>Ga0123357_10007805_pt1 | contig 13291 bp, 5 predicted proteins | sample TergutEmb28metaG_FD_89873 | JGI IMG/M metagenome (GOLD analysis project Ga0123357, IMG submission 89873) | Embiratermes neotenicus P4 segment gut microbial communities from Petit-Saut dam, French Guiana - Emb289 P4 | ecosystem: Host-associated > Arthropoda: Insects > Digestive system > Gut ...
AGCATTAATAAGTAAAAGAAAAAAAAATAAAAAAAGGAAATAGGATAAATTGTGGCTGTGATTAGTGGTGTAGAATGAAGGGTAGGGGGGGGGTAGAAAGGGGGGGGGGGGGGGGAGCGATTCGCGGGATATCTTTCCGTGGTAGGATTATAACAAGTAGTGTAGATTTGTTATCGTAACATCTGTAGGGCACTTAGAAAATGAAGGTGATTTTATTAATCACGTCGGTGATGCTAACCTTGTCAAAAAGGCTGTGCATGGTTCACACCAGCGTCTCTTTTTTGTTTTAATACTCGGCATGTAGACTTAACCACGTTTAGAGCCTCAGTAGTCGGAATACACTGTTTTCAATGACAAACACTATGAGAGAAATTCTGTGGTATATCTCAGTGTGCCCTTCAGAATAAAAGTATATCATCTCCAACCAGGCTAATAATAACTTCTACCCTATCTTTGCCTATTCGTTACTTACTAATATCCAATCATTAGAACCTGTGTAATCTGAGCTACCGATAATGTCGTTAAAAGTAATGTAAATAAATATGGGAGTTAAGAAAGTGGACTGATGTTGGACAAAATCTTTAACCGACGAATTCAGTGACCTATTTAACTCTATGCAAGAGAGTCCTTCCTGAGAAGCTAACAGGTTCCCAGCTAATCAAGAAATTCCCCGCATTTTATGAAATCCGAAGGTTCATTACCGAATTCAAATTCCCGTGCCACCTATCCCCGTTCCTGAGCCAGATCAATCCACTCCCTGCCTACCCATCTCACTTCTCGAAAGGACATAATCATTACTTTGTGTGAAGCAGAGCACTTTCAAAATTCGTATGTCTTTCGGAACTTTTGTTCGTCTTGCAGCAAAGTACTGTCCTTAATTGCAAAGGGCGGAACATCAGACGGCTCGTAGAGGTGGTGGTTGTCACCCGTGGATTATACACTACTGCTCACTTACAGACACTACACTAGGAAACGCCAACGAATGATACAACGCAGGAAATATTCAATTAGTTAGCTTCATTATAATTACCAAGTAGTCACAATATATAATACGTTCGTATTTTCTGACTAGATTAACCCTTTAAAGACGAAGCTCAGACTGCTTTATTTAAAGACCCAGTCCGTACCGCGCTGTAAACACTTTTCATCTCGTTTATAAAAACCAATCAGTTTATGCTGTAAGCGGCACAAGTCGATGTTTGTTCTCATATAAATACAAAACATATAAATACAGTGTGGACAGAGCGTACAGTTGTTGAATGATAAATCTGTTGGTGCTTCACGTAACCAGTAGGCTTTAAAAGATTAATACACTGTCCGTATAGCTGGTATGAAACTTAAGAAAGTGACGAAGAATCTCAGGCAAAACATACAAATTCTCCGTTCGGTATGTAGTTCATATTGGCTGTGTAAGTGCTTCAGAGTAAAGGATCTATGAATAATATCTCAAAAAGCCTCCCCCACACATTTCGTCCCGCTTCACGGTATTATGAATTCCTCCTACTGCAACCACGATGTATCCCGTTGCTGTTATAAGGAATTCCAATATTAAGAATTCCATATATCTCTAAATATCAATATCGGATATTCGAAATCGATGTCAAAATCTGGCAGGCATCAGTGACAAGTCAGCTGCTTTTTCTTTGTTTTTCCTTCCCAACGTCACAGCTTGTCTCTCGACTTGCGCTGCCTGCTTATCATAATTTACCTGTCTACCTCTTTTTAAAGTTCCTGCTTCTTGGATCGTTCTGTAATATTTGGCGTGTAATGATCACGTAAACGTTGTCTGACACTGAAAATTCTCATACTTTCATCAAAACTGATTACTTCTGTTTACTTGCTTTGCCATGTGTCTGCAGCCGCGTCATTATTTATCATGAACTTTTTTTTTTTAATTTTGACGCTTAAATTGTGTTGTCACTTTCTGTCATGAGTCTCTCGTAACATCCGTACAACAAAACCCACTGCCATTGTCACAATATTTTGTTTTGTTTTTTTTTTATATATTGTACAGAGTGGTCTTATGTAATGTTCCTCTTAATGCGTCTCTGATGGATCTGGAGCTCAGCGATTGTGTCACCTATTCTGTATTTCAGCTACCTATTCTATAACAAGGGAAGGGAAGTTACAAAAAATAAAAAAAAAGTTAAAGTGATCCCGTTACAGGCCCGGTGTGGCCCAGAGGGTGGGTGGAGGTATAGTTCTACTCTTCCATGACCGCGGCGCTAGAAGGGGTGAGTGGTCAGCAGCACGCCCCGGCCGCACTTTACCCCCGGGAAAGACCATTGTACAGGAGGCTGGGTGGACCCCAAAGCCGATCTGGACGAGCGGAAAATCTCTTCCCCACCGGGATTCGATCCCGAACCGTCAAGCCCGTAGTCATTCGCTATACCGACTGAGCTACCGGACCCACCAGATAAAAAAATATTTTAAAATATCTGTTGGGTGTTGGAAGTAATTTTTCAGCCATTTTCAGTAGCGGAGATCGACAAAGTTTGTGCATGGTTAGACCTGTCTATTGAAGTTTGAATCTCCGGACGAGGGTTCTTGAACGATCGGTACCGCAGCTTTTTGCTTGGGGGTAAAGCGGCCGGGGCATGAAGTTGACCACTCGCCACCATCTAGTGCCGAGGTTAAGAATGGGTGGAGTTGTACCTCCGCTCGCCCTCTAAGCCTTCACGTCGTGGACAGTGACAGCTTCACGTTTTTACATCTCCGACAGGGTAGCGGGTGTCTATTCAGTCTCATTTTCAGTCGCAATATCTAGTTTCATATGACAACTGCCGACGTCGTCATCCTGTACCTGGGAGTTTTCATATACGTCGTACACATTCTCATGTTTAATTATTATTTGGCTGCTCTAACCTACCAACTCCTCTCGTAGTATAGCTTAATTATATTAATATTTGTGATATGTAACTCCGTGTAATTTCACATGTCTAAAATTGCCCACACCCTTTTGTCATTAAAGATAATAAATGCGGGCCTCTCTGTTTATCAGGCGGACACTTTAGGTAAGCGTAGCACTTGGCGAAAGTGACTACAACAGGTGTACAATATATGATGGCACATCACTGAGTGGTACACCGCGCTGTCAGTTGAAAAGCCGTGTTGACCCTAAAATTTACACTATTCATGACAGTAAATTTAAAATTGCGAGATGATGTGACCCATTACAGTATGACGTTTAAATCATATTTTATAAACCTCTTTCCATTGACGCCATAGTTATTAAAAGGATTGACATATACACACTAATATGGTGTCGGATTCATATCTATCCTTTCGAAATGAAACGGGGTTCCTTATGGTATAATGATACTGAAAATGTTCGGTCCTCTGAAGATCCCACAGCAGGTTTGTTAACTCCCAATGGAAATTAATGTGGCATCGGTTAGGGCATAGACTTCGTACGGCGCTTCGAATTTTTTTTTCCCAAAAATTCGAGGTACTTAGTTTGATGTTTGTTGGACCGTGCATCGTTGTGATAACTGAAGAATTAAAACCAACTAGATGTCACTTATTATTTTATTGTACTTCTTATAGGCTCAACACTTTTCGGGCATTATTATGCCCATTATCAGGAGTTCGCGACTGTGATGTTGATTACCACATTGGTCGTTTCGTTCTGTAAAGATGGAGGGGTTAGCGTCAATGTAAATTTATGGTTCTTAGTGGTGTGTGTACTGTGTGAAGTTTTGTCGCTTGATTGCAGCTGGTAACGTGTTTCTGTTAATATTATTTGTTGTGATCTTTTATGCGTCGTGATCGTAGTGTTCTGTTGTGTGTAGTGTGTTTCATTAGTGGATTGGTAATTCGATGTGTTGTTAGTGTTCATTAGTAATGTGACTCTGAAATTGTGCATACCTTAGTCTTCTGTAGGTTGGAGATTAGGTGCGGTTAGGCTGGAGTAGTGTCCGGGCTGCAGGCCGAAACACGACTGGTCTTCTCATGTAGTGTCTGGGGGTTGGGGATTAATGGCCGTCGTGAGCCCCTGATGATGTGCATAGTAGTGCCCGAAACATGTTTAGCCTATAAGAAGTGCAATAAAATGTCATCTAGTTTGCTTTTTATTCTTCAGTTATCGAGGCACTTAGGTTCAACATGGGAGTGATATTGTAACACGTATGAAAATTATAAATCATTATACCGCCTAGCAGCAGTGTTATTCTTATAATAAGCAAACGTTAATAATTTTGAAAGAAATCAAAGTGTTTAAATTTAATACAAACACAGTGCACGGTTCTTTGTAAAGCATGTGCATGTCAGCTCTTTTTATGGAGGAGGCTAAAAATGACAGTACACAAATAAACTCTGGCATATGTTTGGAAGTCTCTTAATTATACAGAGTCGTGGTCAAACACTGACGCCATCTTGGTAGATGTGACCCATACTGACAGATGGGAACGAAAGCTTTCACACCCAAGCGAATTGTAACATAATTTTTAAAATCCAAACCTACAAACATATGTTGTAACAAAATTAATGTGCCGGCAGATGTTTTTGTTGATGCGGTTGGAATTATACGAGGTATTCATTTGTGCTCGGTTTTACAGTGTCCACAAAAATGTTTGTAATCACCAGGATTTATTTTCTGGTTGCGCAGATTGTTGTACTGTCTTCTATTTATATCCTTGTTTTCATCCCACATTCTCAATTGTTCGTTACATACGTAATTGTTTCAAACACAGGATTATTCACTTCATTGTTCGACAGAGTTAATATGTTTAAATTCTCACCCGGTATTGTAGAGCTTTATTATGTTAACATATATCCGTGAAGTGTCCATTCAGAAGTACAAGAATCAGATAAATCGTGTTACTTAACTTCACCTATATATTTTGAAATGTAATAATATAAACAGCCAACTAAATGTAACAATAACAAATTTTTATTGATAATTACAATCAGCTCAACATGTTTCGGGCGATAATTTCGCCCATCCTCAGGAGCACTAGACTGTGTTTACAGGTTGTGGCATAATGCACCTCACAATGATCAGCTCAACATGTTTCCACTTCATCTTGGTCACCAGCAGGCAGCATCGTCGGTGCATTATACCACAAGCTGTAAACACAGTCTAGTGCTCCTGAGGATGGGCGAAATTATCGCCCGAAACATGTTGAGATGATTGTAATTATCAATAAAAATTTGTTATTGTTGTATCTAGTTGGCTGTTTATATTATTGTGTCAGTGATGCACGGTCACACAAACATCAAATTTTGAAATGTGTTCCAGTAAACGAAAGGTAAAGAAAGAAAACTTTTCCTTTGTAAGTCACAGTTTTGTACTGTCTGTCATCTTACTTATAATCAATAATCTTAGCAATTAACCAACTTAATGCACAAAATCTTGTTTTAGACCATGTTTATTATACGTATACCTCTACATGTTTCGAGCACTATTGTGCTCATCATCAGGAGGTCAAAATTTTATTATACAGCATCTGGTATCATCACACTCGGTAGGTGGCCGTCCGGTGCACAGGTTGAGAGAGGGCCTGTGCACCGGACGGCCACCTACAGGTGTGATGATACCAGATGCTCTATAATACAATTTTTATCTCGTGATGATGAGCACATAGTGCTCGAAACATGTAGAGGAATATAATAAACATATTATAAAACAAGATCTTGTGTATTAAGTTGGTTAATCACTAAGAGTATACTGAGATGCACGGCCAGCAAAACATCAAAATTATCAATAATTTATAGAAGTCATCAATTATCAATTATAATTATCAATAATTTATAAAAATTATAATCAATACTTAACTTTAACGTAATCAGAGAAGATAAAAGTAAGTTACAATGTAACATTATTTTAAAGTTGCAGTACAAGATTTTGTTTCGTCACCTTATTCCGAACCATAGAGGTTTTGACTTTTAATCCTTGTCCTCCTAACGTGGAAAATATTACGAGCTGCTAATAATGCCAACAAATGGCAGATGGGATTTAACTTGGCATTTAAAGGGTTAAACATTCACCATGGGTTAGCTAAGATGCTACCTTGTTGTTGCAATACTATATTTTAAAATCGCGACCCCCCCCCCCCCCCCAAAGCCTATATTGTAATGCGACCAAATTCTCCACTAATCTACTTAACGAAAATATGCTTATGAAGATTCTTCAAGCATACCGCATCTCTCTCTCGCGTTTATTTTTTATAATCCTGTCTTTGCGAAATGCGGACCAAACAAGAATCCAATTCTCATTGTGTTCACTAATTCCTTTGTTCCGTCTTTCTTTCTGAAAAGCCTTGAATTATCACTTCACTGTGCAGTAAAACTCTCGTCTTGCTGCACTTCTGTGTCACAAACATCTTGCTGCAGCGTCGCAGAAAGATTATTATTTGTGTGGATTCGTAATGTGAAATGTACTGGATATAGGTAACAGTTTTTGGTACTGAATGTTTCTTTATTGTATTGTGTTTTATTAAGTACATTAAAATATGCCGATTAAACCACAGAATGTGTCGTAATTTTATACTTAAAATAAAAAGAGAAAAAAACGTAATTATTTAAACATTGATTACGTTCCCACTTACGTAAAAGTTTGAGGGTTGAGTGTCCTGGGTGACTAATGACGGAATTAATATAAGTAAACATAAAGGAATGTAGCATCTGAAATAAGTTCGTGAAGGCACAAAATTCAGTTAAATAATTTAAAGACATGAGATTTCATGAAACCTCGGGTAACGTAACTGAAGCGAAAGACGTGGGATGTGATGAAACTTCGGGTAACTTAGCGTAAATAAAAGACGTGAGATGTGATGAAACTTCAGGTAACAGCGTAAATAAAAGACGTGAGATGTGATGAAACTTCGGGTAACAGCGTAAATAAAAGACGTGAGATGTGATGAAATTTCGGGTAACTTTGCGTAAATGAAAGACGTGAGATGTGATGAAACTTCGGGTAATTTAACGTAAATAAAAGACGTAAGATGTGATGAAACTTCGGGTAACAGCGTAAATAAAAACGTGAGATGTGATGAAACTTCGGGTAACAGCGTAAATAAAAGACGTGAGATGTAATGAAACTTCGGGTTACTTAGCGTAAATAAAAGACGTGAGATGTGATGAAACTTCGGGTAACTTAGCATAAATAAAAGACGTGAGATGTGATGAAACTTCGGGTAAGTAAGAGTAAATAATAGACGCGAGATCTTATGAAACTTCGGGTAACAGAGCTTCGGATAGCGGAAGTTAAGTAAACAAGTCACTAGAGCATAGTCAGTCTTGATAACTCGAGAGTAAATTTGCCTATCATGAAATTTATCATTTTTTGTGACAACCGAAATTTCGTTCTGTTGTTCACAAGAGTCTGCCACTGTTTTGTATTGTGAGTTGTGTAAATGTGTAGCACACACACACACTGATGCCGTGTATTTGAAAACCGTTTTACTCCATTGTAAGCTTCCCAGGTGGTCTGTTGCCTTGATATGTTCCTATTAAATACCTATATGCATGTTTCATGGGTCATAAGTTCTACGCGTGTCGCCCATCATTTCCTCCTCCGTATGATCACCCAAAATATATCTGTCGAAAGTACAAATTACGATTTATGTCGTTTAGAAATTTTCTCGTTCAGGTTGAAATTTGGTCCGTATAGCGCGGTCGTTATAGCGCAGTCGGTATAGAGGTCGTAGGAGGGTCCGGACAACAGAGGAATTCGATTCCCGGCAGTGGCAAAGATTTCTTTCGTCTTCAAAGCTCTTCAGTGGATAACGAAGGCGCTTTCCCCTGGACAGAGTGGCCGGGACGTGAAGTTGACAGCTCGCACCATATACTTTCGAGGTTGAGGTTAGAGAAGCTATACCTTCACACCACCTTGTATCACCATGTTTATGACCAGGGGCGACTTGGTACCTCTTAGGTAGAAATATTTTTCTCATCGCTGATGCTCAAACATCTCACACTTTGCTGTTCCCATAACTGTTTATGATATAGTGACTATAATTCGTACTTTTTGCTTCTACATTCTAGACACCAGGATCCTCATTCTACGCTCATCCTGCAGCCCTCTAAATTATACTTGTCACTATATTTTATCATCAGCTGTGAAATTAACAAACTCTGTCTTCTGTCCAGAATGTAGTTACAGGTTTTACACGATTCTTGGAACAAACAGCAATTACTTCCCTAAATAACACTAACCCACGTGAATTTTTAATTGAGTCACAGTGTATTTACTGTTGATTAGGAACTAAATGTTAATTTTTATTTGAATAATTTTGTACTTCAAAAGGTTTTTGGGATCGAAGCCCAGTTTCACACCCACTGAAAATCTTAACAACTAATTCACAACATTCGACTGCGAGAAAATTTCTTACAGAGGGTTGGTTGGTTGGTTGGTTGGTTGGTTGGTCGGTCGATCGGTCGGTCGATCGGTCGGTCGATCGGTCGGTCGGTCGATTGGTCGGTTGGTTGGTTGGTTGGTCGATCGGTCGGTCGGTCGATTGGTCGGTTGGTTGGTTGGTTGGTTGGTTGGTTAGGTAGGTTGGTTGGTTGGTTGGTTGGTTGGTTGGTTGGTTGTTGGTTAGTTGATTGGTTAAGTGGTTGCTTGCTTGCTTGGTTGATTGGTTCGTGGATTGATTAATTGGTTAAGTGGTTGCTTGGTTGTTTGGTTGGTTAATCGAATAATGTGTTTCGTTGTCCAATTGATCAGTTGTTTTTTCTTTAGTTGGTTAATTGATTCGTTTTATATTTCACTAGCTTGTTTATTGATTATTTGGTTATCTCGTTGGTTTATTTTATTAGTTTTTCATTCCCTTATTTGGTTAATTATTTCGTTATTTCTTCAGGTGTTTACTTGATTAGCTTGTTTTTCCTTAATTGGTTGATTAGTTTGTTATTTCATTATTCTGTTAACCTATTGTTTGCTATTTAATTAATTGGGTAATTGAGTAGATATTTCATTAATTGTTACATTAACAGATCTGTCATTCGGTTAATGACAGTATACCCTCACGCTTGGATAACGGTGACGTGCCTACAGTAATGTAACCATCTACGTTTCTCAATACCCTATATATCTTACGCTTGAAGAGTGGCATTTAGCTTGTCAATGGCAAAGTATATGTTTGCTTCGGAAGCCGTTAGAGTTATTAGCACTATGAAATGGCTACTATCGTGCAGACGTTCCCTAATGAACCCATTACGTTCCTGGAACACGCGAGGGTTAGTTGAGCAAATAATTCCGGCACGCGAGTGTTATTTTTTTTTCGAAACACCCTATGAATCTCCAATGCCCTACAACATGTAGTTCGTAACATGTAAGTAACTCAGGTGCAGCTTAGTAAAACCTCACTTGTTACGTACAAAGTTCAGAAACCTGGGCTGAATACAAGTTTGATTAGTTTAGCAGAGAACAGTTAACAGTTTCTAAGTTTATTAATATGGCCAACCAAGTTTGGTTTTATAAATAACCGTCTAAAGTATCCCACACTTTCTCAATTTGGGGTTTCCTTAAAGAAAGAAGGCAATTAACCTGAAGTTTATTTAAGAATTCCGTGCGAACCCCACAGTAAACACACTCCGTCTTGTCTATAACAAAGCTGCGAATGGTGCATTCCCTGACGTGTTACATACACTTTACCGAGGCGTTTTTTTTTTTACTTTCTAAATATCAGACGGTTTCACGGTACATTCCTAAAGGTAATTCCTTTTACGCCCTTCAGATACATGTAGCTTTCCCTGCACCGACGTCCCCTGAACTGTCGCATTCTGAACACCGTTTTGTTCGGATCTCTTACACAGAAACTTACTCAAACAGGACGATAAATGTCGTATATACGGTGATAAATTCTTGTACTCCCCTGTGTAAAGTATGGCTTTCACAGTGCAGTAATTACCTCAGAATCACTCGACAACATTTTATAAAGAATTGCTACACAGGGTACAGTGGCAGAACATTTTGTTGGTAGCACATCTCGAAACTACCCCTATGAGAAACTCGAATCTCGCATTATACGTGAACACTATAAACAGTCCACAGAATTTCATACCGCTATCAGTAGTCTTTGTGGATTGTTGCACTTTGTAGATGGCAGACTGTATTCTTGATATTTCGGAGGTCGTCACTAACTCCGTCTTCACGTTCGGTGTTACCACTAATAAGTATAGAATACCGTCGTTCATTATTCAAAGTAAGGGGGCACGCGGTGGCGCAGTTGGTTTAGGCACTGCGCTACAAGCCGGAAGGTCGCGGGTTCGATTCCTGATGTTATCATTGGAATTTTTCATTGAAATACTCAACCTCTAACAGAAATGAGTACCAGGAATGTTTCCTGGTGGGTAAAGGCGCCCGTTGCGTAGGGCTGACAACCTACCACCTTCATGTGCCGATTGTCTTGAAATCTGGGAGCCTCAAACTCCTGGCACCCTCAGGGCCTGTCCAGGCCTGTAATGGGGTTGCTTCACCTTTTATTTAAAGTAACAGTTTAACCAATGGAAATAAACCATCATTGTTGTAATGTAATTTTAATTCAAGGCCATAAGGACGGACGGATGTGATTTGGAACTGATTTTGTGCTTGAGAGTTAAGGACCTTGGGGGCACTGAATGCAGAGAATTGTATCTTCTGTGTGTGACGCCGTGTGTTCTGACATAACATTACTTATGCTATTTCTGTTCAGATGGATACAGTATGTTTCTCCGAAACGTCGCTAAATTTTCACCAAAATACACGACGTCACTTTCCATGAGATAGTATTATAGTGTTATTAATATCTGATATTCTCTATCGCTTGGCTGCGGCGTGGATGTAATGGCTGTAAATGTCAGCAAGATTACATTGTGTAGCAGCTAGTGGGCGTAGATCGCTGTGTGCAATATATAAGCAAAAGGACGGATTTCACAGTACAGTTGTTTTGTTTCTTTCGTATATAAGAAAAGTTTAAGAGGAATGTAATTTTGGGAATGCCTGCTACCATTTGGTTCAGAATTCTTGATCTTTCAGTCGGCTGTCTTAATGCATTAAAGTTGGAATGTACGGAACTATAATTTTTTATCTCGTCTTGTATGGGTGTAAAACATGGTTTCTCATCTGTATGAATGGTGCTGCATTACCGTTCTTCTATTGGTTGAATGTTTTCTTTGAACTTCTAATGTTATGCTAATGTAACATAGACTTATAGGTTTCCTTTTTGTGAAATGAAGCGTCTACCGCTTGTATTATCCCGCTACGTCGAAAATAAATAGCAACACAAAGAGAGAGAGAGAGAGAGAGAGCGCGCGAGAGAGAGAGAGCGAGAGAGAGCGAGCTAGAGAGAGCGAGAGAGCGAGGGAGAGAGCGAAAGAGAGCGAGAGAGATAAGTTTTCAGTGTCGATTAAATTTAGTTAAAATACACAAACATACATGTTGGAGTCTTGCAAGAAAAGCGTCAAATGCCTGAAGACAGGGGCGAAAAGGAGAAAATTGTCACGAAGTCAATTTCCTTATGATGTTCATGGAAAGTAATATGTATTCTGCTGAGGCGGCCCGGAAGTCGAAGATAGGTAGCAGTTGCTGTCATGAATACAAAGAAGCGGGGAAATTGTTAATGAAATTCGTGTTTTGTTGTAATTGGCGAATTCCGTCACCATCAACCTCGCATTACGATTTATGACAGAGATACATTAAAAAATGTCCAACACGATACCAGTGTGTGAGTTTTGAGGTCCTCAACAGCGGTGCCGATTAACACCATGTCTTCCGGGATATGACACCTTATCGACCGGCAAATAAGTCCCTACGTTTCGGAGAAGTTTACTGCCTCCATTTCCAGGTTCCTTCCAAAACTTGGTACCGATTTCCATAACCCAGAGGAAAAGGACTAAATGTCTACCTCTGTATAGACATTTCAAATCTCATAGGCTTTTGAAGAATATGGATGTTTGTAACAAAATAAGGCGTATCCACGTTCATCCTAAATATATTTTAAATTTGTCCCACATTTATATAAAGCATAACCAATCGGTTGCCCGGGATTCGAATCGGGCGAATGCGATGCATGTTGTGTACTGAATCTGATGCGTAAATAAACGTTCACATATCGTTGAGCAATGTCCAGGTGTTCAGCCACGCATGCAATTTCGATGTTAATAATATTCGTGGTGAATTTTGTATAATATCACATTATTATCAGTGATATGTATGAAATCACGTACCTTAAATAGATGAACATATTGCATGGGATGTCAGTTACAGTTTGTACTGTGCTTCTCTGTGAAACTATATTAACAGCGTGTTTGCGTTTGTCATATTTGTCGCGTGTGCAGTTATGCTAAATCCCATAAGAACTGCAGCACTGCAAATTTGTGTTCACGTACACCGCATGTACACAGAGGGTGAAACAATGTCCAACATTCGTAAAGCTGTTCTAAATGGAAACCCACAATAAGGAGAGAATGTCAGAACTTTCCAAATCGTGTTAATTTTTCTAGGCGCCTTTTGCTAAGTTGCGGAAAGCGACTGTTAGCTTCGTAGTTTTCCGTCCGTCTGTCACTGTATTTCATTCTGTCAGTCTATCTATTCGTTCCGTTATGTTACACGAACGTCTGCTGTCTTGTGAAAAGTTCAATAATCTGTATTTATCTGTATATATGTGTTCAAAATGTTCTGCTTTTTCCTGATAGACATAATGTGCCGTATTTTATAGAGCAGGTTTTTGTGGTTTATTGTACGACGCGGAGCTGTACCAGCAACAAATACTGATGGCAGAAGGGGTGGGGATTTGTGAATTGAAAGGAATTTAGAAAGAAACAGTCATTACTTTTCTAGGCACTGTAGCTGCGTTTATTTGGAGAAACTGAAGAATATCACGGCCTCTCTCAATCCGAGTGTCTGGTGTCCTGACTGAAGTAAAACCACGAACATACTACTTAAAAATTTAAACCGCCACCGCTGTGACTCCCTAAGTTGAAAATAGCTGTAAACTGCAGACACAATTTTGGTGCACATTATAAACAAGGGAGAACAACTGCAATACAATGGTAATATAAATGACTGTTGTAAAATTCTGATCGCCGACTCGCAAAGTCAGTACGCCCCAGTCGAACAGACTGCGTTATTGTAAAAGCTTCCAGTACGCCAAAATGTAATATAAAATACACATAAAATAGTCATACACAACGTGATATTTTGTTACCGTATATAATGTAGTATAATTAGTATTATATTATATTTTATTATTATTATATTATATTATATTATATTATATTATATTATATTATATTATATTATATTATATTATATTATATTATATTATATTATATTATATTATATTATATTATATTATATTATATTATA
>Ga0123357_10007806_pt1 | contig 13291 bp, 11 predicted proteins | sample TergutEmb28metaG_FD_89873 | JGI IMG/M metagenome (GOLD analysis project Ga0123357, IMG submission 89873) | Embiratermes neotenicus P4 segment gut microbial communities from Petit-Saut dam, French Guiana - Emb289 P4 | ecosystem: Host-associated > Arthropoda: Insects > Digestive system > Gut ...
AATAGACTTTTCCCCTTCGTCGTCCTTGCCTTATAGGACTTTATAATGTTGAATGGCCAGGACAGCCCAAAGGCTATCATCATAAGCGCTTCAAGAAATTCCTTCAAAGATTTAGCCCTCCCTTTAATGGTAAATACTGATTTACTGCATTGTACACCGCAACGGGCACAGCGAAAAGCAACCGGGGTATGGGCCTGGCGCCCTGTGGGCAGCTCGCCGGTCGTGGAATTTTCTTACGCACGCTCTGGCGTGACAATTGTGATTGCACGCCGGATGCTGCCCACAGGGCGCCAAGCCCATACCCCGGTTGACATTGATTCGCAGCGGCCCATCGCGATAAGCATAGTGCGCGGTAAATCAATATTTATCAAAAAGCGCTAAGCGTTTATTGTTTGAATAACAGGTGACAAACAAGACCGCAACCGGTTGCAGTCCTGTCATATTACCGCGAAGCGGGTGCGATGCAGGTAATCTGCTTATTGGTAAATACTATTTTACTGTTCGGTTTGTCATATACCATTTCGAATTAATGCCGGTCAGGAGGCGGTAAGGCGCGGTGCGGCAGGCGAAAACACATCTGGAATTCTCTGCCCGGAGGAACCTTGGGAGTTTATGTCCAACCTTTAAAGGTGAAATTAATGCTGCCCGGCATATACGGCACAAAGAAAAAATATTATAAGGAAGCCCGCAAAAAATATAGATTAAAGAAAAGAAGCGGGCAGGGGTCCGCAGGGCAGGTTCTACAGGGTGTTTCTCGCCTGCCGCACCGCGCCTTACCGCCTCCTGACCGGATTTATACGGATATTTTATATATCAAGCGGCGCGGTAAATCAGTATTTACTTAAAGTACTTTTTATACTCCTTGGGAACCACTCCAACAATTTTTTTGAATGTTTTGGTAAAATAATTCGGATCGTTAAAACCTGTTTTTTCGGCTATTTCGTTAATACGCTGGTCATTGCCGCTTTTCAGAAATCCTTTCGCTTTTTCTATGCGGATTTTACAGAGATAGTCGGAGAAGGTGGTATTCATCTCCTTGCGGAAAAGGTGGCTTAAATAAAAAGCGCTGATAAAGATGGCGTCAGCCACCTTCTTGAGGGTCAGTTCCCTTGAGTAATTATTGGTCATATAATCAATGGCCCTGGAAAGATATTCGCTGACATTTTTTGGATTGTGGTTCCTGCCTATGAGATGTATAAATTTTTCCATAATCGCTCTTGTGAGAAAGCAGATCTGCTCAAAGTCCACATTGCCCTGGATGATATTCAGTGAATCAACCGCGATTTGATTTATGCCGGAAATTGGGGCGCCGGTTTCCACAGCGGCGCGGGAAAAGAAGGCGATGAGCTCAAACAAACGCACTTTAATTGTATCCAGGTTTCCATCGGCGAAGGTAAAAATCTCCCCCAATAGTACATTCAGAATTTTCCCGGATTGTTCGATATTTCCGTTTTGTACACAGGTGATGAGTTCTTTTTCCCGTTCAACAGGATAATCCTGGCCGGCAGAAGTTTTATCTTTTTTATTGTTCAGTTCCGCCGCATTTTTTTGTTCAATGATCAATTCGGCTATTTTTGCCTGCTGTTCGGTAATCTGCGAGCGCTGATCCAGATAGACGCTGTGTTCCCTGGTCAGGCTGTTGACGATGATAAAGAGGATCTGGGCGGCGCCGGTCATGTTCGTGCAGGTACAGGAGGTGATCGACTGAAATAATTTCTGGATATCCACATCAATGTGCATGTCCCTGGTTTTTTCCAGGAATTCATTCATCGCAATTTCATCGGCGTCCCAGAGGACCACCGGGCCGCAGGCAATGGAACCGATGAGCCGTTCCTCGTACATGATTGGAGAAAAACACATGATAAGACCGCAGCCGCAGGCGCAGATATAGGGTTCACCGAGTTCCGAGGAACGCAGGCTGCCGGCGCTTATATGCTCACGGCATTTGAGGCCATTTTTCGCGGAATGGCAGACGGAATTTTCCTTTCGCACCGCGAGAATTTCGCGGCCGGCAAAATCAAAAAGCACTACATCCAGACCGGTAATTATGGAAAAATATTTAAACAATTTTTTTAATTGTTTTAAATCGAGAATTTCTTTCAGGTACCAGCGATCATGTTTGGCCGTCATGCATCTTCAGTAAGCCTAATATGGTTTTACCGGCAATTTCAAGATTGGCGGGACGCTAAATATTTTCCGGGTACTAATTGTAATAGGCCCGGCACACTTCAGCCGCCGAGGCCGCGTCGGGAGTATACGCATCGGCGCCTATTTCGTCAGCATAACTCTGCGTTACCGGCGCCCCGCCGACCATGACCTTTACCTTGTCCCGGAGACCTGACGCCCTAAGAGCGTCAATAATCTCTTTTTGACTCAGCATCGTTGTCGTCAGCAGGGCGGAAAGGCATACCACCCTGGCCCCTGAATTCCGCACGGCGTCAACAATTTTGTCCGGGCCGCAGTCGACTCCAAGGTCGAGTACCTCAATACCTTTGCCCTCGATCATCATTCGGACAAGATTTTTTCCGATGTCATGGAGGTCTCCCTTAACGGTACAGATAAGAGCCTTTCCCACCGGTTTTACCCCCGACTTTACCAGGGCCGGCTTAAGGGTGGTTGAGGCGTAGTTCATCGCGCGCGCCGCTACCAGAACTTCCGGGACAAAAATATCTCCCCGCTTGAATTTTCCGCCTATCACATTCATGCCCGCTATCAGCCCTTTTTCCAGGATCTCCGCGGGAATAGCGCCATCGCTCAAAGCTTTCTCTACGGCGCTTACAATATCCTTTGCTTTTCCCTTCTGCAATAATTCCGAAATTTCCATAAAAGTATTTGTAAAATCAACCATTCGGGAACCTCCATCCAGGGACCTGTTTTTACTGAATAATCTTGCTGAATAAAAATTACATTAATTATACCATCAGCCTAAAATAGCTGACATAAAAAATTTGCTTAAAAATGGTAATTTTTTGCTTAATCGCAGGCTGAAAGGAAAAATTAGTAAGCCGAAAAGGGGATAATCTCTTTGATCTCTATTCTGAACCGCGCCTGAGCAGCCCAGCGGCCGGCGTCCATCCAATAGCTGGGAAAAGTTTGCAGGCTGATAAGGCCGGTCGCTTCTTTGGGCCGGTTCTTTTCAGTACCCTGAAGCATGGCCCGTACGGCGGCGCGGGCAGAATCTTCCAGAACCTTTTTCTTGATGGCGAGCCAGTCAGAACTTTCCACCGGGCCGCCCAATGGGCCGTACCCGACCGCCTGGGCTGTTCTGATCGTCCCCATCTTCCACATATCAAGACGCCGCTGCTGGACATCAGCGGGCCGGTAATCCATCCACACCGAAAGCACATGGTTTTCGAACCGGGCATGGGTTACAAAGAGCTTCGGATCACCCCAGGTTATTTCTCCCAGGGGCGTCAGTTCAAATTCCTCCGCTATGCCCCTGGCCCGCTCACCTATGTCGTAATGAAAAGACCAGCCATATATCTGCGCTGAAAAAAACAAAGCGGCTTCTTCAAGTGCCCGGCGGTACGCGGTGTCCTTGTCCAGGGGATATTCTTCATCCACATAGCCGCCGTATATGGGTTCCATTTCGACTCTGATTTCGCCCCGGAGTACTTCCTGGGCGCCGGCGGAGAAGCCAGCCAGCAGCAAGAGGGGAAAAATTAGAAATAAACCCAATTTCCGGTTCACCCATTAATTATCGGCCCGCAAAGTACCGCGCTGAACCGAAAGCCGCCCTGTATACGACTTTGTCCCTTTTAAGATTTAAGCGTAACCTTTATAATCTCTTTACTATAGAAATAAAATGGAGGGACAATATGACGTTTCCCAGAACGACAGTGGCGGGAGTTTCCCTGCCGAGAATAATAATTGGATCCAACTGGATTTTCGGCTGGAGTCATACAGGACATGCGGCTGATCTCTTTATAAAGGAACAACATTCCACAGTGGATGCTACTCTAAAGGTACTTAACGCATTTTTACAATACGGCATTGATTCCTGGATGGGGTCCTTTTCTTCCAATCCTGAATGTCTGGATAAATTAAAGCACATCGAGGACAAAATTGGAAAGAAACTTATTCTGATTGATACGCCCATCATAAACATGGACGACAATGCCGCGGCCCGCAAGGAAACCGAAGCCATAATCAAGCGGAGCGCGGAAATTGGTTCTACTTTTTGCCTAATACATCATTCATGCTGCGAGCAGCTGGTAAACAAGAACAAAAAGACCATGGATCGCCTCCCTGATTACACCGACATGATCCGCCAGGCTGGACTCATTCCCGGCCTTTCCGCCCATATGCCGGAAATCATTCAATATTCTGACTTGAACGGATACGATGTGGAAACCTATATTCAGATTTTCAACTGTCTTGGTTTTATGATGCAGGTGGAAATAGAATCGGTTATACGGATCATCCATGAGGCAAAAAAACCGGTAATGACCATCAAGCCCATGGCCGCCGGCCGTACAACCCCCTATGTGGGCCTCACCTTTAACTGGAATGTATTAAGAGCCCAGGATATGATCACCATCGGCTGTATCAGTGAGCATGAAGTCCATGAAGATGTTGAGATTTCGCTTGCCGCTCTGGAGAGGAGATTACCCGACCTGGAAGGCCGCAGCAGTCCGGGGAAAACCAGCATCATCAGGTAGTTTCACCCGCGCATTGCACGCCAGGGGTTAATGCCAAAACGGACAAGAAAATAAAGCCAGCCGAACGCAAAGCCCACAAGGTGGGTCGCGTGGGCCACATTGCCTCCCATGCCGGTGATCATGAAGACCACCTCAAGGGCGGTAAAACCAAGGACCATCACCGGAGCTTTCAGGGGAAGCAGGCCCCACAGGTAGATCACCGAACGGGGAAAAAATACCGCGAATGCCAGCTGAACGGCGAAGACGGCGCCTGACGCGCCCATCAGCATCACCATCAGGTTACCGGTGAACAGGTAAAAAATAAAAGAGAAAAAGCCGGCGAGGATTCCGGTAAGAAAATAAAAAAGAAGGAATTCCCGGCTTCCCATCTGCCGCTCTACCTGCTGGCCAAAGATAAACAACGCCAGCATATTGAACAATATGTGGGTGATGGATCGGGGATCGTGGACGAACATGTACGTAACAAACTGCCAGATCCAGCCCCTGCCCAGCACCAGAACGGGCATCATGGAAAGGAGCTGTGCCACAGGAAGGTTTTTTAAAAAAAGTTCCGCGAGGTAAACCAGTATATTAAGACCGATAAGTACAAGCACCACATTGTCATTCCGGTACCGGAATGGCCGCCGAATGATATTCGCCATATTATGTTAAAGATACGATCAATCGCTTCCAGGTTATACTAAACATCCGTGTAGCTGTACTCCGCATTGGCCTATTTTTTCCGGTTCTGGGCGAGAACAGCGATAATAATGATGATGCCCTGTACAAGGCCGTTGAGGAAAGGCGGAACTTTCGCCATTATCAGTACGGTACTGATGATGCGCAGCATAAGGATGCCAAGAAAAGTTCCCATGATCTTTCCCTTGCCGCCGGACATGGAGGTGCCGCCGATGGCGACGGCGGCGATCGCGTCCAGTTCATAGCCGTTGGCGGTACTGGCCGACGCAATCGCCGAAAGACGGCTTGACAGCAGAAACGCCGCGAATCCGTAGAGCGTTCCCGCGAAAGCGAAAATTATCGTTTTTATTTTATCAACGGAAATACCGGAGAGCCTCGCGGCCAGCTCGTTTGAACCGATGGCGTATACATAGGTGCCGAACTTGGTCTTTGACATGAGGACGCCGGTAATAATGGCGATGGCGATGAAAAACAGCATCAGGGACGGAAACGGTCCGATTTGAGCGGCCGCCACCAGCCTGAAACTTTCATATAGTTTGGTTTCGACGGTGAACGGCCCGCCCCTGCCGAGCTGGTTGATCACCGAACGCCAAGCAGACATGGCCGCCAGGGTTACAATAAAGGGGGCGATGCGCCCCTTGGTTACCAGAATTCCGTTCAGCAGCCCTATGACACAGCCCATGGCCAGGCAGAACAAAAGGCATATCCACGGGCTGCGTGTGGCGTTGAGAACGGTAACGCCGATTCCGGATATAAAAGCGACAGCCGAACCTACGGTAAGGTCGATCATGCCCGCGGAGATCACCAAACTCATCCCCATGGCGCAGATGCCGATTATGGAGCCCTGCAAGAATTGGTTGGTAATGTTATTCCAGGCCAAAAAACCGGGGTTAACCACAACCGCGACTATTATCAATACGATAAAACTAAGCCAGTGGCTGTATTCAATGGTGATATGCCGCCATGTTGATTTTAAGTTGCCGGATTTGAACATATCGGTTTTCACTGTACTCCCTCCAATTGCGCGCCCGTTGAATAGGCCATGATATTTACTTCACTTATTTTATTCCGATCGAGAATGGCGTTGATTGCTCCCATGTACATGACAATACAACGATCCGCAACCTGCTGAATTTCGGGGAATTCGGTACTGAAAAGCAGCACGGCTTTTCCATCCTTTGCCATGCTGTTCATCAGTTTGTAAATCGAAAACTTTGAACCTACGTCGATACCCTGCGTAGGGTTGTCCATAATATACACATCAGCGTCAATTCCGAGCCATTTGCTCACAATTACTTTCTGCTGATTACCGCCGGAAAGCGAGGTAATCGGATCGGTATCTTTTGAAACCTTAATATCCATCTTCTCGCGGTTTGAAAGAAAGCGCTCGTGTTCCTGCTTTTGCGAGACTAAGAGCTGTTTATGTTTTGTCGTAAAATACGCCAGCGAATTATTCTGCCTGATTGAAAGATGCGGAAGGATACCCCGTTCCTTGCGGTTCCTTGGGATCATCCCTATACCGCTTTTCATTACCTTGTTGATGGAACGCAGATCCAGCGCGCCATTCGCGGTACGGATAGTTCCGGAAATTACCGGGCTTGCCCCAAAGACGGCAGTCGCAAGCTCATCGGTTCCCGAGCCCTGCAGGCCAGTGATGGCGACAACCTCTCCCCTGTGAAGTTCCAGCGATATATCCTTGAAAGTCCGGCCGCACAGGCCTTTTACGCTGAGAACCGGTTCCCCCGCCGGAGGAGGGGAGTTTTCCTTCAGGTTTGCGCTGACAAAAGTTTTTCCGATTAAAAGTTCGGTGGCCTGCTGCTCGTTGATATCCTTGATGAACCCGGTTTGAATAAACTTTCCATCCCGGAGCACCGTATATTTCCCGCATATCTCAAAAACTTCGGGCATTTTGTGGGAGATATAGATAAAACTTACCCCCTCGTTTTTAAGCTGATTCATTATTTTGAAAAGACTGGCTATTTCCTGGGAATTAATCGCGGTTGTGGGTTCATCCATGATGATAAGCTCAGACTTGAAAAGAAGCGCCCTCGCGATTTCAACCAGCTGTTTTTTGGCGGTCTCAAGATCCCCAACCAATGTTTCGGCGTTAATGCCGGAATGCATATAGTCCAGTACTTCCTGGGTACGTTTAATTTCATCCTTTTTGTTTACGAAGCCTGCCTTGTTGTACTCGGCGCCAAGAAACATATTCTGAAACACCCGGAGGTCATTACACAGGGAAAGTTCCTGATGGATGAACCTTATTCCCAATTCACCGGCTTTTTTGGGCGTAATGTCACTAACCGTGATTCCGTTGATTACAACGCTGCCCGAATCCTGGGGAAAGGTGCCCGCTAGCACGTTCATCAGCGTGGTTTTCCCCGCGCCGTTTTCACCCAACAGCCCGTGTATCTCCCCGGGACCAACGTTCAAACCAACATCACCAAGCGCGGTTACGGGGCCGAAGGTTTTTATAATATTCTTCATTTCAAGATTCATGATGAAAATCTCATAATTAAACTGCCAGCAGTCTTTTTTCGATCACAAAAAAGCTGCTTACAGGATGCTTCCCGCAAGCAGCTTTTTCCATTGTTCACAAGTCTTAAACCTAATTGGTGGAAATGCTGTATCTCACCTTAAAGGCGTCTGACTGCATATAGGCCTGATAGCTTGTCTTATCAACCTGACTAAAGGCGATCTTTACATAAGGCGCTCCCCGGGGACCCATTGGAGCGTTTACGGTTTTGCCCTGCATTACGTCCGCCCCGAGTTTGATCGCTTCACGGATAAAGGAGGGGGAGAATGTGTAGGTAACAAAATCAACGCCGGGAACGGGCGGATTGGAGAAGAGTTCCATATTTTCACGCCTGCCGCCAACGCCGCTGACGAGCTTAATGTTCAACGTTGCCGGTCCCTTGTAATTCTGAAGGGCGGCAAAGACTCCCATTACTTCCTCATCGTCGTCGGTATAAATCGCGCTCAAAGACTCAATTTCGTCCCTTCTTGCCGTACTAAGGTACGTTTCAAGCTGTTCCTGGGCAGTCTGCTGGCTCCAGTTTGTTACAAAGGACTGAATGATCTTGAACTTGCTTCCCGCGGTGGAATTGAAACCATCGGACCGCTCCTTGGGAACCGTGGAACTGTCCCCCAGGAACTGAAGATAATTGACCGTGTCGGACGAAGCGAAGTAGTTCGCGAAATATTTCCCCATGGCCGCGCCAATACCGCCATTGTCGCCGGAAATATCGGCGGCCTGGCCCTTAAAATTGGTGATAAAGCGATCGTAGATGATAAGGGGAATCTTCGCGTCAACAATTTTCTGCGCGGCGCCGCGCTGGGCATCGCCCTGGAGCGGCCACATAACAATTACCTTCGGCTTAAGGGAGATAAGTGTATCAACGGCGTTGTTCTGCTCCTGATCTTCATTCGCGGTAAGGTACCGGTAATCAAAACCGTACTGCGCGGCCAGGGCCTTGGCTTCGGCTTCGCCGTGCTGGATCGACTCCCCGGTAAAACCGTGATCGGCGGCCGGGGTAACTATGCCCATGAGGGGTTTTTGTGAGCTGCCCGCGGCAAACGCAACACATGTGGCAGCCAACAATACCGCACATACCATTAAAAGCTTTTTCATTAAGTAGACCTCCTGTCTCTTTCCTGTAGATTACTTATCTTATAACCGGAAGAAATCATTTGTCAATTGAGTCATTTTATGGCGCGATTATATATATATTGTATATTGTATTGAAGAAAAACGCTTATCAACCGATAATCTCTATATGGATTCTTTTTTTCCGGTTCTCGCGGCGCTCGTAGGACTTGTTGTCATCGTGTTTGTCGCTATTATTTTCTTTAACCGCGGCAAGGGCGATGGCGGAAAACGTTCCAGAAGCCGGGAATCGATCATTAAAAATACAACCAAAAAGCTTGAACTAAATCCCCATGATCCCGAAGCCCTTTCGGAACTGGGGGAACTCTATTACCGGGAAGAAAACTGGGATCAGGCGTTCAAAACATACAGTGTTTTGGCGGAGCTGGGCAGCAGCGGTCCCAACGAATTTGAGGCTAACCTTTGCTGCGGCATGTCCGCTTTAAAGCTCGGCTTGAGCGACGATGCGTACCGGTTTTTTACCCACGCCAGGAGTTTAAACGCCAGTAGTTTTGAGGTAAATTACAATCTTGGCGCTCTGGAATTTCAAAAGAAGAACTATGAAAAGGCAATCCAGCTTCTGAACCAGGCCAGGGTTCAGGACCCGGAAGACGCCCCGACTTTGAGGACGCTGGGCCATTCCTATTTCAGGGTAAACAAACACAAAGAGGCCATGACCTTTATCCGCAAGGCCATTGATCTTGCGCCTGATGACAAGGAATCCCTGTATACCCTGGGCGAATGTTATTTTGAAGCAAATCAGATTGAGCAGGCGCTGCGGATTTTCAACCACCTCCGCGGAGATCCCGCGATGGGCGCCAGCGCGTGCCTTACCTGCGGAATGATAAACGCCGAAGCTCGGCAGTATGAGAAAGCGATACAGGACTTTGAACTGGGGCTCCGGCATGAAAACATCAGGGCCGATGTACGCGTTGATCTCCGTTACCGCCTTGCCACCTGTTACCTCAAGCAGAACGACATAGCCAGGGCCCTTGCCCTGCTCCGGACCATTCAGGCGGAAAACCCTTCCTACAAGGATGTCGCCATGCTTATCGGTAAATACCAGGAACTCAACGCCAACAAGAACCTTCAGATTTTCCTCATGGCGCCGTCCGGGGATTTTGTCGCCCTTTGCCGGAAAATTGTGATGAGTTACTTTCCCAAGGCAAAAGTGAAAATTTCCAATATTTCGGTTAACAAAAACGAATGGGCCGATATTCTCGCCGAAGTGGATACCTCAAGATGGTCGGATCTCATCATGTTCCGTTTCATCCGCACCCAGGGCTCCATAGGTGAACTCATAGTCCGGGATTTTCATTCCCACCTGAAAGAAGTAAAAGCAGGCAAAGGCATCTGCATAACCGTTGGCGCATTTTCCGAAGAAGCCAGACGCTATACCGAAGCGCGGCTTATTGATTTAATCGAAAAAGATAAACTCACCGCCATTCTCAACACGGTGGACGCAAAGATCGCCAAAGCATCGGCGCCTCCCCCAAAAGGCGCTCCGGCAAGAAAGTAACGTTAAAAAAGCTCCCGGTTTATCCGTACGTCTTGCATGCGTCAGTTATCAAACATCACTGAAAATTCTTCCGCCGTCCGAAGATCGGGGAACTCCGGCATCAGCAGATACATGCCTTTTTTACCGTAACGCTGTACCAGCCGTTTGGCGGATTCCGCCCAATCCTTTGGACCGCCGTCGGAAAGCATTATCCACAGTCCCTTCCCCGCGTCCCTGACTTTGTCATAGATGGTATACCAGCCTTCATACCCCCCGTCAGGCTTTCCCGCGCCGCAGGTCCACTGCAGGGCGTTTAGTTCCTTTATTTCCATGAGCGCGTCCACGTGCTTAATCGCGTCAGGCCCGTCAAGATGGTATACGGAATGGCTAAGCTCCCGGCACTGTTTACGCAACGACGGCTGTACATACGTCCTGTAAATCTCCGGGGAGATGAGTGCGCTGAAATCGCATTGAATTTTGGCCACTTTGCCTTTACCAAGAATATTAAAAGCAGTGTAGGAGACTATGTCATCTGAGGACTTCACCGTTTCGTAAAAGGCGTCATAGTACGTAAAATACAAACCATCGATCTTTTCCACCCCGCGCCTTACCGTATCCCCTTCATCTATAATGTCAAAACAAAAATTCTGCGGCCCCCGGAGCGCGGAAAGTATATCCACATTTTCAATGATATCCGGGATATTAACATAAAATTGTTCGTCCGCCAATTTTACAGCTTCCCGGATAATCTCCTGGTGTTTTAACCACCATTTGTTATTGGGATCGTAGGCGAGTTTGTCAAAGTCTCCCGGGTTTGAAATTGTTTCTTTATACCAGAGGGTATCCCAGGCAAATTCCGGCTCGGAACCGAGGTACAACGCCATGGAACCGGGGCCAAGGTTTAAATCGACATTTGGATATGAGTCAGCCAGGAAAAAATGAGTTTCGCAAAAATTCCTGTATTCTGTGACTATATACCTGGGATCAAGGTAGATAACAGAAGGATCGTTGGGTTTTTCCTGGTGAACAGTAGTACCTTTTTTCCCCGCGGCAATTATGCTCATGAGCGGTTTTTTGACGTTGACGCAATTCCACCACTCGTTAAAACGGTCGTAAATCTGCGGCCAATTGTTTATGTAGGTAGTTTTCATGGTTGCCTCTATCGGTTGTGTTTACGGATTATTATAGGGGCGTTTTTACTAAAAAGGAAGCATCATCACGCGGCCCAACGAACCGTTATTAAGTCAGAAACAGATCGGAAATAGCTTTCGGCTTACTATTTTTCATTACTCTTTGCGCCCCCGCGAGAGCTATTTTCTAGTTTTAATCATAGTGCGCTGGCCCTGCGTTCCCTTGTTATTTTTCCCGTTTTGTCCCATTATCTTCATTATGATAAAACCTGTTGCCAAATTAATAATCGCCCTGAACGGCAACCTCCGCAAAAGTGAAATTGCCGCGGGATTTGCCTGGGGCCTTCTGTTGGGCCTTATTCCGGCAGGGAACGTTTTCTGGATCGTTCTTTTTGTGGCTTCCTTCTTTTTTAAACACCACCACGCGTCAAAACTGGTGGTCCTGGCCATCCTCAAGATCATCGGGGGAGCGGTGGCGCCCCTGATGGATACGGTAGGCTGGGCCTTCCTCCATATTGACGCGCTGCAGCCTTTTTTTACTACCCTCTATAACATGCCCTTTGTTCCCCTGACCCAGTTTAACAACACGCTGGTAGCGGGCGGACTGGTAAGCGGTATTGTTCTTTGGCTGCCCATTTTTTTCCTGGTTTTTTTCCTTGTCCCGGTGTACAGGAACAAGGTAGTTCCAAAGATGAGGAACAGCAAAATTAGCGCAGTTATAAAAAAGCTTCCCCTTGTCGGCCCCCTGATTGAATCGGTGACCAAAGCCGCGATTTCCGGGAAATAAGGGAGGATACCATGTCAGAATCTGAAAAAGAAAAAAAGATTAAAAAGGCCCCGGGGTTTTACAAGAAAACCATAAGCCAGGAAAAACTGGAAAAAAAATACCTCAAATATCTCGAAGTGCCGGTAGATAAAGAGTTTGTCGGTTCATGTTATGAAAGCCGGGAAGACGGCCTCCATATCCGTACCGATCTGGACGCGGGTGAAGTAAAACGCCTCAAGACCCTCGCGGCGGCGATCAAGAAAAACAGGTCGGGGGTGGTGAACGTCCTTGCCCTGGGAATAGTAGCGCTGTTCGTCGCGGGGCTCGTGATTTTCTTCACGGTCTTTGCCAACCCCCTTTTACAGAAGGCGCTCGAAACCGGGCTGGAATCGATTTTTGAAGCCCGTGTCAACGCCGATGGTTTCAAAATCGATCTTTTTAAGTTCGAGATAGGCATGAACAGCCTCACCATCGCGGATCGGGATCATCCCATGAAAAACCTCATCCAGTTCAGCACGATGAGGATCAAACTCAAACCCGAAGCTGTGATGCGGGGAAAGATATATATAGAAGAGATCAGAACGGATAAAATCAGGTTCGGGACGGATCGTACGGTTTCAGGCGCCCTTCCGGATAAACCGCCCAAGGTAGTAAAGCCCAAGGAAGGAGTCACGATTCCGCCTCTTATCGATCTGAAGAATTTCGATCCCATGGCGCTGCTTAACCAGGAGTACGACAAACTTCAAACGCCAAAATTGTACGATACGGCAATGCAGGCGTATAACGCCGCCGTCGCCAAGTGGAAGGGCGAGCAGGAAGCGGCCATGGCGCGGGTGGCGGAGCTCCAGTCCAAAGCGGAGCCCCTGTTAAAAATAAATGTGAATGATTACAAAACCCTGGACCCCGATACCA
>Ga0123357_10007807_pt1 | contig 13288 bp, 19 predicted proteins | sample TergutEmb28metaG_FD_89873 | JGI IMG/M metagenome (GOLD analysis project Ga0123357, IMG submission 89873) | Embiratermes neotenicus P4 segment gut microbial communities from Petit-Saut dam, French Guiana - Emb289 P4 | ecosystem: Host-associated > Arthropoda: Insects > Digestive system > Gut ...
AGGTGGCGGCCAGTCACCTGACCACGCTGATGGTCACCCACAATATGTCCCAGGCGTTGCGGCTGGGCAACCGCCTGGTGATGATGCATGCTGGCCGCATAGTCCTGGATCTCAGCGGTGAGGACAAGGCCAAGGCGACGGTGGAAGATTTACTGGCCCAATTCGAGCAGCGCTCGGCGCTGTCGGACACGACGCTGCTGGGCTGACTTGCAGCTCCTCGCTCAAAGTGAGACCTCGGAGCTGCAAGTCTTTATGTCAGATCTGTTATGGCACGTAGAAGGTGAACTCAATTCTGGTTGTCTGGCCAGCATTGACGGTTACTCGCTGCGGAGTGCCCCTATCCTCAGGATGACATCTGGCAGTCACCAGATACTCGCCAGGTGGAAGATCGAGCATGAACCGACCGTTGTTGTCAGAGGTGGCCGTGTAACTGGTTCCAGACCCGTTGACAAGACTGGCAGTTACTACAGCTTCCGCGGGCCTGGTACTGCTGTTTGTGTCACCAAGTGCGATGGGGCCTCCCTGCAAAGTCACAAAACCCGCGATGGTGCCGTTCGGAATGCTGCGCGCGGTACTACAGGCGGCTAAGCACAGCAATGAGAGGATGCATACGATGGTGAGTGCGCGAGTCCTCGTATTTAGCACTTGAGAGTTGTGAGCTGTTCGCCCGACCAGGTTCGCGTGTTGCTCCCCATGTTGCGCTTGCCACATCATGATGGATTCCAACCTAACTTCGTCGAAGTGCTCGTCACACTAATGCTTACGCCACACGTAGTTACCCACTTGTATCCAACAAATGATGGTGTAACTGTACCACTGCTAGAAGAGACAGAAATTGAACCGAAAGTGAGAGATGTCACCTTTGGCAGTTTTTGACACGTACCGACGCTGTAAGCTTCGAGTACTCCACCTTGCACTGCTTTCCACGATGTTTTACCGGTGTTGATACTGAGTGTTTTGCTGGTACCGGCGCTCTTGTTTGTGAACCCGATTGACCATGTTCCTGTGGTGCTGCTAGTCCTTGTCATCGTCCCAATGATCACGCTCCCAACGGGAGTCGTTTGAGGAGATGAATATGAAGCATTACCGCTAGAGGGCACATACCAGTTGGCCATCACCCACGCATTCCCCCCAAATGCACCGTTGTTGCCCCACTGAAGGACGGGTTGAATGATGGCACCACCGCTGCCGCTAGGTTCGACAGATGGGAATAAGTACACCAGTGCTCCATTCGAAGCGGGATTGGCGGGAACAGTCCATTGGGCGGACAGCTTGGTGATCTCTACTGTTGCCGTCCACCAGCTAGCCAGGAGCCAGCCGGTAGGAGTGGTCTTCTCTTGGGCTATTGAACTCCCAGCAGGTGGATTAATCACCGTGGGACCACCATAATCGGGTGCAAACTCGATTGCTGCTGGATCATTGGCTGCTAATGCGGCTGACGCCATTCCAGGATCTTGCACAATTCCGGAATAGGGACAGGTCGGGAAGACGTCGACAACAGTTTTGTTCATGGTGACGATTCCGTCCGCTGAAACATCTGAACCGTCTGGGACCTCGTGCAGGCAAGACTTATATACCAGCCCGCCGGGTATCGCGATCCAATCCGGTGAGGCGAGTGCCTCTGTGTAACTTAGCGGCTGTCGCTGGGTTACAGGAGCCGACGGTATTGGGTCTGCCTCGGCATTCGGCAACTGGATCATTTCTGTGGCAGTGATAACTAGGGTGAGAGACACTAAAACCCCTAGATAATTGCGTATTTTCATTGTTTTTCTCCTTTCAAGAGATTGCTATTACAGGGTCATATCTAAAAGGAGAGAGAGAGAGAACTAGGCTTCGATGCCCAAAGACCCACTGACATCCAAAGACTGGTAGGTCTCTAACTCCACAAAATAGCCTACCACACCTATGATCGCACTGTGGACAACTCTCGATACACACCTAAGACTACATGTTAAACTATACTCTTATGAGAGTATCACCACCAGCACTACTACCAATTCTCCGCTCTGGCGTGCAGGGTGATGTGTTGGCAACTGTTTACTTATCACCAGATCGTGAGTTCAGCGTAACCGAGTTGGCCCACATGGCAAAGGCGTCCCTGAAGGCCACGGCTCAAGAAGTCGGACGTCTGGTTGATAGCGGTTTGCTGGACGATCGTCGGTCAGGCAATCAACGGCTTGTGCGTAGACCAAAGCTCAACCGCGTGACCACATCACTGGGTGACTTGTTGGCCGCGACATACGGTCCTCTGCCGGTGATGACGGAGGAACTAGCTGGAGTTGACGGCGTTGAGAAAGCATACATTTACGGTTCTTGGGCTGCCAGGCATGAGGGCGAGCCGGGCGGTGTGCCCGGTGATGTCGATGTTCTCATCATCGGCTCGACCTCGTTTGATGCGCTAGACACCATCGCTGAGAGAGCGTCTGCTAGATTACACCGTGCGGTGAACATTCGCCGGTTGTCGGGATCGTACTGGGATGGACCTCCAGCTTGTGACACATTCGTTGCTGACATCAAGGCGCGCGCGCTCGTGGAGATTCCCGTGAAGGAGATCAGTAGATGACGTGTAAAAGTCACAAGTCCACATCGCCACACAGGTGCACCTGTAGACCCATGGCCTGGAGCATGGCGGCTTTGGCTGTCAGCGCCTTGTCCGCGGTCGCGGCATCTGGGGCGTAGACGACGGTGACGTGGTTGGCCTTGTGGCGGGCCATCAGTTGATCGCGTCCCACGCCGTGGAGGACGACGTTCATGATTGGCCATTCGCGGTTGGTGGCGTCCAGACGCGCTTGGACGACGTCCGGCGGTAGGGCCACGCTGGTGCCCCGTCCCAAGTCGGCGTGCAGTTTGCCGGCCATGATGAACACCCGCGACCACACGATCTCGCCCGGCTTGGAGACGCCCGACAGCGTCCCCCCGCCTAGCGGGAAGTAGTAGTACGACTGGCGCATCGAGTAGGCCTTGTCGTAACCACCGAGGTGGGACGCCGGCACCGAGCCCGAGATTTCGAGCAGCCAGACGAACTGGTTATCCACCGTCTGGCCCCAGCGGATGTCGTGCAGGGTGGCGGCGGGGTCCAGGCCCATCGCCGTCCACACCCGGTTGGTCACTAGCAGGTCGACGGCTACACCCTCGTCCACCTCGTTGAAGTGGGGCAGCGCCTTGCCGTCGTACAGCACCCGCGATCCGTCACGCGAGCGCACTGGGGGACGGTCGACGTTGTTCAATAAGCCTTCAGCCAGATCCGAGGCCGGCACCATGTCCTTGAGCCCTTGCTGGTACTGGATGCCGATGGCGTCGGCCCCGAAGTCGTCGGCCATGCGCAGCGCGGCGATGTACATCTTGAACTGCTCGTGCAACTGGGCGCTGGTCAGGCATTTCGTCTCATCACCCGCATCGTCGACCAGGAAGGTCATGCCCTTGGCGTCCAACCAAGCCTTGACCTCGTCCGCCTCTTCATCGGTGACGCGCCGCATCTCGGCGACCAGCGCCGACTGCGACAACCGCTCCTTGTAGACGCCGGCCGGGTTCAGGTACTCGTCGTCGATCAGGGCGTTGTACATGCCCATGCAATACTCGTCGAAGACGGCCATGATGGCCTTGTCGGCTTTGAGCTGGGCGCCCAGTGCCTGGCCCAGGCGCGTCTCGTCGCAATCCGGCAGCGTAGGCAGGTCGCGGACGTGCGACAGGTCGTGCTCGATGTGGCCGGTGCTCAGCCACTCGTCTAGCTTGTCCTTGGCCCAGTGATCGGTGAAATCCTCGCTCCACAAGGTGGAATAGTCCTTGCCCATCTTTGTCAGGCTGGCCGCAATGCCGAGCAGGCTGACGAGCCCGGGGTAGTCACCCGCGAAATTGGCGACGACCAGGATCGGGCCGGTGTGGTCGCGCAACCCGTGCAGGATGTGGTGCGAGTACGCCCAGACCGCCTCGACTACCGCCAATGGCGCATCGACTGGGATGTTCTTGAACACCTCCATGCCGTAGTGCTGCGAATCGATGAAGCCATGCCCCGTGGCGGGGTTGACGCCATGCGCGCGCTTGACCTTCCAGCCGGCTGACTCGACGGCGGCCCCGAACTGAGCCTCGACCTCCTGCTGCTTGCTCCAGGTCTCCAGGTTGGCGCTCAGACGCAGGTCGCCGTTGGCGATCACATAGATGGTCTTCGGCTCGGCAGCGGGCCGGGTGGTGGTTGGTGGGAACTGGTACGTGGACATGGCATCTCCTTTGAAATCGTCATCAACTCTATTGTCGCCCCCTTGCCAATCGGTGGAAGTAGGAGGTGGTGGTCAGCGAGTTGCTCTCGCTCGGTGGTGGATCATTGATGTTGCCGTCACAGATGTGCTCATTTCGAGGCAAACCCTCTACTCAACGTCCACGTTAACGAGATATCTATTGACGAGATCTGAGTTTTCGTCCATCTGGCGTTGCCTAGATGGACGAAAAACCCGATCTCGCGATAGATTCTAGGTGTGTGGCGGCTTCTAGCTTCTTGGCGTCCCCAATTTCGTGCCAAACTCAAGTGCGCCTACACTTGTAGGTATGACTGTGACATCAGTGCGGCTTGACGACGAGCAGCATGCGGCGGTGAGGCAGTTGGCGCTCTTCAATGGCGTCAGCATATCGGCGATGTTGCGCGACATCATAGTTGAGCGGCTTCAGGATGAGGCCGATTATCGCGACGCCGCGCGAGTGCTGCAAAGCACCGACCGTGATCCCATCAGCCCATCTCGGCTGCGAGCCGAACTCGGCCTACCGGAGCCGTCACTTGTTTAGGTGGCAGTTCTACAATCGCGCCGTTGAGAAGCAGTTTCGCAAGCTCGACCCACCCGTTCAGCGCCGCATCATGGCTTGGCTGGACGCCCACATTGAGGGCTCTACGGATCCGCGTGCTTGGGGACGGGCGCTGGAAGGTCCGCTAGGTACGATGTGGCGTTACCGGGTGGGCGACTATCGTGTGATCGCGAAGATTGAAGACGGTCAGTTCCTGGTGTTGGTGGTCAAAACCGGCAATCGTTCGGACGTGTATAGCGTTTCGAGAGGCGGCATTTAGTTGCGGTGATCCAAACCGCGCTGTTGGGCCGCTAGTTAGCTGCCAGACGTTATCATCGCCGATTCAGTATCCCCAAGCGGATTCGAACCGCCGTTACAGCCTTGAAAGGGCGAACTAACACATAATTGGTAGTAACGGCTGTTGCTTGAAAACACTGTAATAGCTAGTGAAAGTGACTATTACGCCTAGGTTATTGATGGCTGTTTGCGACACGTAGCGAAAAACGTGTGTCCATATTGTGTCCATGGGGCTATGGGGGTGTATGTTGGACCATATCAGACGGCCCCCGCCAGTGAAGCAACACTGGCGAGGGCCTGACCAAACCGATTAACCTTGAATGGAGGTTTCGAATATGGCTATGTCTAGCCTAATTGATACTACGAACAACACCGAGTGCGCCATATGTGGGCGTCTGATTGTGCGTGGGGATGGTCCCGAGCCGTTGCCGGTCGAGGAGGGCGGGCCGGTGTGCGACAAGTGCGCCTGGCTCATGGCGGTGCCCAAACATCCTTCGCCTTGTGGCCCTTGGGTTGATTATGACGGCTTCATATGGCCTTCCAAGGCGTTGTTCATCATGTGGCGGTCATCCTTGACGCGCGGGCAGCTGGCCGCCCAGGATGCGATGATCGAGCGGATGGTGAGCGGGCTATGAGCATGGTTGAGCGTTGCATGATCTGCAACCGGCGGCGTGTGCCGGGTCCGGTTGCGGGACAAGTGCCGTTGGGTGATCCGGCGGCCAGTCTGGTTTGCGGCTGGTGCTGGACGTGGTACGTGCTGACGGCCCGCGTGAGGGTCAGGGCGTCTTACCATACGCGGGCGCTCTGCGAGTCGCTCAGCGTCGCGTACAGGCGGCCAGACAGGGCATCCATGCCTGACGTGTGCCAGGATGATATGCGTGTGTGTCGTGCCGGCGTGGGGTGGCCAGCCACGGCAGGGGGCGCGGCATGGTGAGCGAGCCTTTGTTCGCGGCCCCGTCGTCTGACGTGTGCCCGGTGATGCCCGGATGGGTGACGGTCGCCCCCGCGTGTCTCGATGCGGATCTGTGTAGCCGGTTTGTGACTGCGGATGGTTGGGACTGGTCTGAGCCGTCGCCGGGTGACCTGGATCCGCGTGCGGGTGACTGGTCGCGGTACTTGCGGGTGGAATGCGGCTATTTCACGATCATCCAGGAACAGTTTTGGGACGGCCGCCATCTGGTCACCCGTAAACCGTTCCTGGACATCCCGCAGTCTGAGGACTACTGGCCGGGCACCAGCCAGGCCGCAGGCTTGCTGCGGGACCTGAGGCGGGCCCGCCGGCGGATGCGCAGGATGGAGACGTGGAGCAACGCGCCAAGACGGCCCGAGAGGCCGTGCCTGGGCGTCTAGGATAGGCCGGGGGCTGGTGTCCAGCATCCTGGGCATGTCCACGGGTTGTGCGCTGGCCGGGGCGGCGCGGTGTCGATGGTGCCGTTTTGCCGTCCGGTTCCGCAGATGCGGCGTAAGAGTTCTATCTCGGATGGCCAGAACAGGCCCTTGTGGGCTCGTGTCGAGTCGGTGGTGATGGTTTGACCGAACGGCCCGGCTGTGTCTTGCATGGTGACCATGCCGCCGCTGCCGGCGTCATCCCACCGGATGATCGCCCCGCGCAGGATCGCCTTGTATTGGGCGCGCTGCGCATCGGTGAGTTGGTCTTCGTGCTGGAGGCAGGGGGCGGCCAGTATGGCCTGGGCTATCGCGTCTTTGATCATCGCCTGGGCTTGTTTCGTGTCGATGCCGGGGCTGATGGTCCTCAGGTCCGTGACTGTGATGATAGCCATTCTGGCCGCCTGCCCTCCTACTTGCCTTCGGGTTCGTCGGGGTTACCGGGGTCGACGGGGCCGGTCCAGTCGCCGGGGTTGGCGACTGTCAGGGTGGCGAGCCGGTCGGGGCGGAACACGTTTTGCCCGAAACGCCAGGTCGCCCGGATAGCGACCGCGTCATAGTCGAAGTACAGGTGCTCGGAGATCGCAACCTCGATGTTCCCGTACACGGACACGACGGCCGTCTTGTCCAGGACGAGCAGACGCCCGGACGGCATCGCCGGCGTGGTGAACACCGGGATCCCTAACAGGCGTTTCTCCTGGTCCAACGTGCCCGCCCCTAGGAGGGTGGTGTTGCGGTCGGTGCCAGTTTTGAACTTGCGTAGCCATCCCCACGCGTCGGGGGCGCAGATGATGTGCGTGGGGGTGCCCTTGTTCGTCTCGATCATGCCCAGCGCGTCGGCCAGCGCGTCGAGGTTCTCGTCCAACAAGCCGGCGTCTATCACGCCGGGCACGTTCAACAAGCCAGGCGGTGGATACATGTCCGGCGCGGGATCCGGCTGGGCCAGGTAGGCGCGGTTCGCCTCCAATGTCATCGACCGGCGCAAAGACTGCGACAAGGTGGCGGACGTGTTCTGCTGGCTGTACTGGTCTTGTGAGATGGTGACCAGTTGGGTCATCTTGCCCGTGTAGACGAGCACCTCGTCTAGTTTCGGTTTCGACACGGGTATCTGTTCACCCTCAGGCGTGAACTGGGGAGTGGCGTCATCCACGTAAGCACCCCGCCCTACCGGGAAGTCGCCGTGAGTCTCGCCGATCTTCGTGGACGTCGACAATATCAGCGCGTCGGGCACGACGTCGACCGGTAGTAGTGCGGTGACATCAGGGGACCATGCGTGGTTGCTGGTCTTGATGCCGATTGGTGTTTGAGTCATGATTGTTTCCTTGTCTGCCCGCAGGCTCGCGGGCATAGCAGCAATGGATTGTTATGTCCGGCTGACACCTGGCCTGGCCGGCCGCCCACCTGGGGCCGTCTGGCGTCAAGGGCGGGCACCTGGCCCGGCATCCTCGACAACCACCAACCATCCTACCCCCGGCAAGGCTGTAGAGCCCGTACTCGCCTGGGTCGATTGCTTTGCATTTTGCACTTTTTGGCAGGCCCTATGGCGTCCGTCTGAACGTGCAGCCGGGAGGGGGGCTACCCCCCACCCCTCACTTTTCCGGACTAATAGCTCTGGCCAGCCGGTCCCCCTGAAATGATGGTAAGCAATCCGGCTGTCCCGGATTCGGGATGACCGCGCGCGTCCGATCAAGGCCGAGCGTATCCACTATGCCAGCGATCGCATTGAAGGCCTTGTTCTTGTCTATGGTGCCGGTGTCGTCTAGCAGGGTGTCGACGTCCAGGCCTGCCAGCCAGATAGATGCAGGCTTGCTAACGCCCATGCTGGTGGCGACGCGTTCTACTTCGGCGCGGCGTAGCGCGGTGACAGTGGCCGTGAGCGTCTCGACTTGTGTCTGGGCGTCCCTCAGTTGCCGCCGGTACTTGGCGGCCTCACTGTTGCCCTCCGTGTTCTCCTGCCCGCCATCGACCACGGCCGGCAACATGCCACCAATCTGGCCCGATTCTTCTGGTGTTTCAGTCATTAGTTGGTTCCTTCCTGGTTGTTTCCATCCCAATAGGTGCCACGTTGGTACCCGTAGGTGCCATAGGTGCCGGTGCCAATGTATTAGGAACACCGGCACCTATGACGTCGATCTAACATTCTGGTAGAGGCTTCTTCTCGATTCTGATCAGGTCGAGGCGTGTGTTGTATTCGATCCGCGGGATGACGGACGCAGGCCACGATTGTGCGGCTTGCCTGATTTGTTTGGTTGTGTACCCGCTGCCGGCGCTCAACGCAGCGATGGACACGCTTGCGTCTCGTTTGCGTAGCTCGTCTCTGATCCATAGTTGGCAGTCGCTGAGTGGTGCTGGCTCTTTGGTCGCACCAGATGGCACCCCGCCATCAGACCTAAGTGCAGATTCTGCATTCAGGTCGCATTGGATGAACTTTTCCGTAGTCCCCCCCTGCACCCCCCGAGCGCCAGCGAGGGGGTAGTTCATTGGATCTAGTTCTATTGGATCTATTTCCCTGTGCAGATTTTGCACTAGGTTAAGTGCAGATTTTGCACTTTGGTCGCGCAGATTTTGCACTTTGGTCGCACCAGATGGCACCCCGCCATCAGACCTAAGTGCAGATTCTGCATTCAGGTCGCGCAGCGTGTACATGTTCGATGTGCGGCCCCTGCCATGGTCTAGGGCTTGATGCTGCCATTGCACCAAACCTCGATCCCGTAACGAAACCAAGGCACTTATGGCAGACCTTTTGGAACAAAGCGAGTCCCTAGCTATCGACTCATGGGACGGCCAACACTGTCGGAGATTATTGATACGGTTGAGTAGCGCGCAATACACAGCGAACTCGACAGGCGGCAGAGTACCCAACAGTTCGACCGGCACCTTCACAAAGCGCGCCGGGGTGCCAACCTCATCTCGTCTCATCGGCCGCCCCCGATGCTCGCCAGACCGGCATATTCCGCGGGTGAAACGCTACCGGGCGGTGCAGGCATGTCATCGTCGGGTGGTAAACTGAGTATCGACATGAAGGTGACTGCCTTCCTAACTATTGGTTACGTGTTGGCCCGCCGAACGGCGGGCCGTTTTATTACCGCGCTGCTTGTTGATGCGGGCCAAGGCGGCCTGTGCCTTCAGACACTTGAACTCCCAGTGTTTAGATCGGCGTTCCCACTCACGCGACCGCTGCTTCCATACTTCCAAGTCAGCCATCAAGCTGGCCGTCGAATCGGCTGTTGCCATGTCAAACTCCTATCTCGTTCATGCGTCTCACGCGTTCGGTTTTCAGGTCGAGGGCAAGCCTTATCAGCGCATCCGGATCGTTCACGATGTCTTCCAAGCATTGAGCCGTCATGTAGAAGCCATGTTCGCTGATCGACGGCAACACCTCGTCGCACAACCAGTCTTGGAATGCCCGCGCCTCTGGCTTGTCGCTGTCAAGGATCAACCTGTACAGGCCGGCCTCAGACACCACCGTGATGGTGGGCGGGTGCGGCGGCCGCCTGTATCCAATGGCACACTCCTGCCGTACAGTGGAATTGACAAGGTCATATGGTATCTGCTTGTGGTAACGGGCAGGCAACCGGCGGATCGCAGACGGCACATGCCCATAACCCAGCCGCGGCGCGACATCGGCCGCCACAAACCACCAAGCGCCCTCATCGTCTATCAGATGACGAACCGGCCACGGCAACCAACTGGCAGGTGACGAATACCGCTCAAGCCCGCCAGTCATGCCGCCTGGTCCTCTATGGAATCTTCGGTGTAGGGGGATGGGGTGTTCATCATCGTCAGCAGGTCGACCCACGTGATGAGTATTTTGCGGTAAGCCTTCAAGCTCCCTTGACTGACCCAGTTTCGTATAGTGTCTGGCGACACCCCGGCGATAGTAGCGGCTTCTCGGACAGACATGAAGTCTTCCTGATGCAATCGTTCCGCCATGGTTACCTGGCCTCTTTCGTGTACTGGGATTCAAGCCAGGCGACCACGTCCTCACGCCGGTAGAGGCGCTTCCGGCCAACCTTCATTGATCGCGGCCCCTTACCTGTCTGTAACCAGTAGTAAACCGTGTGCGCCGTCGTCCGACACATGTCAGCCACTTCAGTGACTGTCATAAGGTCCTTCATGTGACTCCTATCAACGGATGTAATGATTAGTGCAGTACTAATCATTGTTGACACCTGTAGTCCTGTCAAATAGCATGATTACTCTGAGAGTAATTGAGGTGACTATGGGCAAGCCGAACAAACCCCGATTTGTTGGTAGTGAGCTCGCGGTTCATGAGCGAGTGCGTTTGGAACTTGAAGCCCGGGGGTGGTCTCCGGCACGTCTGGCCAAGGAAATGACTGATGTCGGCTGCCCTATTGTGCATACGGCTGTTTATTCGTGGATCAATCCGGACGAGACGAAGAGACGCAATGTGTCACTCGATGAAGCGACGGCGTTGGCTCGAATATTTGGCGTCTCACTAGAGGAAATGTTGGCGCCGAGCGAGGCAGTTGAGCGGGCGTCTTTTGCGGGTCGTATGGAAGGCAATTACATGCGTTGTCTTGATGACATTGACGAAGTAGCCAATAGCTGGCTTATCCAGTTTGTAACCATTGTCACAACAATGGCCCGTAAACTACCCGGGGAGTGGGAAAGTATCATCTATGCTGTGACTGATGAGCCGGAGTCACTGTCGCTGGTTCATCTGTATGACTCATTTGTTGACGAACTGACAGCGGATGAGTTGCACGCCATTTCGGACTTGATCTATCGACTTCGGCGCGAGCTCGTCAATGTTGCAATTCGCTGTGCTGGTGAACAGGCGTCTGATGGCTAGTGTTTCCCGTTGGGTGGCGACGAATGGGCAGGTGTCTTATGTGGCGCGGTATCGGACGCCGGATGGCGCGAGCCGTAAGCGGGCGTTCAGGTTGAAGCGGGATGCTGACGCGTTCCTGAAAGAGGTGGAGTCTACGAAGCTGGCCGGGGACTATGTGGATCGTGGCATGTCGGCCGTGACGATGGGCGCTTGGGCGTCTAAGTGGTTGGAGACGAAGACGAGTTTGGCGGCGTCTACGAGGGCCCGCTATGAGGACATCGATTGTAAGTGGATACAGCCGCGTTGGGGTACGGTGCCGTTGGGGCGGGTGACTCATGAGGATATTCAGGAGTGGCTGGCAGGGTTGCCGTTGGCCCCGGCGTCGGTTCGTAAGGTGCATAGGAACCTATCGCAGATATTGGACTTCGCGGTGCGATCGAGGAGGCTGGCCCGGAATCCGGCCGAGGGCGTCGACCTGCCACGGGTCGCGTCCAAGTCGCGCCGCTACCTGACGGATGCCCAGGTGGATGTACTGGCGAACGCCGTTGGGGATGATTGGCGGCTGGTGGTGCTTGTGCTCGCCTACACAGGGTTACGGTTCGGGGAGCTGGCCGCCCTACGGGTGCGTGACATCGACTTGAAGCGCCGCCGCGCCAACATACTGGCATCGTATAGCCCTGTTAACGGGCAGATGGTGTTATCGGACACGAAGGGGCACCAGGCGCGTGAGGTGCCTATTCCGGGGTTCCTGGTAGCCGAACTGGCGTTGCACTTGGCTAGTAAGAGTCTGGAGTGTCTAGCCTTCACCGGGCCGAGGGGTGCTATTCTTCGAGCCCAGACGTTACAGCAGACGGTGCTACCGAAAGCGTCCAAGTTGCTTGGCGTGGATCCGCCGTTGACGCCTCATGAGTTACGTCACACGGCGGCGTCGCTGGCGATCGCTTCCGGGGCGGATGTCAAGGTTGTGCAGCAAATGTTGGGCCATAAGTCAGCCACGATGACGCTGGACTTGTACGGTCACTTGTTCCCGGATCGTCTAAACACGGTCTCTGACGCCATGGATAAGGCGCGCACCAAGGCACTCAAGAAAAAAACGTGTGTCCATATTGTGTCCATGGAGCCTGACGGGCCGTTGGAATGATTTTGCCATATGCCATATGACAAGGTATTTTAGTTGGTATCCCCAAGCGGATTCGAACCGCCGTTACAGCCTTGAAAGGGCTGGGTCCTAGGCCTCTAGACGATGGGGACGCGACGACCTAGTCTACCGGACGTCTGCCACCTTCCGGAACTGGCCACTCAGACGACGACCTGGGTGTCTTTGCTGCTGGCGACGATGATGGCGGCGTGACCCAGCGCTGTGAATGGGACGCCCCCGGCTTGCAGTTCCGGTCTCGGTTGTGGCGTCGCCCCGGTGAGATCGGCCAGGTGGCGACGGGCGTCGTCGTCACCCAATAGCGCCTGCACCAACCGTGTGCCTGCCGACAGGTTGGCTTGCAGGACGTCGATCACGTCGGGGTCGAAAGCGGGTGCGGCGATAGTGACGGCTTGGGACGGTGGCAGTGCCTGCCAGATGGGCATCAACTCCCGGACGGTGGTGACGGGCTCGTCGCAGACGAGAACACGCACGTCCGGCACGAGGCTGATGCGATCGGCGTTGGTGGCCAGATCGGGACTGGCCAAGGTCAGGGCGAGCGTCATCCCGCCCTTCAACATCGACTGTGCCGCGTCATCCAGCGGTGGCAGCGCGGGGGATTGCCGACGAAGTTCGGTTGTTGTCATGTACGTCGGCCCACTTTGACCGTCATCGCTTGGTTCGTCGATGTCCGTAGTTCTTGGAGTACGACGCCCCTCACCGATCAGCCTGTTGCGGCGGTCGACCAGCGCCGCAATTGTCAGTACGACCAGACCTATCATCAGAATCACGATGAATCCGAAGGCAGTAGTGCTCATAACCACAGAGCTCGATTCACGATAGATGCGGAGCCAGGTTTTCCCTGACATATGAAGCGGCCAGATCCTTGTCGCCGGGATCGAAAC
>Ga0123357_10007808_pt1 | contig 13287 bp, 6 predicted proteins | sample TergutEmb28metaG_FD_89873 | JGI IMG/M metagenome (GOLD analysis project Ga0123357, IMG submission 89873) | Embiratermes neotenicus P4 segment gut microbial communities from Petit-Saut dam, French Guiana - Emb289 P4 | ecosystem: Host-associated > Arthropoda: Insects > Digestive system > Gut ...
ACCTACTTTTAGTGCCAAGGTTAAAGTTATCTCGAGCTGTAACTCCACTCCCTCATACGCCTTAATGCCACGGACACGGACTTTTATCTATTTTCTCGAAGCCCATCGTAAGTTGTGAACACAACTGTAATAACAAAGCCATGTAACGGTGCAGTATTTATGACGAAGTTTCCCTTTGTGTAGCAACCTCAATATCCAACCAATTTATTTTCTCTCACTTCCGGATTATTTCCCTCACAGTGAGTTTTGTGTATCGTACGTGAATATGCATCACAGTACCGCCTGTGTGCATGAAAGCAATGTGTTTCTCCGAAACGTCGTACTTATGTAGCAGATTTCAGGATGTCACCTTCCAGCACACAGTAATCATCTAGTTCTGACTGCAGTTGGTGATGGCATACGGTTTTTGTTTCAGGGACTCTCACCTGGACTCAGCAAACAGGAGCAGGTACAGCCTTTCGTACGCAGAGTCAATAATATTTTAATTATGACAACAACTTTATGGGGTAATAAAATCAGCAATTTAAATGAGCAGAGTTACATGACTTTGCTACTGTGATCCCCGGTTGAATTTCAACGGACATTTTTGATAATTCGAATATCTACCTACGGTTTCCACAGTTGGCCCTTCCATGGGCCCGGTGTTATAAATTGCAGTTCGTGAGATACTTTCTCGTGTCAATATTCAGGCTGTTAACTTGAAAATTTTGCTTAAGACTAGTGGTGACATTTGTAACTGAGTAAATACCTCGCTGTTGCCACGTAAACAGCAAACATCAAGCAGAAAGTAGATTTGTAACGGTAGCGATTGCTTCATAGAGAAAGATCGAATAGTGTATGTATCTCTTAATTTGTTACTTGTTCTAGTTGGCGAACAGTCGTTATTTATAAACTAAACGGAGTGGTTGTGAACGGCATTTGGGAGTGGTGTGAGTTGAAGCGGCTGTGTGCTATTGTGAGATCGACTTGTCTGCTTGGTGTTACGAAGTGAGGGAAACCAGGAAACCAGAACGACAGGTTTTAGAAAGGAGAATCGAATCCGAGACTGTGGACCTAGAGATAAGAAGTAGAAATTTTGAACAACACAGCGCAGTTGAACCTTCTGCAAAATATGACCGAGGGAAGAATTGGAGTCAGGTCCAGCACGCAGAATGTCTGCGCGTCTTCTCAACATTTTAAACGTCGCCATGGAGAATGGCCTATGTTCCAGAAACATGAAATTATAGGAAATTGAACGTTGTAAAGAGAAAATTAGTTTTGAAGTCAGATTAGCTTCAGTGCTATTTCTGTCTCTCCGCCCCACACCCACCCTACGAATATTCTTATTTCCTTAAAGAGGTAGCACAAAGAAGTCCATAGAGTCGTCATGGCAACACGATTCACAACGCGACAAAATTGACATACTTATCGCTTATCTGATTGTTATACAGAACTGTGTGGCGCAGTGATAAATACATAAATATTCCCGTTTTTACTTTTAGCCACTCGGCTCAGTGCCAGCACAGGCTATGTCTTTTACCTTTGGCTCTCAGAATAAATCTCTTTCATTTCCTTAAGCATCAACCGACAGTTTTCTGTAATGGCGATGCGATACTTTCCTCAAAAGTCACGGAAAGAAACTTCTAAATATTTATCAACTGAGCTTTCACCTTGGAGAATCTAACCCATTTCTATGCTGGCATTTGTAGCAAACAGCTGTTTACGTCGTACTTTCGTTTCAGCTACTAAATTCAGTTCGTTGTTGCCGAAAGCAGATTAAAGTTTCAGCAGGTGGCAGAACAGTACTGTTTTCAACAGCAGTTCCAGATACCAAACTCATATCTGATTCGCAACGTAAAGATTGTTTACATGTTTTATAAACAGAAGTGGTGCGTAAAAGTAGCTCTATCTTGGGATGTAACGTTATGTGGTCCGGTAGAGAGGTAGAGCACGTTTGAAATGTGATGGCACACGCGCAGAAACCAGATTTAGTCTTTCAGCGAAACGGACGAGTCCATTTAAATTGGTGGCGGGGGGCAGTTCAGTTGACTACAGGCAGCCGAGGTGTGCGCATCAGCGGTAGTAATGGTAGTAATGCTGGATAAACCATGTTCTGAGGTACAGTGCAAGACTACTGGCTACCCATTCCACTCGCATGTTTCCCTTTCACTTCACCTACCGTGCGTTTCAACTGAGCTCTACCAATGTTCCGCAAAACGATGCTGTCTCCATCTTTAGGTTCAAGAAAAATCAGGAAGCAAACTTCCTCCCAAACTTCAGTACCTCCTTACCAGATGACACGGCGTCACATCCAAAGAGACGGTAGTCTTCGTCGCAAGATCTGATATTTCTATAACGATGTTCATGAAAATGCTAGTCTTCTAGGATGACACTTTGGATATTGGTAAATAATAAACTGTTTACATATTAAGTGATTTTTTACTTAATAAGCACGGCGTCGTATCCCAGAAGCCTTGAATCTTTAGTAATCTTTATATTCCCCATCGTGAGAACTTCAGATCTCGTAATAAAGCAGAATGTAACAGGTGCCTGTCACGTGTGTCTTAGGTCTAACGGTTGACGGCATAGAGTGCCTTAAGTCTTGCGTTAATACGAAATGAAGTTTAAGTGCCAAATGTAGTATATAATTGGCAGCCTATCCCCGATTGTTCGAAATGTGCTAAAAATACAATTTCATGAATTTATTCTGTAGTTTTGCATAAGTCTTCCAACGAAACATTACATCACATGTCCTGAAATCATTTCAGTTTAAGTCCTAATCATTAAGGGTAGTGAAAACCCAAGTATGAAAAGATCGTGTCCAGCAACACGTATTGGACTAAATGTGGTCTGTATGTATTAAGGAATGATGTTGTCAGAAGTGACATCACTTGGTCATATACACTTGGGAATCTATAAAATTATTGTTATTACTATTATTCTTTGTATATAATAATTTTGATCTTTAATTTCTTATCATATCGCAGCCCGGTATAAAAGTTGAAGACACAGGAGATGTCTCGAAATGTTTAATAAGAACAAAGTGATGACAACGAAGACATGTTGGGGATTTCGTTTTTATTCTTCTCTTGCTTTGTCTCCTAATGCATTAAACGGATTTAGTGGTTGTTGTGTGTAGTGGCATTACACACAAGATTATTGGACTGTGGTTTAATTTTTATTTAGTTTAGTAAGATGCATAACATATATTCTTCAAAGTTCAAATCTAGCTTTATAGGACATCATTATTAAAACCAGAATAATGACATTGGATACTGTTTAAACACCTTCAAAATTTACAAATTTTTTGAACACCGTCTGACACAGCTTTATAAAATAAAGGAAGCGAATTTTTTTAAGTTTTTAAATCTAACATTTTTTTTTTTATTAAACCAACCAAATGCAACATAATGCAGTACATTTATCTTAGTAATTAACCAACTTGATGCACAAAATTTTTGTTTTACAATAAGTTTATTTCATGCGTCAACATGTTTCGAGCACCATGTGCTCATCATCAGGAGGTCAAAATTGTATTATACAGCCTCTGGTATCATCACATCTATAGGTGTGATGATACCAGAGGCTGTATAATACAATTTTGACTTCCTGATGATGAGCACATGGTGCTCGAAACATGTAGAGGCATGAAATAAACTTATTCCTATAGGTGTGATGATACCAGAGGCTGTATAATACAATTTTGACCTCCTGATGATGAGCACATGGTGCTCGAAACATGTAGAGGCATGAAATAAATTTATTGTAAAACAAACATTTTTTGCATCAAGTTGGTTAATTACTAAGATAAATATACTGAGATTCACTGGCAGCAAAACATCAAAATAATGCCGTAAATTAATCCTATAGTTTTATTGACACTCCGAAATGTTTCGGTGCTAGTACCGGAACATGTCGGAGTGTTAATAAGGCTGTACGGTTATCTGTATTGTATGTGCGTTTGGTTGGCTTAATAAAAAAATAAATTACAAGAAGTGACATGAAGTAACGTTTGACTCGCCATAATGTCATTGGCTTTACAATACATTTACACCCAACATAATGGATACCAAAAAGATTAAAGGTAAAGGTCTCCTCATGACGTACCTGCGCAAGCGCAATGGGGAAACGAAGATGTATAGCTCCAACGAATTGCAACGTCGGTGCTCGAAGGGGGTGGATGGTGAGCAGCACACGCCCACAACTATACCCCTGGGAAAGTTTCCGTACCAATTTTACTGGAGGCTAGGTGGGCCTTGAAACAATTCTGGATGGACGCGGAAAAATCTCATCCCAATCGGGATTCTATCCACGGACCGTCGAGCTGATAGCCAACCGCTATACTACCTACGCTATCCCGGCCACCACCGGAGTGAGTAAGGTACGCAAAATGTCAAAGAACCCCTTTGGTAGGTATAAGCACTCCACTTTTGAGTAGGCCTGTACATTTTTATTCTTGCTGGGGAAAACCTTATGGATATTAATGCAGAAAGCAGCCTTCCAGACTGGAAATATTTTATATGTAAATCTACACGAATGCAATGTTTATAAAATAGATGTACCCCATCGTGTGTGTATATTGCCAACAGATACATCTACCATAAACACTGTCACAGCCTGTTGGACAAACCTTCATCTTGGATGCAGTGTTCTATGCGGAAACTGAACTTGTAAAACGAGAGCTGTATGTCTGTCACCGGAGAAAAATCGTTCTCTCTACTTCTCCGTCCGGCACTACGAACTTCATCTCTCTTATTTCGAATATGTAAGCCGTTATAGCGAAATGATAAGTTACAGCATGAAAAGAAAAGTAAGATATTCAATTTTCAGTAAAGCCTGGCCAAAGAGAAATCAAGTTCATTGTAAGAATACACACATGCAGCTTCTCTATAACTACCTTACTATTCTATATCCTGGGGAAAGCTAACAGAACCTCTGTGAAGTTCCACGCTCTTTATACAATCTAAGGTTCATTGCCTTGATCACAAAAGGTTACACTGAAGGTCTTCAGTCAGAATAATGCAGCCAATACCACCACGAAATATTTCTTTAAAATTTCTTTTAAGATCGTATTTCCATCTATGCCTAGGTCTCCAAAATAGTCTCTTCCCTCCACGTGTTTCAGTCACATTTCTGTATTATATGCATATCTTCCCGATGTGTGCTGTGCTGGATACAGACTTCCTGCTATTGTTGTGTTTAGGTCCGTTAGCATTTTGGTTCTAAACCCCTAGTGATGATATGATAATGGGAACGATTATAGATGGGATTAGCAGGAATAATCGGGTATGAATTTGTTGTCTAAAGAAGCAGTTCCTCTTTACCGTCCCTCAGCGAACACTTAAGCACAAGAGTAGCTAAATACAAAGAGGACAATAAGCGAGATTTAAGGCCACCGTTGCGAAGCAGATGGAAACTGCACTCTTCTGGACTATTACGCGGCCTGAAGTGGTAATTCCTTACCGACTTTTCGGGACAACCTAACGGTACTCTTGAAGATGGGGGCCGATATTTTGTCCCGAAACGTCGGTAAGGAATTAACACTGCAGGCTGCTTAAAAGCCCAGAACAGCGCAGTTCTCAGAGGACAGTGAAGTTGAAAAAGTCACGGAGGATAGAGTGTGTAAGCCAATAAGAAGAAAATCCCGTAGTGTGAATTAATTAAATTGTACAGCGACTTGCGCCATCCGAGTCAGTAACATGGAGTTTGACAGGCTTTGTGCCTGGAGTTTTTTTCCCGGAAGAAGTATGTCTTATCCCTTCATCGTCACAGCTTCCGTACTGGCTCTGGCTACCATGAAAATCCTGTCAGCTGAATGAGAACCAGGAGTTCGGTTCACTCTAAGAGGCATAGTAATCGGCGCGTGAAGCTGGCCTCTTATCGTCGGCTGCAGCGGAGGCAGTGATTGGAGCAGGCCTGTTGCCATGCCATGAACACGGGGGACGAAGCGACTTCCTGTGCGGGTGCATATACATATGTTTACATACGTATATAACGCTCTGCTAAACACGTATTTTACATATATATATATATATATGTTTAAGCGTAAAAAGCTTCTTTGTCATGACCTCAAAATCAACACTTTAACCCTTTAAGGACGAGACGTGTCCCGGAGTGCTGATAAGTCCTTAGCCCTATCAGGAAGGAAACAAGATCGGAAGCACATCAGGGACGCGCGCGATTTTAATAACATCGAGACGTGAGCTGTCATCAAGTTTTTTTTTTTCCCCCTGCAAGATAAGGCGCCGAAGGAAATTCACGCCATTCTGACGGAAACATTAGCTTTTTTCCTTCCTGTTCGGGCTAAGGACTTATCAGTATGTGTTATGTAAGGACTCAGTGCGTACCGCGCAGTAAACACTCTATACTTCGGTTATATAAACCACTCTGTTAATGATGTATAAGAAAAAGTTACTGTTTGTTCTGAGATCCATACAAAACACATAGACGCAATGTACGTGATCACTGTGCAGAATTTTTGAATGTTAAACCTGGTGGCTGCGGATGGAGGAGCGGCCTGCAATATGGAGGGTAGCTGCGAATATATTGCATAAGCAGTCGCGGACAGCCGACAATGGATGGTATTCCAGCTTGGGGGTTGGGCGAAGTGCTAATAACCGTAAAAAGTGTCATGTTGCGAAACAGTCAAAGAGTAACCTGCGGGCACTTGTGAATGCGGTAATGAACTTTCGGTTTTCATAAAATGCGGGGAATTTCTTGACTAGCTGGAAACCTGTTAGGTTCTCAAGAATGACTCTGCCCCGTGGAATAAGTAAACCGGGTGGCACGTAAAATGACCGGTAGGCTTTAAAAAGTTAATTGCTTAATACACTCTGTAACACGGAACAAACACCTTGCATGTACATCATGTTGTTTATTGAAAATGAGTTGTTTCCAACGAAGGCGGTTTCGCACAGGCAGCACGTGGATGCGGTGGGGAGTCGCACGGTTTTTAGTGGGCTGATCAGCGTGTTTGTCTCTGATATTTTGCAAACTTGCGCCCCCTTGACTACGATCCTGGATCGGAGCTGTCGGTCCAGTCTCTGATATATCTCGTGACATTTTGCTTAGACACGGTGCGATTTGTGTACATTTCCACTTTTTACATGCTCGAAAAGAATATGTCTGCACATATATTTATTCAAATAAGCAAAACATGCACCTTAATGCAATTTAATAATGGGACAAATGCGAGTTTAAGGGTTGGCGCAATTACACACACAATGTTAAGGAAATATTTTGGGTAAGTTTTTTGTAAAATCGGCATTTACAAAGCCCTTCTGTAATTTCATTCACATTAGTTTCGTGTCAGAACATCCAACGTAGCTAAGAAATTCAGTTTCAAAAAAGAACTATCGTTTTTGCACCTAGGTCCTTTTTACAGCAAGTATAAACCAAGTGTACAGAGTCGCCGCTTCACAACGCACCGCACTGTCTGGAAGGCAAGCAAGGGACACATCGATTGTTTGTTTATGTGATGAGGTTTGTGAAAAGAAAGAACGTCACTGGATAAACAGAGGATGTCGGCACGGCCTAACAGCTTGTGTCTCCGCCCGTCATGCAGTCTATCGACCAGGGATGACACGAATTTGATATTAAAAATACGGACAAACCATGAACAGAGTAGCGTACCACATACCGTATATTAGTACTACAGTTGGCAACATTAGTAATATTAATGCAATCAGTATCTTCACAATCATTGTCATTGTTAGCATCATCATCGTTGGTGATATGGACGGAGTCTCTACAAGGTAAGCGGTAAAAAAGATTGCATACAAAATTCTGTCTGCAAGACGGGAGCAGGAAATGTGGAGTGGGTATCAGAGGAAAAGGATATATACAGTCCAGTAGTGGGTTTTGTGAATGTGAGGAACTTACCAGATCTGTAACAGAGAATTTCTTGAACAGCTCAAATGCCCACAACTTAACCATGCTTCTGTACGATAGGCATTATAGTTCTAGTAGTAGTAGTAGTAGTAGTCGTTGTTGTTGTAACGATACTGGTAACAACATAACAATATGGAAGTGGTAGAGAAGGTCTCACAATGATTGCCAGAGGCTGCACGCCGATAATATGTATTTATGGGAAGTCTTCCTTCTGGATGTGTTTGTCCGTTCATTTCTTTACAGTTTTCTCTACGCGTTCAGGGTGATCGGACGGTGACATACTCGATCTGCTGAACTATCACTTCTAGTATTTGTCACTATCTCACTACGCACGGTAACAAAATATCGACGTCCTTTTAATCTTATTTTCAAGACTTCTTTAATGATCACACATTTATAATCCTGCCCCCTCCCCCAGGTTCTCTTTCGTTGCTAAGCAACAACATACGTTGCAGCTCAGATGTAATAAAGATGTGTGATGCCACCGCTTGCTTGTTAGAGCCTGGTAATGTTTAATAGGACAAGGCTAAATCAGTGTCTTTCTATACACTGTTCTATAGCTTATGTGTGCGTTAAAGCTTAAAGTGTCCTGTCATTTTTAAGCTCCTCAGGAAGCAGACTGAAGATGCATTTAGAAGAGTGATCTAGTACAAACCGAGATCATTACGTTGGAGTTTGTTGAAGAACTGCTAAGGCAGGAAGTAAAGAGTATCATTACTATAATACGGCTCATAGATAATCCCAGAAGGATGTGTAATACAGCTAGGGGGTATTTTCTGCAACTGCGTTTTCATCCTTGTTCTGGTTTGGCAGATACAAGAAATTACACTTTTTATTTTTACAATTTCGCCCATTCTTAAGGGATTATTTTGGTCGTAGGACAGTAGTTTGAAGCTTAAAGGTGTAAGAATTTATTTCCTTGTTATTACTCTTGTGTGACAATCTTCCAGTTCTCTGTGGGAAATTAAAATACATATTGGTTGAAACCTTAAGGCATTAGCCATGTAATTTCTTAAAAGCTCGCGATTGGACTCTATGGTAAGAAGTACACTTATTTCAATAATGCTACAATGATGTTTTGTTTATAACGAAGTGCCACCCAATGAAGTCCTGTGGGAAGCAGACATCTTAGTCGTCTCACGAGACTAAGGAAATATGCTAGGTTCTCGCGCTGTCCGCCTAGCTCTCAGCCCAATGGTCTCCGTTCCACGTTACGACAGAAGACATGGTAGTTCTCAGGGCCGGGTTAGAAGAAGTGGCAAGAAGTATTTGGATAAAAATTACAGTTCAGTAGTTATTCTTTGAGCTCAGAGGTTCGGACAGCACCTCCCTTCACTTGCTGCAAAGTAGTTGCACATCGCCATGCTCCTGCGACAGGTTCCCATGCATGTTGTGTTCTGTATGGCCGAAGTTCTGATGTACAGCAGAAGTCTAAATATCCACCGTCACATCAGCACTCCTACTTAGTATGATACAAGTGTCTACGTCGTCAAACCGGACATCATGATTGAAATACTATTGATTTTTTTTGACAAGCAATTTTTTGTACAGTGCCATACGTCAAAATAGGTCAATTTGTGTGACGTGCAGGATACTGTATACTCTTCTTATTTAAGTTTCTAAAACTTAATTCTGATTGATATAGTTAATTACATTAAGTCATCTGTTGAGATTCTCCACAGGCTGCGTCAGATGTAATAATAAGCCTACCGTGCTGGTTTCCTTCGCTGGTTAGCTCATATTGCCCCACCTTCCGCCTCCTCGCTCAACCCCTTCTCCATCTTACCGACGTCTCCGTTACATCGCTGTTAATGGTTTCAGGTTATTTTAGAGGGCGTTCAGCTGCTGCTCTTCTCTCCAGATGTTTAATAAGTTGCCTTCTGTGCTTATGCCTAACGGCCTTTTCAACTTTTCAGTCTGTCTTTAATTCCTAGAGACAATCTCAGTTCATATTTTACACCTGCTACACCAAAATATCCTCTGCTTCTGACCCATAATCTTTATCTCGAAATTTGTAATGCGTTGTATTTAACTATTTTTTTTTACTTCCCCAAACTTCTCCTTGTCGCTGGTATCATTATGCAGTATTCCTTCCAAAACTTGTATTTAATTTTCTGTTGTGTGTAATGTGTGAACACACATGAATTTTATGCACGTGGATTAACAGATGATAAAACTGAATGTGGTGTTCTACCATAAGGTTGCTTTTCCGAATCCGGCTCTGAAAGTGTATGAGTTCCACGTATTTCAGTATTTCCCGTGTACAGCATGCAGAGTGTGTGCAGTTGTTCTATACTTCATTCAAAAAGTCGTGCCACATCTTTGTATAAGTTTTGACACCAGAAGAGTACAAGGCTCCAAATGGACTGTAGCTTCACGACGAACCAGGAGGAAGTGGCTAATGTATACCTTCATGTGGATAAAGGACGCAGATGAAGGTTGACACTAAAGTACTGACTGATGCCCTCACGGGGGAGCGGAGAAAATTAAATATGTCACGTAATAACACCCCAGCATTCAGATAACAATAAAAAGATAAATGAGAATTATTCTTGAGGCACTGTTTGTCCTTCAGCTATCCAAGAATTTCCCTTCATTGTACGGATCTATCTTTCACCACAAGGGCCTTTCGCTGGAACATGTCCTGGGGTGGATGAATCAAAATTAATTGGCCCTACCAGGAGAGAATATGGGCTACATTCCGCTGAATAGCTGTATGTGCTGATACCAGTCCGTTCTTTGTTTCTCTCTCGAATGATGGAAGACCTGCCATGAAGGGTATCTCGTGTTTGATGGATGGAGAAGGTGGAATGTTGGAATGAGGTGTCACTCGAGCCTAGCAGAGTCTCTTCATGCATGTGAACTTGTCTGGTTTCTAGACAACCACCTGTTGCGCGCCTGTGTTTGAATTCACTAGAAAGTGTTCCTGGGTGGTCCGTCATATTTCTTGAACTTCGTTTTATAACATCATGTTAATGGACTTGACTCAGATGGGAGAGTAATAATATCAAATCTGACGTAAAAAGTACGGGTTCTTGAAGATTTTATTCATATTGAACTGATTCACAGTGTATTTAATGATGTATATTGATAAAATGGTGAAGTATGTTGGAGGTTCAAAAAGATTGTAGAAGTGCTTGCGATATATTACGTTGTCACGGATGTGTCTATGGCTATTTCAGTCGTTTAAAACGTGACGCCTTGTAATCTGCTAGGTATTTATCGCCTTTCTTCATCTGTAAATTTCTATCAGACTATATAGCGTTACTTCCCACAAGACAGCAGTCCTTAAGAAATTTATTGAACAGAATGGTACACGTAAAAGAATATCCCCTGCTGTTAGAGATACTTTTCTTGGTTAGTTTCTTGAATGTGGATATCCCGCTGTAGGCTGTGATGAGATTCAAATTTCTTCAGTCGACACAACAATATGCCTAATTTTGTCGTTTCTGTTATTATTATTATTATTATTATATTGCTACTTCTGCTTTTCATCATCAAGTAATATTTATTTCAAAATCAAAAGTGTAGAGAGGATATATTGACGAATTATTTTTCTAGTTTTCTTGAAGTTTATTTGTTGTTGTAGCCTGTTCCGTTTTTTGGTTTCTTTTCCGCCTTTGTTGGTAGACATGGATCTTAACGTCATTTTTCTCTGATCGTACCTGTTTTGGTAACAAATTGTGTTCGTCATTTCAGGCTTCCACCGCGACGTAGAAGAGAACTGCGCTATTCTGAGTCATTACGCAGCGAAAAGTTACAATTCCTTACCGACGTTTCGGGACAACCTGTCGGTCCCTTGATCCTTGAAGGTGGGACCGATACGTTGTCCCGAAACGTCGGTAAGGAATTACCGCTCTACGCTGTGTAGTAACCCTTTAAGAGCGCAGTTCTCAATTTGCCGTCGGTTTCCCCACAATTCCGATTTAACTTATTATTGTTGCATTTAGTTTTACTTTCATTTTAAGGGGCGTTCGCAAAATTGCGAAAAGGGACTACTTGCTTTGTCATATCTGTCCGTCTGTTGGTCCGTTCATCCGTCCGCATGGAACAACTCGGCTCCCAATGGACGGATTGTTTTCTAACCACGAATAACTTCCTGCAGCAGCGACGCACTTAATAAGCTTCTAATTAACATTTCCCATTACAAAGCCGCTGGTAAATAATAGGTAACGTGATCTGAAACAGTAGCGGGGGAAGAACATGAGGGCATATCCTTTCACGTCCACGGTTAATTGCCTACCCGTTGTGAGGAAAAAGTTCAAATCCGTTTCGTCTGCGACCAGAAAGTAAAATATCCTTTTTGGTCCCCAGTTCATAACCTGTGAATAAGCGTAATGCAGCTGCCTAAGACGTTTGTTTCTGGTGGCAGAAGATTTTTTGAAATAAAATGTAAAGAGAATGTAAAGAGAAAAACTTTATTAAAGCAAGACACAAAAATAAAATAACAATTTTTGTCAAGCAATGTAGCCTTAGTTTAATGAAATTTCTAAGATAAGTGTAATTACAACAAGCACTAAAATGATATAACAGTTTTTAGGCGCGCTATCAACATTGCGAAAATCGACTATTAGCTTCGTTTTGTCTGTCCGCCTGTCTGTATTCCGTCTCTCTGTCCGTCCCTCTGTTCACATAGAAGGACTCGACTCCGACTGAACGGATTTTTATGAAATTTGGTATTTGATTATTTTTCTAAATTCTGTCTATAAAATCGAAGTTTCGTCACAACATGACAAGAATAACTGCTACATTACATGAAGACCTAAGTACATTTGTAATAATAACAAGCTCAATTCTTCTTAGAATTTGAACTGTTTCACACAAAACTTGTAGAGAAAATCAAAATAAATTTTATATTCAATAATTTTTTTTTCGAACGTCGTGACATTTATGGGATAGTGTGGTAAAATATGGTACAGCCCGACAGACCACGTATGACTATATAATACGACGTGTGCGCTTTGCATACTGGATGAATACGGCTACAGACACACACTCAGAATATTGCTTCTCCACTGCAAAAATGGTTGCATGAATGCCCCTCAATGTTACGTTATACGTATATAGTCTGTCTTGTTAATCAAGCAAAATGGCCTTGTATTATTAAAATTCTTAGATTAAGTACAAAAACAACTATCACAGGCTCTTATTTATTTTGCCACAATTCGTCCACATCTGTATCACATATCCAACTTTCCCTCTAATTATTTTCATTTTTGTTCCGTGCAATAGTTTATGATTGTAAATATGGTCCAACTACTTGCACTGTTTTATGTTATTAAAATATTTATTTACATAAAATAATTTAAAACATAAGGATCATCAATAGAACACACAAGGACATGACAAAGCATATAAACGTAAGTTATAATAATATCTACTTTCATGATGGCATATGACTTATTTTCGAACAAGAAT
>Ga0123357_10007809_pt1 | contig 13286 bp, 12 predicted proteins | sample TergutEmb28metaG_FD_89873 | JGI IMG/M metagenome (GOLD analysis project Ga0123357, IMG submission 89873) | Embiratermes neotenicus P4 segment gut microbial communities from Petit-Saut dam, French Guiana - Emb289 P4 | ecosystem: Host-associated > Arthropoda: Insects > Digestive system > Gut ...
GGGTCAGGACTCCCATCTATATGAATAATGTTGGCATCCTCAAAGCATCTCACACAATGCACAATGGCATCCACTTCTCTAATATGTGACAAAAACTTGTTGCCAAGACCCTCGCCCTTGGAGGCACCTTTGACAAGTCCTGCAATATCCACAAATTCAAGCATTGCCGGTATGATTTTTTGGCTGTTGTACATTTTTGCCAAAACTTGCAATCTTTCATCGGGCACCGCAACGCTCCCCACATTGGGCTCAATGGTACAAAAAGGATAATTGGCACACTCTGCACCCGCTTGCGTAATTGCATTGAATAGCGTACTTTTGCCCACATTGGGCAATCCTACAAGTCCTAGTTTCATATCTACCTCTTTTGGTTTGGTTGGGTGTCTGTGTGTCAAGTTTGCCACGCAAGCCAACAATGCTCTACATTGTCCATAGTATTATATACCCAAACCATACAAAAAGTCAAGCAATCTGCTTGACCCCTGTATTTTGAAAAATTCCTTTTTGCAAATCTCTTACAAAGACTGACGATTTTCAAGGGCTTTGGACAAAGTCAAATCATCCACATATTCAAGGTCACTGCCCATACTGACCCCTTGGGCAATGCGAGACACTTGGACGCCCAAGGGCTTGATGATTCTCGCAAGGTACAACGCTGTGGCCTCGCCCTCCACATCCGGATTGGTGGCAACAATGACCTCACGACAATCCGCCAATCTAGCAAGCAATGGTTTGATTCTCAAATCATTGGGACCCCTCCCATCCAACGGACTAATCGTGCCGTGCAACACGTGATACAAACCTTGGTAGCACCCACCCTTTTCAATGCTGAGCACATCTTTGGGGTACGCAACCACGCAAATGATATCACTCTCTCTTTTGGAACAAATCTCACATTTTTGGCTCTCGGCAAAAGTTCCACAAATCTCACAATACCTTACCTTTTGTTTGACCTCTTGGAGTGCGTGACAAAATGCGTCCACCTCACTTTGGGCCATATCCACCACTTTGTACGCATACCGCATCGCTGTTTTTTTGCCCACGCCACCCAAGGACTGGAACTTTGCAATCAGCATCTCAATACTGTCTGTATGTTTCATCATAAGACCATCCCCCTTGCCCAAACAAAAAACTCAGCACCAACGCACTGAGTTTTTTGTTACAATCCAAAACTCACCCAAAGATTGTAAAACTGAAAATTTGGCAGGGGTGACGCGACTCGAACACGCAACCAATGGTTTTGGAGACCACTACTCTACCATTGAGCTACACCCCTACAAATGGCAACATAATACATTGTACCAAAACTTGCAAAAATTGTCAATCAATTTTGCCCCAAACTCAAAAAAATCTTTCTTCATACATTTTGAACACCACCCAGACACTTGTGTGACAAGCACACATCATTGCTCAAAAATCAGATTCTTGATGCTATCTAGCGTTGGGGGTGTTTGCCTTAGATTCCAAATAAAGCAACTTTGGTCTATATTAAAAACCGTTTGTCCCTCCATTTGCTGCCTTGTAATCCAATGAATATTATCATCTGTAATGGTGGATAAATTTACAAAGGCTACTTGCCCGTTGAATATGTCAAAATGAACCACTACGGTACATATGCCCTGCTCTCTTGATTGCCGTCTCGCTTCTCTAACCTTATACTCTTTGATATCGTTCACGCCTTGATACCCCGACTGCATTTCAATTCGCAAAACCTTGTCTTGCAATTTTATCTCAAAATCGGCTTCGGGTTGTCTTGCAAAGTTGGCAGGATTTGCCAAATTGTCCTTGCCTGTGATGGCAAAATCTTTTTCATCAATTGCAAAAACCTTAGCCAATGCTTTTGTAAAAAAGAGACTAGACACCCATCCACGCATCCAACTAAAATACACTTGCTCAGGACGCCTACCTTGATTGTTTAAACGAGGCAATATTTCATACCCTTTCAACATTTGCAACACACTATCCACATTTTTTACCAAAAATTCTTCTATGTTGATCCACCTACAACTAAGATGCACCACCGAATTTAAAGTACGAACAATCTCTTTGTCAAATCATCTATATATGCAAAATTGATGTCCGCCTTGATATCTTTCCCCGACAAAAATAACTTCAATTCTTTTTGAGACAAAATCCCCATTGACTTTCGGTACTCTGTAAAATCATTTGCATTAAACACACTCACTCTCCTTCAAATAAACAAAAACTTGCTCTGCTAATTTTATTGATAATAGTGGAGGTACCGCATTGCCAATTTGCAAATTTTTCTTCCCTCTACTTCCAAAAAATCTAAATGTATCTGGAAAACTTTGCAATCTTGCCCCCTCTCGTGTAGTGAGGGCTCTACTATCCCGTGGGTGAATGCACCTTGAAGACGAAACACACGCAAAATTGCGAGTCACGGTTGGCACGGGTCTATCCCACCATAATTTGGCATATGTGTTTTTGTACCCACTTTTGGGGCGTATATCCTCTGGCAAATCATCCTTTGTTTGCCCATCTTGCAAAGTCTTCATAATTTTTTGCAAATGGGCTCCATTATTGGGTGCACTATGTTCTTCTAGTTGTGTAGCGTTTCGTCTCATAATGCTTTGAAAATGATTCAATGAACCACACTTATAGTGAGTGGACACCCCACCACTCTCCAATTCGGATAAATCACCCAACGCATCACCCATTGTGACAGCTGGTAATAACTTATTCAAAGAGTTGTCTACTTCACCGTGTGTGGGTTGTGGAAACCGAAATGATACAGCATTTTTTTTGCCAACCAATATCACTCTCTCTCTTACTTGTGGAACACCAAAATGGACAGCATTCAACACCTTATATTCTAGTTGATAGCCCAACTGTTCAAACTGACTCTGCACAATCCTAAACAAACTACCTTTTTCCATACTAAGCAAACCTATGACATTTTCAAAAAGAAATATTTGAGGTTGCAGGATATTGATAATTCTAGCAAACTCATAAAATAAATTTGCCCTATCATCATTTTTCCTTTTCCCAAGAGTAGAATATGATTGGCAAGGTGGCCCGCCTACTACAATGTCTACTTTGCTATTCGACTTATCACGCAAATGCTCCTTTGTAATTTCTCTAATATCACAGTTCAACACTTTCACTGTCGGATGATTCAAAGCATATGCCGTTGCCGTGTCCTTATCGCACTCATTGGCCATCAAGATTTCAAAATTCTGGTTGTTAAAAAAACCATAACTCAACCCTCCCACGCCTGCAAATAAATCTACTACCGTATATTTCTTGACCATATACATTATTATAACACATTTGTGTATGAATTGACAACAAAAAACACTGCCACGCCACCCAAATTGTGTGCTCATTATGAATGACTACCTAAGTTTCTGATAAAGCAAACTCATATTGGGCGAATATTGGCACTAGTGTTTCTCTTTTAATAAAAGTGATGTGTTTATATAAAAATTTAGCATCATTAAAAAAGTATGGTAATAACTCCATATTAACCGCAATCTGAATTTCATTTGTATGCACCACTGCATCTCTAAAATCAGCCAATCTACCAGTTTGAGCCTTCATCTTCCATTCATCCACATTCTCTTCATCAACTCGGTTTAGCGACTTGTCTTTATCAATTTGACCAGCAAAAAAGTCTTTTATGATTTCAAAATATCCCTGTCTCTCACAAGTACTTGCAAACAACTCTAATAAATGGTTGTTAAAATTAACTTCTTCTATCAAATTTGCACATTCCCAAGTGGTTTCCCCATAGATCATTTTTTTCTTATTCTCCTCCTCAAACGATATATGCTTTATTTTCCCATTGTGATTAAATGGTATTGTTGAGCACATAGATAAACTGAATGACATTATCATTTGCAAATCATTACTTGTTGGCACCGCTTTAACGACTCCTGCTATTTTGCTTTCCAACTTATCTGCTTCCTCTTGAATTTTGGGACATTTGCGTTCAAATTTTACAAATTCCTTTTTCATTTTTCCAAAAAAAGTTCTCAATATAGTGATAGCATACTTGGCCAAACTATTTACAACCAACACATTTTGCCATCCGTATTGTTTCAACAAGGCCTCTATTGCAAAAATCAATGCTTGCCTAAGCTTTTCAATTTCTATATACCCATAATCATTTTTTGGTAATTTTTGTGCTTTCCCCTCATCATCTATTTTAATCTTATTCTTACTAGCACCACCTACCCTACTCCTATATAAAAGAGTTTCAATCTTCCATATTTCCTCGTGAATCATTGCTTTACAATCAATGCCACCCCTAATGACATATTCATTATTGCATTTTAAATGGTCGCAAACATTTTTTAACGCTTGCATTTGTTCTTTGTTCACTAAATCATCTCGGTCACTCATTGCTATAATCCCCTTGTATACCACGATAACCATTGTTGCATCAAAAAAGGCATAGCAAATTTGGTTATCTTCCACTGCTATGCCCCCTTAATATCATTTTGCAAACTCTGTGGCTCTGGATTCACGGATGACATTGACTTTGATTTGACCTGGGTATTCCATTTCGGACTCAATTTGTTTGGCAATGTCTTTGGCCATATAGGCGGCTTTGACATCATCTACTTGTTCTGGTTTTACGATGATTCTTATCTCACGGCCGGCTTGGAGGGCATAAGATTTTTCTACACCACCAAAACCATTGGCAATGGTTTCTAGTTTTTCTAGCCTTTTGACATAGTTGTCTACGGACTCTCTGCGGGCTCCTGGGCGTGCACCCGAGATTGCATCCGCAATTTGCACAATGAGTGCCTCAATGGTTTTGATTTCAATGTCATTGTGGTGGGCTTCTATACAGTGAATAACGGCTGCATTTTCTTTGTATTTTTTGGAAAGTTCCACGCCTATGCTGACATGGGTGCCCTCATACTCTTGATCAACGCCTTTGCCCAAATCGTGGAGCAAGGCACCTCTTTTGCAAACGGCGACATCGGCTCCGACCTCGGCCGCAATGGTGCCCGCAATATACGCACACTCAACGCTATGTCTCAAAATATTTTGACCATAACTCGTACGATATTTGAGCCTACCCACAAGTTTGACCATCTCTGGGTGCATTCCCATAATATTGGTTTCATAGATGGCAGCATCGCCCGCTTTTTTTATCTCTGCGTCCACTTCTTTTTTGCATTTTTCAACCAATTCTTCTATGCGACTTGGGTGAATGCGACCATCGCTAATCAGTTTTTCAAGTGACAGTCTGGCAATCTCACGACGCACGGGGTCAAAACTGGAAAGTACAATGACCTCCGGCGTGTCATCCACAATCAAATCCACACCTGTTGCGGCTTCTAACGCTCTAATATTGCGACCCTCTCTGCCGATAATACGACCTTTGAGTTCGTCAGATGGCAAGTTGACCACAGAGATGGTTGCCTCAGCACAATGGTCTACGCAACAGCGTTGAATCGCACTCGTCACAATCTCCCGTGCTTTTTTGTCGCCTTCATCTTTTGCGGCGTCCTCAATGTCCCTCACAATCTTGAACGCATCTTGCTTGGCTTCATCAATTGTTTTTTCTATGAGCATAGCCTTGGCTTCTTCTTTGCTCATTTTGGCCGCCTGCTCAATAGCCTCCTGCATTTTTTGATGTGATTGTGCAACTTCTTGCTCTTTGCGTTGCAAGTCTTGCTCTTTGACCACAAACTCTTGCTGCTTGTCTAGCACCATTTGTTTGGTCTCTTCCATTTTTTTGTCAAGTGTCTCTTCTTTTTTCTCAATGGTTTCTTCTTTTTTGAGCAACGCTTGCTCTCTTTGCTTGTGTTCAACCTTTTCTTGTCGCAAAAGTTCTCTGTCCGTTTTTAGGTCGGATTTGAGTGCGTTGACCTCTTTTTCAAAAAACTCTCTTTCTTTTGCAATACGCTCTTTGGCTTCTAGCACAATGTCTTTGCTCTCTGTCTGTGCTTTGGACACCGCTTCTTGTGCTTGCAAAATGGCTTTGCTCATATAGTCTTGTGCCGACTTTTTGGCTTTTTTGTTGATGATGCCACCCACCAAAAAGCCCAACGCAACACCTATCACAAGCCCCACAAATGCGAGCCCTATTCCTAGTCCTGTACTCACTATTTTATTCTCCTTTTATGATGGTTGCTCCCTCTCTTTTTTGCAAAACTTGTACAAGTCTTGCTATTTATTCAATTTCGTTCTCGTCAAAATCATCTTCTTCTACTTGCTCTGCCGCATCCTCAAACCCTTTGTCGGACACCGCTTTGCGTACTTTGGTCTCTATATCTGCACAAAGTTTTTTGTCGTCAATCAATTTTGCACGCACATTCTCCTTGCCTTGTCCCAAACGCTCCTCGTTGTAGTTGAACCAACTGCCCGCTTTTTGCACAATGCCGTGCTCAATCGCCATATCCAAAATACAACCTTCTTTACTGATACCTTTGCCAAAAATAATGTCAAACTCTGCCACTCTAAAAGGAGGTGCCAATTTGTTTTTGACGACTTTGACTTTGGTATGGTTGCCCACAATGTCTGTACCATCTTTGAGTTGGTCAGCACGGCGGACATCCATCCGAATACTAGAATAGAATTTGAGTGCCTTTCCGCCAGGGGTTACCTCTGGACTGCCGTACACATTGCCAATTTTTTCACGCAATTGGTTGATAAAAATGATACAAGTCTTTGACTTGGACACAATGCCTGTCAGTTTTCTGAGTGCTTGTGACATCAATCTTGCTTGCAAGCCCATAGGACTATCACCCATATCACCGTCAATTTCTGCTTTGGGAGTCAAGGCGGCAACGCTGTCAATGACCACCACATCAAAAGCCGCACTACGAACAAGACTCTCTGCAATTTCAAGTCCTTGCTCGCCGTTGTCAGGTTGTGATATCAAAATCTTGCCAAGGTCAATACCCAATTTTTGTGCATACACAGGGTCCAAAGCGTGTTCCGCATCAATAAACCCAACGGTACCGCCCAGTTTTTGTGCCTCTGCAATGATATGAAGTGACAAGGTGGTTTTTCCGCTAGACTCGGGTCCATATATCTCAATGATACGCCCTCTGGGAACTCCGCCAATCCCAAGCGCCAAATCTACGGACAAACAACCCGTTGGGATGACCTCTATGGGTGCTACCGATACATCCGTAAGACGCATAATAGCACCTTTGCCAAAACTTTTTTCTATTTGGGCAACCACCAAGTCAATTGCTTTTGCCTTTTCGCTGCTCTCTTTTTGGGATACCGCCCCTTTGCCCTCTATATCTTTATCTTTTTTTGCTGCCATTTGTTTATCCTCTTTTATTTATTACACATTGCCACTGCAATATGTACCCGCACAAAACACTTTATGTCAGCATTTTGTACAATTTGAAAATCGCATTGTCAATCCCTTTTTGCACAATCTCTTTGCGAGTACCCGCAAATTGTTGCGGAAACACATGGATGGCATCCCTTGTCCCAATCGCCAAAAAACATTGCCCCGTCACATCCAGTCCATTGATAGTATGCGTGCTTGCATAGCCCGTGGTAGCCAACACAAGGTCATAAGTTGGATTTTGCACCAACAATCCAGCCGCCATCTCATACGCCACATCACCGCTCACGACCCCAAAGTTTTGGATGGTCTGCGGACTCACCCCCAATCGTTTTTGTTTGGCATAGGGGCTGTAACACACCATCCCTTCACAAAAATACGCACTGGCACCCGCTACACTACACAGCGATTTTGCAATACCTCCCGCCGTGTACGACTCGGCAACCGCCACTTTGACCCCTGCTTTTTTGAGCGCATCTGCCACTTGCTCCATCATAGATTTGCCATTGGCTGCATACAAAAACTCTTGTAGTCTTGCTGAGATTTTGGCAAGCATATCTTGCACTACGATTTCTTCTGTGCGGTGAGGCACCCGCATCACAACAACGACACTGTCATCCTCGCTCAAAAACTCAAATTTAATCTTGGATTTGTTGACCATCAAATCCGCCAGCACACTTTTGATTTGGTCACTTGACTTTGAAAAAACGCCAAATTTGATAATCCTTGCTTTTGATTTGGTGGGCAAAAATTCTTGCAAGGCATCTTCTATGCTTTCATAGTCATATCCAGGCAACACCATATACCGAATCCCATCAAACCCAAAAACACGCTCTCTAAAATCTTGCCCAAACCTACTTTTCAAAAAACTCAAAAACTGTTTGGTGTGCCCCGTCAAAATCACGCCATCGGGTGTGGCACTGCACATACTGTATGCATAGTCAAAAGTATGCTTTGTGCAGTTGCTCGCCCAAACCACATCCAAGCCGTTCTCCATCAGTTTTGCGGTCAACCCCTTGTCTACGCCATTGCTCGCAAGCCCATCAATACAAATATTGAGTAACCCTATTTTCATAACTATTTTTGTTGGGCAGCACTGCCTAGAAACCGAATACCCTACACAATTTTGAATTGCAACAACCCATCAAAGCGTCTATGTCGCACCTTGCAAGACTTGTTTGTTTTTGACAATATAATTGACACAAGACACCATAGATACAACGGCACTCAGCGACAAAATTGCCAATCCACTATATGCCACTACATCCAATACAAGCCCTTGATGAGATGCAAAAGATGCCAACGGCAACAAGACAATAAGCCCAATCATTTGCGTGATGGTTTTGATTTTGCCCAACTTGTCCGCCGCCAAAACCAATCCTTTGCCACTTGCCACCAACCGAAACCCACTCACAATCATCTCTCTACTGATATACACCAAGGCAATCACCAAGATACAACGTCCAAACCAATTGGACTCATTGTGTCCAACCCAATCATATTGCAAAAACACCAGCAATACAGCGGCTGCATTGACCAAAATTTTGTCGGCTATCGGGTCCAAAAACTTGCCAAAGTCGGTAATCAGATTGTATTTGCGTGCAATGTATCCATCCAACATATCGGTCAAAGAGGCAATCGCAAAAATACCCATTGCAATCAAGTGGTGATAAGGAATGCACGAAAGCAAAAAGACAGCCACAAAGAATGGCACAAGAATCACTCTCAATACGGTGAGTTTGTTTGGCAAGTTCATAGGACCTCCCTCTTGCTTTCTCACAATTTACAAATGAACATTTGCAAATATATTACACCACTACTCCATTATTATAACAAAAAACAAAAAATAAGACAAGCAATAAACCGTCTTATTTTTATAAATTTATCATTTTTTTTGAGCACACCCTTGCGTGCCCAGTGATTTATTTTACGAGTGCCTTTTTGTACTCTATGCTCCACTGCTCCAATTCATTGGCTGCACGCAAGGCGGTGTCGCTAGACATTCCCCCACTCAGCCTTGCTACCTCTTTGGTCTTTTGCTTGCCCGATATGGGTACAATGCTGGTGGTGGTTTTTTGATTTTTGTTCTCAGATTTGGCTATCAAATAATTCTTGTCCGCCATCGCAACGATTTGGGACAAATGGGATACACAAAGCACTTGCTTGTGCCTAGATATCTTGGCAAGTTTTTTGGCAACGGCTTGCCCTATCACTCCGCTAATGCCCGTATCAATCTCATCAAAAATCAAGGTATCTATGCTCTCTATTTGCGACATAATCACCTTGATAGCCAACATAAACCTTGACATCTCGCCCCCAGATATGACCTTGGCAAGCGGTTTGATGGGCTGACCTTTGTTGGTGCTCAAATAGTACTCCACACCATCAAATCCGTTTGCCCCCACCCTTTTGTCCATCTCTTGAAGCGTTGGCTTGTCCGCAAAACGAACTTCAAATTTGGCTCCTTGCATACCAAGTTCGTCCAACTCTTGAATCATTGCTTTTTCTAGTTTACCTGCCGCCACTCTCCTAAGTTCGCTCAGTTCTTCACAAGTTTTGTACAGTTCCGCTCTTTGTGTGGCAAGTTTTTTTTCAAATTTGCTAGCCACTGCATCGGCATCACAAAGCAAATCAAGTCTCTCTTTGGCTCGCTGCAAGTACTCTGCAAGCACCTTTCCCGCTCCATATTTCCGCTTGATTTTGCGGACGAGTTCCAGTCGCTTTTCAATCCCATCTATATCATTGCCTTGTCCCTCAAACGACGCTATGGCATCACTTGCGGTGTCCGCAATGTCCTTTATCTCCCATTTTACACTCTCCACCCTGGTGGCAAGGGTTTCAAATTCTTGCACATCTTTGATATGTGCCAGTGCATTTTTGCACACACCCAACAATTGCAAAACACTCCCCTCCTGCTCCGCCATTGTCTCCACCACACTTTGCAAGGCAACCGACACACGCTCACTAGACAACAAAACTTTGCGTTTTGCAATCAAGTTTTCTTCCTCGTTGTCTACAACCGCCGCATCCTCTATCTCTGCAATCTGGCTTGTCAAAGTCTCTATCTCTCTTTGCCGCTCACTCTCACTACCAAGGCTGTTCAATTGCTTTTTTGTTTCTTTATAGCCTGCATACACACCGCTCACTTGTTCCAAGGATTTTGCAATGCCTTTTTTGTCAAAAAACTCCACAAGGCGGAGTTGACTGCTAGACTCCAACAAAGTCAAATGTTGGTTTTGCCCATAAATATCCACGAGTGTATTGGTGATGTCTCTCAGCATTGCAATGTTTGCACTGCGACCATTGATACGGATGGTGTTTTTTCCTTCTTGATCAAACCGTCTGGTCACAATCAAATCACCCTCGGACTCAATCAAAAACTCATCCAACACTTTTTGCGTGTTTTGACCGACCTCAAAAACCCCCTCCACAAGCCCAAACTCTTGCCCGTGGCTGAGCAAACTTTTGTCATACTTTGCACCAAGCAACAAAAAAAGACTGTCCACAATGATGGACTTGCCCGCCCCTGTTTCTCCACTCAATATATTGAGATTTTTTTCAAACTCAATATCCATCTCACTAATCAGTGCAACATTCTTGATTGTTAGTTTTTTCAACATAGTGTACTTTTGTGACCTGCCCTTTTTGTGCAAGTACTCTTGCTAGTCATTGATGATTTGTTCCAAAGTCCTTATCAATTGCTTGCCGCTGTTTTCGTCACGCATTGCAACAAATACGGTATTGAACCCGGACACCGTGCCCACCACTTGCTCGTTGTTGAGTTCTTCTACAAAAATGCTTGCCGCATTGGCCATCCCTGCCACCGTTTTGAGTACGACAATGTTGCCCGTATGGTCAAAACTGACAATAGAAGTCTTGAACAATTCACGCCCACGCCCCACCACACCGTTTTGCTCTGTGCTATGTGCATATCTTTGCTTGTTGGGTGCATATATCACCTTGACCAAATTCAACTCTTGGATATCCCTTGACACGGTCGCTTGCGTGACCACAAAGCCCGTACCACGCAAAGCCTCTGTCAACTCCTCTTGCGTCTCAATCACTTGGTGATTGATGATATCAAGAATTTTTGCTTGTCTGCTAAATCGTTTCATAGTTGTTTTTATTCCTTATATTCTGCTGATTTGTCCAATGGTTGCGTTTTATACACACCAAACACCCATTTTTGCATTGATTCTTTCATAGACTGCATTACTGTCCAGCCTCACAAACTGTACCAACTTGGGGGACTTTGCAAAAACCACGGACTCACCCGCTGGCACACTTGCCACCCTATGCCCATCACACTCCATCAAGGCGGCTTGGTTTTTGGGTGTCATCTGAATTTGATGGTCATCACCCACCACGACGGGTCTATTGGACAAATTGCCCGCACCAATGGGCGTGAGCCCCAACACCCCCGCACTTGCCACAAAAACGGAACCGCCGGAGGCAACACTATACGCAGTACTCCCCGTAGGTGTGCACACAATGACCCCATCGGCTCTCACCACTCCCAGCAAATCATCCGTGTTTTTGCCTTTTTTGTGCGTGCTCTCTTTTTGCAAGCGTGTCTCAAAATCCACCAGTTTGCGACCCGCTTTGTAGAGCACCATATCATTGAGTGCATCGTGCGTTTGCCCCTGATAGGTCGCTCGTACCATCGTCCTTGTCTCCATATGGTACTTGCCCTCTCGCACTGCCACAAGTGCGGATTCCATTTGCCCCACGGGCACTTCGCAAAGCAAACCCACTCTTCCAAGATTGACACCCAAAATAGGGAGCGTTGTATTTTTGGCAGCGTGCAAAATGGTTCCATCTCCGCCCACAGTCACCAAAAGAGTGGCACCCACGGTATCAAGATGCCCACTTGTATCTATATGCTCATATTTTTCAAAGAAAGCATATGCAACACCTTGTCTTTGACAAATCGTTTGGAGTTGCAAAGCGGCCTCTACCGCAATGGCTTTGTTGGCATTTAGGGCTATGACTATTTTCAACATAGTTCTCACAATTCGTTTGTTTCTTTTTGTACACTACCATTATACACCAAAACGACCAATTTTTCAAGCATTTTGGCACACTATGGCTGATTTTGCAAAATGTTTTTGAGCCGACTCCACAAAGCCACCTCTACTGCACTGGCTTTGTTGGTATTGAGGGCTATGACTATTTTCAGCATCTCCCCCACAATTTGTTTGTTTCTTTTTGTATGCTACCATTTATACACCAACACAACCCATTTTACAAGCATTTTGGCACACTATGGCTGATTTTGCAAAATGTTTTTGAGCCTACTCCTTAGTGCATCCAGACTCTTGGTATGGTCCAAGTGGTACATTGGGGTCTCGTACCCAACACACTGTACCTGCACACGGTGAGTTTGCTTGGCAATATAATGCAAGACTTGTTGCCCAAATCCCCCCATCAAAATCCCATCTTCTAGGGTGATGAGCAAATCATATTGGGTTGCCAACTGGTCAAGTCTTGCATTGTCTAGCGGCTTGATGGTGCTCGCATTGAGGATATCTGCGGAGTGCCCCCAAGCAAGGCTTTCCAATGCCAACTGGATACACCTATCCCCAGCGGCAAGCAAGGCAATCTTGGCTCCCGCCGTTTGTGATACAAACTCCCAACGACCCAATACAAAAGGTTGTATTTCGCTCCCCTCACTAGGGGTGTGCAAAACAGAAAATTCTTTGGGGTACCTGATGACCAAAGGCGTATCGCAATCAAAACTGTATTCCATCATTTGCACAAGTTCTTGCGTATCTTTGGGTTGCAGCAAGACAAAATTGGGCAAACTGTTGAGCATTGCAATATCATAGATACCTTGGTGCGTGACACCATCCCCTGATACCACGCCGGCTCTATCAATCAAAATCCGCACGGGCAAATTGTCCAACGCCACATCGTGGAGCAATTGGTCATAGACCCTTTGCAAAAAAGTGGAATACACACAAAAATACGGTTTGAGCCCACCTTTGGCAAGCCCCCCAGA
>Ga0123357_10007810_pt1 | contig 13286 bp, 6 predicted proteins | sample TergutEmb28metaG_FD_89873 | JGI IMG/M metagenome (GOLD analysis project Ga0123357, IMG submission 89873) | Embiratermes neotenicus P4 segment gut microbial communities from Petit-Saut dam, French Guiana - Emb289 P4 | ecosystem: Host-associated > Arthropoda: Insects > Digestive system > Gut ...
ATGAATGAATGAATGAAAAAACCTGGAAAGTCGCGTTGCCAGTAAATAAGAGTGGATAAATGGAATTCGTGTTGCGATTAAATTTTATTTAAACAAACGAATATATCCGCATACAATAAGCGTCACTATTTATCAAGAAATTGGTGTCCATTACCATACATTACACAAGGACCTCGTAGTGAGCTAAGACGGTGGGCATTCAGAATTCACTAGAAACCGCACACATGTGTACTCTTTGGAAATAACGTTTCATATGAAAGGGCTAAATAAAAATATACTCTTAACAGAAAGAAGCAGTAACACAGACGATTCAGCCGGGGCGGTTAAACAAGGCAGCGCACCCTTTAATACCATGAGACCATTGCAGGACACGTGAAAAGAATGTATGAAGAAGAGTTTACAATATGCTGTGAAGTACTAGCAATGGAGTCATTCAAGGTAAATAAATGAATATATGTAAAACACTAACTCGCTGTTGATAGAGTTTACAATATTTTCGAAAAATGAGGTTCGGCTATAAATAAAACTAGATATGACAGTTGCTGCGTCCTACCAATAAAAATTCAACTGCCCTTCAGGCTTCGAATACAAATGAACAAAGAGATGCAAACACTATATACATCACACGCAACAGCAGAACCGTTTTATATGTCCCCATATTCAACACTCTGGGTGAGGGATGGGTGCACATACTTCCCAAAAATCTAGAAGGCACTTCAAAGCTATGGACGCCAGAAGCCTAACATGAACCGAGTACCATACTGAGGACCCACGACACACATCAGCCACCAAGGCGACCTGGCCCTTGGAATTTGCGCACCCGTGCTCTAGGTGTCCGGAGAGAAAACGAATCTTTCATTAAATTACATGTACAATAAATCCCTTTGTCAAATGAGACAATCAGGCGAAGTATTTGACAAGTGTCACATACTTAATTGCAAGTAGCTGATAAAATGCTATTCGAATGGTTTGTTTAGTATGCAACTTTGACACTGCAAATCTAGATCAACTTCTCGTTTACATCGAACATGCTCACAATCAAGGTCGGTCCGATACCTGCGTGTGCCCCGGGCCGTCTAATAATTTGGCGCCACTTCAAACCGATAGACTTTAAACTCTTCGGCCTAGGACATGGCTAACGAACATCTTGAGGGCGCGTGCCCAAACTGTAGATAATTTTGGGAGAAATTCAGTCGCGTGTGGAGACCTGAGTTTACAAGCACCATATTTCCGATTACTCCAGTGACGTCTTACTGCCCTTTATAGTTTGGCGCCGTGGAGAGCTGCTCAGCTGGACGGTCCCTACGCTCTGTTCACAAATGACCACATACAATTTGATTTCTTGTTTTGCAGACTTTACAAACAGTGGCGAGTGACATTATTAACAGTGTCAGAACTTCTGAACACAGTTCCAAATCAATGCCAGCGGTATGGAATGCGTGATCCATCGGCTGGTGGTAACTGCCGGAACCATACTTCTGGTTTCAAAGCAAATCGTGTCTGGTTGCGCAAAGAGTAAATTTCGTATTTAAAAATGTGATATAAAGTCAAGAATTTTCAACCAGGTCTAATCCGAAAAAATCAATGCAGGCAACATTACTGCTATTTCATACACGCAACATGATTTTCTATAAGCGAAGTCCCAAAATGTGTATATGACTTCCACGATTAAATGACAGAATTTTTCTATCGAAAGGAGAAAATCGTATTTAAGGGCGTGTTCAGTCAAAATGGTAGGTTTAATCTAATTCAATGTTTGGCTGATTTCTTTGAACTGTTCACGATATCTAATGTTTCGTGGATCCTTGTAGAAGAAAATTAAATCTTCGAACTGAAACTGAATTTACACAAACGCCAAAACGGAATGAAAAGCATTCATGTTTTTAATTCTTGCTTCTCGCGAAATACAGAACGAAATCTTGCCTTCTGACAAGAATGTGCATGTGCGCAGTTTACAAAATTCACGTTATTTGCCTAATGTCGAACTTTTTCCTTTGGTAAAAACACCTTTCACATTTGACGTTGACATACCAGAAACTCAACAGGGAATTTATCGAAACTATGAATCGCACGGACATCAAATCATATTTTTCTTCCTTTTCGGAAACCTACTTTATGATTCGCAGACTCCAATCCGAGGATCAAGCCACTGGCAAAACCAAAACAGGGACACTGCCATTACGCGGAGCTTACGAAGTGATTTTTTCAGTTATTACAATGCTGTGCCTACAGTAATAAATAAGAATGTGTACAGCATAACATTGAGGACTACAACGTTCTAAAATGAATTTCTAGTGACTACGTAGTTACACTTCTTACAACACGCACAAGCTTGGACATTAAGAGATCCATACAAACTACATTACATTTAAAGTCCCGATTTACCACTGTTATGTCTAACACAATATTGATGGAATATACGTGTATATTATATACGGCAAAGTGAATTGTTACACTCCGTGGAATATGCATTCTGGCCCCGAGTTAGTACTCCGATGAGCATGTGGAGGTTCTGATGGCAACTCTAGTACTTAAGTTACATTAACACTCATTACAGACAACTGGGGGGTAGTCCCTGAAATCAGAGTATTTTGGTTGTAATTTTTAAGATTATGTACACAATATCTGGTTTGGTAACACCATATCGTATCTGTGATGTCCATAGGTATGTTTAGGCCCTTGCCTCGTAAATTAACTAACATAAAAGTCTCCCGCAAGAACCAGCATTTTTTCATACACTAGGTAGTGGGTTGCTCAAATAAAGGAGGTGGGCAGGGCATTAGGCACATAATGGAGATAAGAGGTGCATACAGGGTTTTGGTAAGGAGACCTGAGGAAAGGAGGCCACTTAAAGACCCAAGCGTAAATGGACGGATATTAAAAAGGATCCTCAAGAAGAGAGATGAGGGGTAAGGACTGGCTCAGGACAGGGGCTGGTGACGAGCTCCTGTGAATGCCGTAATGAACCTTTGGGTTCCATAAAATGCGAAGAATTTGTTTATTAGCTACGTCTGTCTTTAAACCCACGACCTAGCTAGCTACGTCGTGGGTTTAAAGACAGACGTACACACAGCGTAACTGTTATGATACGTTCAATCCTCTAAAAAATGAAGCTGCAGACAGCCTGTATTATTCCGCCTTATCCTAGCAACGCCTCTACAATCGAACACAGTAGCAACTGCGCATGCACGGAGAAACGCAATGTCCTAACGCAAAATAATCACAAAAACTGGCGGACAGACATTAAAAACGACAGGACTCAAGTTCCGTTAAATCTTCCATTACTAAACTCCGGAAAAACTCATTCGGAGGTTCTTGAGTTACTACATGCGTCAAGGACAATCAGTCGACATCGCAAAAATGGGGTTGCGACAGAAACAAAATGGTAAGAACTACTGCTCTAGTGGCACGCACAGGTATGAGCCATTTTTCGACATCATTTCACTCCAGGGTGACAAAATACCAATATTATGTTTTTCGGAGCAGTACAAGCAACTTCAAGCAGAACCTAAAGTCCGCTATCATTCTGCGGAGATTTCTAGGTCTAAATAACCATGGGCAAATGGGCTAAATGCCCCGGTCAATACCCTTTTTTTTTACTTAGGAACAGTTTTTTTGGCTACTGAGTTTAAGAGGGGCAAATAAAAAAAAGGGTGCGGGGAAAGGGGTGTATGTACATTAAGGACTGGTTCAAACCAAACTTCCCCTTCTTTCTCGCTCGACTTCTTCGTAAATTGAAGTTCCCAATACCCGTGGACCTCTTTGCCACCCCCCCCCCCCCATGTTATTAGACAAGTTACGCCTATGTAAACAACCAATACCATCCTGGCTGTCGTTTCATTTTTGTGAATAACGTAATAAGCAGAAAGTTTGACATTTACACGGCCGCGTGACTCAGAAATTAGTTCTTCTGCCATATATCCCTGCATCACGGAATCACCGGTTCACGGCGTTTCGAAGGATCGTAGTTCCTTCAAAATCAAGTGTCCAGATGTCCAAGAAGATCTCGTATATCTGGACCCTTCCAGATGAACTACGAACCTTCAAAACGTCGGGAACCGCTCACTCAGTGACGCAGTGTCACATCCCAAACGGATTCGCCTATGTATTAACTTAGCGTTCATACTGTGCGTTAAACCTATCAGAATGAAGTTTCGACACGTTGCCACGTCTGTTATTCTTGGACTCCAAAACGTTATACTGCGCGTAGGTATGCGGCCCCAAACTTTACATGCATAACTCCCCTGATTCACTAGTTACTGACAACAAACCAGAGTTGCAGCAAAAGCCCGCGTGACCGCCATTTTGCTATTTTAAATTCTACAAAATGTTACCTACGAAACGTTATACTTTCCAAGCACTATAACTTTAATAAACATGACTGGCACGCCATCGTATAATTTTATCAATAGCTTTTCATACAACCATTTTACGACATAATACATACTAATCTTGAAAGCTAACCATTCTTTTTACAGACAAGGTATTTCCCTGTTCCTCCCACATGAATGCCGGAACGTAACTCTAGGTCGACGGAACTTCACCTTGCTATAACTTCATACACATCGTACATCAAATTACACCGGGCATGTCATATTTACTTTTTACCCGGAAAAGTCTTAAATTGACATCCTTTTCATGGCAAAGAACGCAGTATAACATGTTTAGTATACGGAAGCTCAAGAAGGGGAAAGGAAAGGATCACATACATACAGCACTCGTCATGGACAACTTCCTCCTCGTACTTGCGGCGTGATAGTCACGTGATATCAAACAGACGCACGTGTGGATGAAACTCCTTACGATGAAAAACATTCGTTACGCACGCCAATGCAAAACATCCTATTATCCCTTACTGCTGGAATATGCATCTAAATGACATCCATATTACAGGTTTTTGTGGGAAACTTATACCTTCCAAGGACGTCCCCCACCAACGTCAATGTTTCCATGCGAGTAATATCAGGAAATATTAAAACACCCGCTATTTTTGGCACGGACTCCTGAAAAGACGAGTAACCGAGGCGCCCCACATTCTATCCTGACCGAAACAACCAACCAATCGATACGTAAACAGAAACAGTGCCAAAGAAGCACACAACAAGCTCCACTGACCAGGTTGCCTGCGGACAAATCAGTTCAGCAGCCCTCAAGCTAATATTTCGAGAGGGGTATGTTACGGCTTGGGCGTGGAGGAAGGCAGAGAGGGTTAAGAGGGTGAAGCACAAAAATCGATACTTGCAGTTGCACCAGTTAGGAATCTAGGCTATGTGTACAATCCACGACACAAACAGAGACATATATGCGGGATGCGTAAGGAAAATCGTAGCAAATACTCATGTTTTCCGAATGAGCATTTGTGTCTTCTCCGAGTCTAGAGGACGCACATTTCACGTTTACTGAATGGAATACTGCAATGTGGGGAAGAACATGTGAACCATCAGCCATCCTCAAGACACGCTCATTCACAACTACCTATGTTTTGTTACAAAAATGTCTACTAATTACATGCAACGGTCTCCTCCTCCAGAAGCTTACGGTCGCTCAGCTATTCAATAAATTCTTCGTCCTTCTAAATTTCCAACAAGCAAGGCAGTTTATGTAATTCTCTTTTATCTCTTATATTACATGTTTAGCCTGATGATGACCGATTAAAAAAGACCGAAACATGTCGCTTTATTAAACACTTGGAAAACTTAACTGTGTCGACTACTTCGTACATAACCATTAGCTGGTTTCTCCTTCACGACAATGCTCCAGTAAACCGTTCGCTTTTGGTGATGGATTTCTCAGCGAAAAACAATTTGAAAACAATGAAACCCCCCCCCCCCTTCTCCTGACCTAGCTCCAGCTGATTTTTGCCTGTTCCCTCCACCAAAATAAGCGCTGAAGGGACGGCGCTTTTGTGATGCTACTGGCTTCATTAAGAATGCGACGAAAGAGCTGAAAAGGTTTTCACAAAATGGCTGCCAGGAAGTCTCCAACACCTTTACAGTCGTTGGCAGAAGTGTGCACATGGGCACTACATTGAAGGAAACGAAGTTTAAATAATTGTACTGTTTTGTATTTCTCATAAACAAATGCTATTCCGGTGACATTTTGAAGCTACCTTGCGTTAACTGTGCACATCTTTAAATTAATGTCTCACTTATCAAAGTTCGTACCCAGGTAAACGTGTTAATATATGAGTCCAACGTCATATCAGTTTACTTATATGCAACACGAATTACGCCCTACACTGCGAACTAGGACCTCAGACTATCACCACAAAAAAAAATTAAAAATGCAACTGTCATTTACTTTATGAATAATATGGGGCTCAAGGTGCCCTAAAATATGAGATTAAAAAATCTTGCCACACACCCTAAAATTCTAAAACAGCTGTGCTGACGGAAATTACATAATAAACTGTAATCTTAAAAAACACAACGGTGTATCTAATAAGAAATGTACATCACAGACTGTACTTAATTATCCTCAGGTCCACCCAAATGTACACGCAATTATCCCACGTGCAAAGTGATCTAAATCCTACGACCAATTTAATGTGCAAGTCATCACTGACTCGACAAGTACGTAGGAGCCAAAGTCAAGATCGGTTCTTCCATAATCCGAAACATCTTTTAATGAAATTATTTCCTGAAGCGGTTGTCATTTATGTCGAACACTGCCTCCCCGTGACCGAATTTCTGTCATGTATATGTAGTATGTTGTGTTACTCGAAATTATTGGGCTACCCATGATACAACCACGTAATGAAAAAGACTTCTGAAACACAACTTCGCAACTTTCTTGCAGGTCTCATTACAGAACACGATTTCAGTTGTTACGAGGAACCAATACGAGCAGAACCCAGATAAACAGTCAAGATGAGAGTCGACCCATGAATCCTTTTTGTTTGGTGCAGACGCATAAGTACTGCAGTCGAAATTTCTAATATAAAATAAATAAGTAAGAATGTACAATTTGACTTCCAAACCTTAGCAATACGATACACACATATTAAAAAAATTCGAAACTGCAAGGACCTACATTGCCACTGGGTAAGGAAACTTTTGTCTTTCACTGATGAATGTCGTTACTGGGGCGTCACAACCCCGAACCATAAAAAAAAGCATCTGCAAGTGGACCTAAATTTTTAAGACACGTATTCAGAAATGGGTGTAATGGCGCTCTTGACTTTTATTCATACAAACACGCTGACATCATGCAAAAAATATAGGTCTCTCCCAAAATCAATGAACTTGAATGCATACATTTCTCAGCTCTGTGACAACTAGGTCAGAAATGGGGAGGAGCTAATCAGTATAGGGTAGTACAACATGCTACAGCCTGCAGTGCAGGGAGTTACTTACTGCCCGCGTTCGGTGTCGAGATGATGCGGAACTGGCCGAGGGGCGGAGGCGGATGCTGTGGTGGAGGGTGCGCGCAGTGAGACACGAAGCAATGCATAGTCGGCTCCTTCCTACCCCCGTAACGGGATACCATGGCTCAGTTCAATATACCGCAGTGTACAACAATGCACCGCTCTATGGTACCTACCAATACGAGGAACTATGTGGAAATGCAACACCAATATTCGCCAGGCACACATTCCCTTTGAAAGAGGAGTGCGTGACCTCGAAACCAAAATAACAATCTGTACTTAAACTCATGTTCTATCGAAACTAACTTCTGAATCAATTCTTTACGAACCCAAGCGTTCATTTGCTAATCATACATACTGGTACCTCCTAACAAAAAGAAAACATGTAAAAACGGTAAGTCACAGTTGCCATGCACTGAACTATTGGGATACAGAACTCTAGATGTACAGCAAGATGATTCAGTATTTGTATGGGAACTAAATTTGCCTTTCGTCATGTCAGACTACATGAGTCATGCGCCACACAGTCAATAAAAATTCGTATAGTTCCAAAGTTCAAATGCCTGGTGAGTCACACGCCGCACACCATGCACATTGTCGTGCCAGTTTTATGGACACAAACATTCACACACTTGACACTTTCACTTCCGATCCGGTCCACTGCAGCAAAGCATGCTAGCCTTTGCTTGCATGCAGTTTTCACTAATCGATACGTGGGCAGGGCTTAGGCCTAGTTGCTAAGAAACAATCCGCCAAAGCTTCACTTCCGACCTTTTCTATCACGTTAAAAATTCAACTAGCGTTATAACAACCCACAACAAATATCACAGTTCAGAGTACAAAAACCAATTTACGCAATGCAAACAGATCTACAATAGCCCACTGTCTGTGTCTATGCAAATGTTCGTAACAAACTGCTACAACGGGATGACCATCACACGTGACGCCATGACACTACACTGAACGCTTGCTCCCTCTCTTCCCCCACTCTCCGTCACCGCCTACCACTACCATCGAGGATCGTCATGTACGCACGCGTGCACTGCGGACGGCATGGAGATCCAGCAAGTGGAGCGGAGTACAGTACCGAACAACAAGTTCAAAGGCAACTGCTAATGCTTCGCGGAATGAGACGCCGTGACATCATGTCGGCTCTAAATTTAATGAACGCGCTCCTACCTCCCAGAGTCGTCGCGGACATGGGCATACACTGCCCTTGCGCTTATACACACACACATACGATCTCCTTTCTTCAACTAACGGCACCCTACGCTGCAATTTCAATCGTTTTGCCGGCTGCAAAATAATCTTTACCTACACATGCCTACTTTTTGTGCAGTTGACAACACGAGCAAACATTATATACAGCTCTCAGCAGTTCAAATGCTCAATGCGAGACGTTCGGCAATGATATGCGATCAAAAAAAATTACTTTTCGAACGAATTAGCAGTCACCATGCTCCAGACTGGGGCAAAACGTACTAGACAATGTGCATTTCTTTTCGTTTGTCTCAAAACTGTGCTTAGGAAGTAGGTGGGGTTAGGGAAATTCACGGACCTCGATCCGTCACTAAATTCCATACACTGTAAATTCCGAAGTCGGTAAAACAAAGAACAGAAGCAGGACGCATCGACTTTATTAAGCTGTGCATCCTGAACCACGTGCAGAGTTCAAAGTTTCAATGTAAAACTCACTGGGATGCTGTCAACAACTGCAAGATACACAATGTTCGGTACATGACGAAGCCCACGACCCATGACTTCCTGCAAGCAAGAGTACAGGGTACAAACCCCCCTTCAAGTGATATAATTGGGAGTAAATGAAACATAATTGACACATCGTTAAATTCTACCGTGACGTAAAGTATTTTGCATGAACAATTTCCGAAAAGCCCGAATCAACCTCTCGATACACTTCTTACAAACGAGGATTTATTATACAATTTCTTGACAAAAACTGATTTGCTTACGGACTCTTCTAACACGTACACGTGGAAATCAAGATGACAGACGAGAAGTTATTACTAGTTTTAAGACAATCATTAAAGTATTCCAGCATCGGCAGTAAGCTACAGCGGGGGAAAACATGTAAAAAAACACAAAGCACCTTGTCACAGTAAAAACCCCTAACATCCATGCAGATGTATGTTTACACCACACCGATTACGCGGTACGCGGAAAGATTCTCTGTGGCCCAGGGGCCGACAAGCCTGTAGGCCTACCAATCCGTGCAACAGGAAAGTGAATTTCAAGGATTCTGTTGGCTTCCTTGTGTGGGTACGAGGACTACAACTTTATTATCCTGTCACAACTTTAAAACGACTGTGAAACTCTTGGCTCTAGGGAAGACTTTTCCCGGGTCTACTTGAGTCTACTGTTCCTGTCTCCTGAAAACCGCTAAGCAGATGTATGTTTACAGCAGCAAGAGGTATTTACAGCCAGGAATGCAAGTACCTGACTAGGACAGGGCTAATCAACATTTCATGAGGCGCAGGCAGCTTCGGCAAAATTTGGCCTGCATGGAGGTAACATGAAGTTCAACACACACAAGGAATAAGTATAGTTACGATTATTTGTATAATTTTTCTTGTGTACTTCTCTACACACGTGCAATAAAATATGCTGGTAATAGGAAACATCTACAAAAAGCGGTTCCCAATCTACGCTGGGGTGTCGCCATTTTTCGCATATCTCAATTGTTTCTTCTGTCTTGGCTTTGCCACGGGAAGAGTTAAAGATACTTTCTCAACACAACCCGCGAGCTACGGGCTGACAAGGCCTACTTAGGGAAGCCATGGCTGTTGGAAGTGGAGTTACAAAGGTATACAGAAAAGCAATGCATACAGACTGGAGAATGGAATAAGCGGTATAATGGCAATATACAAATCGTAGATGTATGGAAGTAGCAGGTTGTTCCTAAACTTTGGTAGCCACCCACCATACTAATAACATAACACACAAAAAAGACATTCTTACATTTTAATCCTGCGAAAACAAAGACACTACATGTAAAGTTTGCGAGAAAGAAAATTGGACGTGATTACGAGTAGATTCCTTCCTTTACTGTAAAGGGTGAAAAAAGAGTGCAGCCTTAGATCATCTGTGGCCTCACCGTTCTCGTACAGAATTTATACAAAACCCAAACACCATGGTAATGAGAGGCGTTCCAAGAAGCGGGAGTTATAACTCTCTTCCCGTGGTGTGAAGGGCAGCAAAGTGGTCCAAAATACAATTTTTTTACCGAAAGGTCGAATCACAATAACGTCACATAATTAAGACTGATTTGTAATTATTTTATGAAACTGCTAAACCACACTACGTAATTCTGTGGACCAAGTAAACTTTTGATATGCAAGCCACGGCAGCCTCAGACTGCAAGAGACGGAGAGTCAGCGCTACAGAATATACTGCCCGTTCTTCTCAAACGTGTCTGATATGCAATGTTACATTTAAAACAACACGCGACAACGTGTAACGTTCTACACTTTTGTATAGGCAGTGGCCTGTTTCGCGGCAAGGTTCGTACGGTTGCTCGTGTCGTCCATGTACTTACTACCTTAACCTCGTTGGTGTGGACGTAATCTGCATTACGCAAATTACACGTGTACCAACTGAAAAATAGCGTTAAATATAATTCTTTCCTGGCAGGTCCAAAATCGAGACACCATCCTATGTGAACACTCGACGATAAAAACTATATTGAACTAAATGATATAAAGGCACAACATTACGTGATTCCTACAAAATATGATATAAACTCTAATTAACATCACGGGGTAGTGACATCAGGAAGTGACCGAGTATGTTTTATTTCCGGTTAGAACTACGATGTCAGTAGCTCAGCCTACGTAGCCTCGAATGGTAGAAATACTTAAATGGGAAGGATGCGGTAACCGTCGTATCCCTACATACACACACTATACCTAGATTTATCTGAATGACTGAGGAAATAGGATAGCTCCTAGGGCAGCCGATCTCCGGATAGAAACTGAACCTAGGACTTTCCAACTATGAAGCAGCAGTCAATTCGCTCGACCGCGACCTTCAGGAGTACGGTGTGGTGGCGCCGGGATTTATTTACCGACAGTCACTATGAACATTTTCTCGCCACCACATCCAGCGACCGACGAATATCATATCCAATCACACCGTCAGCCCGTACGGGTTAAGGACGACCGGGAAGTGAAGCTTCAAATTCAATACTAGATGCATTTTACCACTTAGCACTGTGACACTAGATAATTAGACACAATCTTCGACGACATAAATCCCTTAATCACAGTCATTAAAGTATAGTTACGTAACGAAGGGGCATAAAACGAAAGAGTAACTAGACCTATGACACAGACGTCTAGAACGTTCAATGGCACTCGCCATCGTCACGAAGGGCACAATGCAGTTTATCACACTTCAGCAGCAGACGCCATCTGTTTGCACGCGCTGTCTATGTCAATCCGACGACAACAGCGTGACTGTAGCCTATTAAACGATATCTGGTCGGCACCAGAAAACCCTCGCCCCTGCAGCACTTACACGAGAACTTCTTAACACCAATCAATATCCGACCTAAAGTAAGGGATGAGTTTACACCTGTGGTAACACATTCGATTCCTGAGTTATACAACTCTCTACGCATATCCAAATTCGTACACAAAACGGGGCAACAAGAACATAGTTCAAAATACAGTTCAGCTGTCCACGTCTGCATATTCCATCTTAAACTTGATTAGTGGGCTTTTGTAAGCAGTGCCTACGGCAGCTGAGTTACGTATGTCATTTGATATTAACAGGATTATCTGTCATACTGGAACCCGTGCACTCTGTTTGGAAAATACGAAACAAAATAATCTACACATCTGGGAATTACTGGTGCGTAGGGCGTTTTAGAAGAATGATCTGTAACTCACATAACTGTTAGTCATACAAAAACACGAAATCGGACGATGTAGTTGCGGGTTCGAATCCCACTACGGGACTAAAGTATGTCAGCATTATTACTTGCTGCGTTTTGCAACCCGGTGAAGGTAAAGGAGTTCTTGCAATGGGATGATAACCCGTTCAAGGCGTCCTACACACTTTGCTACTCTAAGATGTTGCGCGGAGTGGTTGGTTACTGACGTTTCGGGACAACATATTGGAACCTACATCCTGTTCCGAAACGTCGGCTACAAACCACGCTGCGCAAAAACCCAAAACAGCGACACCTTAACGACAGCGTGGTGGAAGTCTGACATCTCACAGAGTCCTACCACGTCTAAAGGGTTCCGAAGGTTGAAAAGCTGATTTCTTCAAGGGAATAGCGACACTACAGCGGTTTATGAATAATAAGTCCGCAGTGAATTTAATATCCATACAGTTAATAAGAAAACGACTTACAGATCCAACGTGCCATTCAAAAAAAAAAAAATGAATACGTCGAGGGAAACACCTAACTAACGTTGGTAACTCACTAAAGTTATGCTACTATCTCAGAATAGGCTGACTGCTCAAGTCACTTTACTTTGTATTCATGTTCATCATCTTGATAAACCGACTTTAATACAGCCTCTACAACCAAATAATCCTGCATTTGCTGTAAATGAAGTTTCAGCAGCGTTGCTGTTTGGGATGCCACTCTTCTGAGATGTTTCGCAGCGTAGCAGAGTTGACAGATCCCGAAGTTTCGAAGGAAAGTAGTACATTAAAAACGTCAGCGATGGGTTAACCCCCGCTTCACAGCGTATTGACCCAGAAGACCAGAAACCCCAACTTGCTTTTACATTTGTTACGCATATATTCGCAGAACAGCCTGCCAAAATTAATCGAAGGTCACTTTATTAGTACTTAAATAAAACTGGTGAGTGGATACACCACATACTGGGAAAGAACCTCCCTACAGTGTTCTACCAGAGCCGAAATGCGCAAGGAAAACAGATTCGAG
>Ga0123357_10007811_pt1 | contig 13285 bp, 9 predicted proteins | sample TergutEmb28metaG_FD_89873 | JGI IMG/M metagenome (GOLD analysis project Ga0123357, IMG submission 89873) | Embiratermes neotenicus P4 segment gut microbial communities from Petit-Saut dam, French Guiana - Emb289 P4 | ecosystem: Host-associated > Arthropoda: Insects > Digestive system > Gut ...
AGCCTTTCCCCGCGAACATAGGGGTCCCGACATACCAACCGTTCAGGCTGGACCCCCACAGGAAAGGCACGCCGACAAAGATGGAGATCAGATTCATTGTGGATGGAATATTGTACCATTACTTGATCAGATATAACCGCAGCGAAGTGATCGAAGAATCGCTGGATTTTTACCCCAAAGGAAAGAAAGCAAAAGTCTTCAGCAGGAAAGCGGGCGTATTCGAATTCGGCAGCAATAAGATCGCGACCGGGCAGGGGGTAATATCGAAGGTGACCGGACCCAACTCCGCATATCTTGCCGTGGCGGCGCAGATGAACAATGAGATTTGCGTCAATGCTCACAGAGGCATGATCAACAACATAACGGTTGTCGGCGGGGATGTCCTGAACACAATCGACAACACGATCAGGTTCATGAACAGCGACCCATCTGTCAAACAAAGGATCTTAGACGCTCTGGCCGCATCCGACTTCGGGATCACAGAGGTGGAAGGCTCTCTGAAAACTAAGAAACTTACCGACATGGCGGATATTCTGCCGCCGCAGCTTATAGGAATGATGATGATCGCCGGCTCTCAGGATGTGAACGAGAGAATTTTGAACCTGAGGCACGGCGTATCTGTTCCGGGGCTCTCTGATGAAGATAAGACATTCCCTTATCAGATAGAGTCCGCCGGGACGCTTAATATGCTGGGCCTGATAGGCCCGGTCATTGACGGACTAATATCGGGCAAGACAGTGGTGATAGATGAATTCGGGGCGTATATGCATCATGACCTCTGTGAATGGATCGTAAGGCTCTTTCAACAGCCGGGGAATGTGAATAAAGCCCAATTATTGATAAATACGCACGATCAGCTTCTCATGGACCTTGAACTATTCAGAAGGGATCAGATGTTTTTCACCGAGAAAGACAGAGAGACCGGAGTGTCTGAACTATATTCCCTATATGATTTCGGCATAAGAAAGAAATTCAATGTGCAGAAGAACTATGAGATAGGAAGATTCGGGGCAGTTCCGAGAATGGGCGAGCTGAGATGATGGCAATGGGTGCAGACCTCGGTCAAAGGAGATCGAAATCCCGCAGCTGCGCGAAAAAGATGCTGGTTTTGGTTGAAGGCGCGTCCGAAAGGAAATACTTCGAATATTTCAGAGGGCGTTCCTCAGACCTCAAGATAATCCCGGTGGAAGTCAAAAGGAGTGGATTGGAACAGATCATCGAAGAGTGCCGCTACAGGATAAAAGAGTATAGGATAGAGGGAGTGGAAGACAAAGCGGCCGCGGTGTTCGATGTGGATTGTTTTACCGAAGAAGACATCAAATCATCTATAGACAAAGTTCCAGAACACGATGTCAGCCTGTATGTTTCCAACCCATCTTTTGAATACTGGCTCATACTGCATTTCAGAGACTTCAACAAATATACAACTCAAAAAGACATGGAAGATGAACTGTCTTTGCTGCTCGGGCAAAAATACGCAAAGTCCGAGGGAATTTCGGGCGTTATAACTGACGAAAAAATAAACGAAGCGATTTTAAGGGCATCGAAGATAATCTCTCCCGACCGCGCAGGCCCAATAATATGTAAAAAAATACTTCCCAGTACCACCGTTCATTTGCTGGTACATGAGATATTGAGTATTGCCGACAGCAAATGTCTGCGGTAAAGGGGAAGCGGAGCACACATCGTCAACATTCGGTCCGGCGGGAGCAAACGCTCCTGCGCCCGAAACAAGGCTCGACGATTGAACGCCCCTTCATCCGCAAACCGCATCACGGCGTAAGTCTTCCGATGTCGCGCGGGAACAGTATCGCTTCCCTCACGTTCGGAAGGTCGAGGATCTTCGTGACGACGCGGTCCACGCCGATCCCCCATCCGCCGTGCGGCGGCATGCCGTATCTGAATGCATCCAGATATGAATCGAAGTCCTCTGTATTGAGGCCCTTCTTCTCCATTCTCTTCAAAAGCTCGGGATATCTGTGCTCCCTCTGACCTCCGGAGGATATCTCCTGACCTTTATAGTCGAGATCGAAGGAGAAAGAGAGATCTGTGCCGTCTTTTTCCATGATGTAGAAGGGCTTTGCCTCTTCCGGATACTCCGCGATGAAGTACAACTCATTCCCTTTTTCGGACATGATGTCGCCTATGATCTTTTCCCCTTCCGTTCCGAGGTCGTCGCCGTTCTTAAGGGGAAGGCCGCGGTCCGTGACCATTTTCAGGCATTCTGTGTACGTCAGTATGGGATACGGTCTTTTCGGAACGGTTATCTCCTTTCCGATCGTTTTCAGATATTCTTTTCCTCTTTCCCTGAGATTAATAAGAACATGGTCGATGACGCTCTCGATCATCGCCATGACGTCTTCCTGATTCTCTATCCATGCCATCTCCCCGTCGAAGGATAAGAACTCGGTCACATGGCGGTTGGTGTTGGAATGCTCCGCTCTGAATGCCGGGCCCATTTCGAATACTCGGTCCAAACCGGTGGACATGAGCATCTGTTTGTAAAGCTGGGGACTCTGTGCCAGATATGCTTTCCTTTCAAAATAGTCAATGCCGAAGAGCGTCGCTCCGCCTTCGGCCCCCGATGCGACTATCTTCGGAGTGTTCACGTTCACGAACCCATTGGCGATCATGGCCTCTGATATCAGTTGGATGACAAGCGACCTTATCTCGAAGACCGCCCTCATCTCCGGCTTCCTGAGGTCCATGAATCTGTGGTTGAGGCGGGTGTCCATCTCAACATTGACCTTATCGACGACTCCCATGGGCAGCGGTACCCCCGCTTCGTTGTGAAGTTTGAACGAAGAGGGTATGATCTCAACGCCGAGAGCCGTCTGGTTGCTCTCCTTTACCTCTCCGGTAACGGAGATCACCGACTCTCTGGGTAACTTGGTCAGCGACTCAAAAAGATCCGGTTCGATCTTCTTTTTCGGCATGGTTATCTGCAGGGTCCCGTGTCTGTCCCTCAGTGTTATGAAAGATATGCCGCCGAGGTTCCTGATGTCCTGAACCCATCCGTTTACGGTTACGATCCCGTCTTCTTTGCCGATATTCCCCGAGTCTCTGATGGAAGTCATATGCAACATATCGGAATAGACCCCCATCCGATAAAAAGTTTACAGTGCTGCTACATCCCAATCGATGCGTTGAACTAAAGGCAGGGGTTTTTTGCCTAGCCGTAACCACGTCGTGCGAATGTACCGCAACGCGGAGGGACGCACTGGCGGAATGCCAGAACCACCAGACAAAGTTTTTTCTCAATCATCAAGCCTTAACGATATACGGAGGTTCCCATGTGAAATCCAGAACAGAGGCATCCGGCAGATATATTCTCATGGACAGCGAGAACTCTCCTTTGGGAACAGGCAGCCAATTGCCGGTCAGTTCGCTTCCCGGCGATTCGTTTTGTAAATAAATGTCAACCGAGCCGTCCGGGTTGTATGTGAAATCGTCCGTATATCTTACGGCGTATTTGTCTATGGGGTTATCGATAAGGAACATGTCCTGACCGTATGCCGTGATGGACCAAAACGCGCTGCATGGCGGAAACATGTCCTTTTCAAAGTGAATGACGTAGTTGTTGTTGCCGTCAAGGACATCCCCGTCCTTATCGTAGGATGCGGAGGGATATACCGCCATTTCGACCGGATTTGCTCCCAGGCCGGTGATGGCGACCACGGCGCGGAGCCGGTAGTCTGTACCGAAGTGAGCGATGTTGTCGTCGGGGTACATCCAGTTGTTTATCTCCATGGAGAACATCTCGGACTGGATGTCTCCGCTCGCAATGGCCGCAATATACTCCGCGGGTATTCCCCCCATCTTTCCCTGAACATCTGAGCTGAACCCTTCGAGACTGAACACAAGACCGGCACCAACTCCTATCTTCGCGAAGTTCTTCAAGGCCGGCTGATCGGCATTCGTTCCGGGGTTGTCGATCGAAAGATCGTTAAAGTCGTTGAAGAAGGACTCTATGTCCATGGAAAAGAGTTTCTGCACCGGAACGTAGTTATAGGCCGGATCGTACGAACCGGCCGGCGGAACGTAGCCGGGGTCTCCGTAAGAGGACTCCGGCACCAGCGAGAACTCATTTTGAATCTCGTAGACCTGCGAAAGTTCCAGACCATCATAGGCCGTCCTTACGATGATCCACGCCATGTCGGTAGGCAGAGAAATCCTTACGGCTCCGTCCGGGATACTCGAATGGTCATCGGGACCGCACAGGGCGTAAACCGAGGCCTTGCCGTTATCGATGCCGCCGGTACCGAGAACGGCAACGCAGTTGGTATAGGCATCAAGGATCACCACCGAACAATAGGTCTGCGTTTCCGGTTTGGTCAGGATGAGCGGCTCGTCCTTCAGGTTCAGGTAAGCCATTGAATACAATGTATCCACATTGGGCCGGACCACCATTCTGTCGGCGGCAGATGCGGTGCTCCTTACATGGAAGAACTGGTTCACCGGGGCTCCGCTTATCTCCGTTACGTTTGTGGCGTTCTTCATGGTAAGATCCATGAGTACCAGCGGAAGGGCGTATTCGTATGCGTCCTCTGCCGTTTGCAGGATCTCTTCATCAGTGAGCGGACCCGTATCGGAAGACGGTCTGTACAGATACACAAGGCCTGCTAGAACAACGCAGCAGCATAAGAGTATGATAAGGATTTTTTTCATCACGAGGGGTCAATTCGTTATGGGATTTGATGATATTAAAACTTGGTCAGACACGCTTTCAGAAAATCCTCCTTTTCGCCAATTAGTTTATTAACTTTTACATACATCATTAATTGAACGGAGATGTGCGCTTGGCAGGCTGAGTCTGCCCTCACATTCCGTTCAATGGAGATGTGCGCTTGGCAGGCTGAGTCTGCCCTCACATTCCATTTATCTCTTCTCGATTTTGTCCCTTTTACCAACTCTCCTCATCTTTTGTCCCATGGCGATTGAGGCCCACGGACTGTGTTCTTCCTTTCTTTCATGTATCGCGTGGGAAACTACATCGTTTGTTTGCAGGTGATTTGAATACTTGTCCGCTTTTCTATAGCAAGTGACACATTCTATGTCCTTTCCATATTTTCGGCTTAATGTCTCCGACATATCTTCGACATAATTCTTTCTGCTTTTCTCATCATGATATGCCGTGTGATCATCTACAACAACAGTTATCTTTTCAGATTTTATTCTGGGCAATATCTCATCGAGAGTCAGACGCAACAAGCCGATCTGTATGTCCGAGCCGTCCAGCTCTTTCCAGCCATGCGGGATATCCTTTGTTTTATCTATGTATGAGGCGAAGGTCTTTGCTCCACTTTTGCGTATTTTATATGCGAACTCGATTCTATCGATAGTTTCCATCTTTCTGGCTTTTAATTCGCCGCTGATTCCTTTTTCCTCCTTATATAACGCAGATACTTTTGCATATTTATCGTGATTTTCAAGTATGGACACTCCGAATCCAAAAACTTTGCTTGGAGAGCACACTTTTCCAACTTTCTTGGCCTTTTTACCCAGGTCTCCAATTTCGTCGATTATAATTATTGTTCCGGAGTCTCCTGAAGATTTTCGGTTATTGATTTCGGCTCTGATATCTTCTTTATCCCGCGATATTGTCCTATTATACTTTCCGGCTTTCGTTTTATTTTTGGTCTTTCCCGCGCTCTTGGTCTTATAAGTAATTCCTTTTGTTCGTCCAAACATTTGATCATTTCCTGATAACTAAGACACCTGTTTTCAGAAAACCCTCTGCTCTGATGTGTTTTGATCGTTTTGATAGCGCTTGGGGGCGTGCTGCGGAGATACACAGGTTGTATCCGGCGAATCGCAAAGACCGGAGGGGGGCACTGTAAGAGCGAGACTTCGGAAGATTCGGATCTCAGCCAAGAGTGACACTTCCAGATGCTGTGCCAGACTCCAGATACGCATCGAGATCATCCGGGTGTATTATGAGGAGGGCGGACTCGGAAAACCCATTGCAGTCCCTTGTAAGGATCGCATCCATCCCGTTCCTTACCGCAGACGCGTTGATAAGGCCGTCTTCAAAGTCGGTGAAGTCCGACATCAGGGCAGCTAAAGAATCCTCGGGAGAGATACCTATCGGCCTGAACAGCACCGACAGTTTCTCCACCTTGTCAAATGCTTCCTCTTCATTCCGTACTTTGCTCACGAAATAGAAGACATCTTTCAAAGATTGCACCGATATGAATCCCGTCAGATCCCCATCCAAAGCATGTTCCGCCGCGCGGACGGAAGCGGAGCGGAAAGGTTCTCTGCTGAGAACTATATCAAGAAGCACGTTGGTGTCAAAGAGTACTTTCAAAGCTCATCCAACCTCTTTTTGAATATATCTTCCGTATCGCCTTCGAATTTCACGGAACCGGATATCTCGTCGAGTATCCTTCGTTTCTCCCTTCCGGACCCGGACACTCTGGCTATGAACTCTCCGTGTTTCACGATTATTATATCCTCGGACTGTGCGAGTTCAAGATATCGGCTGAAATCATTCCTGAATTCCGTTGCATTAATGTACATAATATCATCTTTCTAATGTACATATTGAATATAAATATATGTACATATCTCAAAGAACCGCGCGGAAGATCAATCTGTAAAAAATAGAAGGGGGAGACCGCCGCCGAGCGGGGTCTCCGTGTTTTTCGGATGATCGAGATCAGCCGGAGAGGGCGTTACGCTTCTCCCGTTCTTTCGGAATCATCCTCCGGGTCCTCGTCGAACCTGAAACTGATCATGGTCACCGCGAGTGAGGCAATGAGCAGAAGGAACATCAGTATTGTCCATCCGTCAGCCGGCTCGACGGGCAGGTTCCAGTCCTCCGTGAGGATGAAGATCACTGCCGAGAAGATACCGATCACAAGTGCCAGAAGTCTGAACAGCATGGCCGCGTCGGATCTCTTTTCCTCCTCATCCTTTCTGAGGCGTCCTCTTCCCGCCGCTACCGCTATCGCTCCGGTGAGCACCGCCAGTATCGCGCAGATGAGGTTCAGGACCGCCCAGCTGCCGCTTCCGCTGCCGGCGCCGTCCTCTTTTTTGCCGATATCGCCGCCGTCACCGATATCGCCGCCGCTTCCGCCGTCGGTTTGGCTGGCTACGCGGATCGTGTGGTTGCCCGTGACGTTGGTAAAGGTGTACTTGCCGGATGACAGCACTGCAGATGACACCGCGGTTCCGTCAACGTAGACGGCTGTGATTTGATACCCCGGCTTTGCGGAGAACGAGAATGTTATACTATTGCCTCTTTCCACCCTTAAGATCCCGCCCGGAGCTATGGAAGAGCCGGCATCGGCGGTAGCCGTGATGGTGAAAGTATCCTTCGAGACGATCGGCTCGTCTTTCCACTTGGCATAGAGAACCATGTCCGTCGTGACGGTACCGGTGTTGAAATTCCACGCCTGAGTGCATGCCGCATCCTTGTACCACCCGGCGAAAACATAACCTGCGCGCACGGGGTCGAGAGGTGCCGCTATGGTGCTCCCCGCGGCCACACTGAGCCTCGGAGCCTCCTTCCCGGGTTCGGATGATGTATACCAATTTGGTATATCTCCGTAGTTGAGGTCGAAGTCCACTCTGTATAGATCGAGATACCACTCGGCGGTCAGCGTCTGTTTCGCGGAAAGGACGATATCGCCGGGCTGGTATAGCGGGAACGCATCCAAAGGCAGATCCGATGCGGGATGGCCGCTCAGGAATTCCAGAACGGAAAGTTCCGCATAGCCGTTATCGGATGCCCACTGAGCGTAACCGCTCCAGTTCAGGTCCGGCAGGTTGCTGCGCCACCCGAGGAATCCGTATGCCGGATCGGACGGCCATATCGCCGAACGCGGCATTGCCACGGTGTATCCCGATGGGGAGTCCCATATGCCGACGGCCGTCATTACGTAGTATCCGTTGTTCGTAACGAAGTTCAGACTTTTTATGACCTCAAAGACCTCTCCGATGTTGCCCGGGTCATCTATCTCCGTCGGTATCTCGTCCGTCCAATTGGCATCTGCGCCGGGGTTGAACATCGTCCAATATATCTCTACGGCTCCGGCGTTGGGGAAAGTATCGCGCTTGTTCCCGAGCGCATCGTACGGGACCTCCGACGCATAAGGCACCGACCCGCCACGGTATAACTCGTTGGAGGTCGGACTGACGATGAAGCACTTTTTATACACGTCGCTGCCCTCCGCTCCGACGGGATCGCCGTATATCGTCGGTACCGCGGTGTTAGGATCGCTTCTGTAGGCAACATTGGTGTAATTGGCGAATACGTTCTTTACGAGTACCTTCTCAATGGTGCTGATGCCGTCGTTGTTATAGTTGTTCGTTCTCGGGTTGCCGTCCGTATCGAAGTTGCCGTTGTCGTAGCCGATGTTCCCGTTGTTCTCGAACATGCGGGGATCCGTTCCCTGCAGATATCCCTGCAGATCGGCGTCGCATGCCGGAAGTATGAAGATGTTCCCGGTCTTTGAACGTTCTTTGATGTTGCCTAGGCCGTTGCCCGTGGCCGCATTGATGAAGTTGATGGTCGCCTGGCTCGCCGGGGATGCAATATAGTTTCCGACGAAGATGTTGTTGGTCAGTTTTGGCATCGGAGGAAGACTTCCGAGCCCGGCACCGGAGTTGCCGGTGTCGACGGAGATCGCGCCGCCGCCCCCCACGCTTCCGCTGCTGGAACCCGTCACACCCTGAGACAATTGGTTCGTTATGCCGTTCTTGTAGAAAGTGCAGTGGGTGATCTCGGATTCGGTGAGTCCGAAATAAGAGACCGCTCCGCCCGAGCCGTCCGTGATCTTCATCAGGGCGTTGCCGTACCATGCTCCGGCCACGGTGTTTCCGTAGAATGTGCTGTTCACGATGCTGCTTTTGATGCTTGTATATGTCTGCGACCCCTCGACGAGAATGGCCCCGCCGTCATCCTGAGCGAAATTGTTCTCGAAATAAGAGTTGAAGACGTTCAGGGAGCAGCTTGACCCGTAAGATCCGTTGACATATAACGCGCCGCCGTCCACTCTGTTGTTGCCGCCGCTCGCAGTGCTGGTCCCGATCGCTTTGTTATCAATGAACGCGCAACCCGTGATGTCTATGCTGAAGTAAGAGTTCCAGACGTAGATGGCTCCCCCTCCGGAGGTGCCGGTTATGCTGTTCCCGCGGAACAGACAATTGTCGAATTTGTATTCGGAGAGGTCTCCGGACCTTCCGCCGACCAGATATATCGCCCTGTTGACGTTGTCACTGAATGTGCAGTCCGTGAAGGATGCGTCGTTCCGGTTGCCGCTGAATGTGATCGCCGTCTTCGTGAGGCCGGTGAATGAACAGTTCGTGAACTCCCAGGCCCCTCCCTGAAGCAGCATTCCGCCGGTATTCGCACCGCCGCCGTTTACGAGTTTCAAACCTTCGAATATTATCGTACCCGCGCCGTTGTTGACGATGTCAAAATGCAGTCCGCCGGCCGGCGCAGTCAATGCCGCATCGCTTTTTACGGTGATGTTATGGTCGTGGTTGATGGTTATCCGACCTATGCCGTTATTTATGAGATAGTCGGCGAAATCCGCGGTCAGGCGGATGTTCACGTCGGATGAAGCATTCATCATCGCGTCCGAAAGTTCCGACTCGTCGTTCACGTATATCTCCGGACCCGCATCCGTTCCGTCCGTATCCGTTATGAAAGCCGATACCGCGCAAAGAGATATCACTACAATAGCCGCGATCACCAGCCTTGAACCTTTTCCTTTTACCTTCTTTGGAAATGCCCGCTTAACGCAGGCTCCCCATTCTCCCCCGTAGTTATTCAATACAGAATCCCCCTGTGTTATCTTTCTGCGAAAGAACCTGTCGATGATAAATAGGGTCTATATATAATTGTATCTTTAAAACAAAAATTCATGTTAAAACATATATAAAAAGACATATGTTCATAAAAGATTATTGTTATATATTGTGACAGGAAACACGAACACATACCCAAAATGCTCAGAACAAAGAATAATTTCCGCATCGGAATCGGCCGGTCCGATCCCGAAAGCATAACCCTTATTATCCGCGAAAATATACGGTAGACCCATGGCCAAAGAAAAAGTGACCGTTTCAGTCATCAAAGCGGATGTTGGGTCCGTCGTGGGGCATTCGAGGCCCCACCCGTCCATGATGGAGGCGGCCAAAGAAGTTCTGACAGACAAACAGAAACAAGGCGTCCTCGAAGATTTCTACGTAACCAGGGTCGGGGACGACATAAATCTTTTCATGACCCATTATAAAGGGGAGAACAACAAAGACATACACGGCGCGGCCTGGGAATGTTTCCAGAAAGCCACCAAGATAGCGAAATCAATGAAGCTTTACGCCGCCGGCCAGGACATACTCACCGACGCATTCTCCGGCAACGTCAAAGGCGCCGGACCCGGGTCCGCGGAAATGTCCTTTGAGGAACGGGCGTCGGAACCGCTGCTGTTCTTTATGGCGGACAAGACCGAGCCTTCGGCGTACTCTCCCATTCTGTCAAGGGTCTTCCTGGACCCGTTCACAACCACGGGGCTTGTTGTTGACGCGAGAGCGAAGAAGGGATTCGACGTTGAGGTGCATGATGTCATCGACAATAAGAGGGTCGTGATGTCGTCGCCGGAGGAGACATTAAGCATACTGGCTCTTCTCGGGGATACCTCCAGATATGCCATAAAGAGAATAAGCTCGAGAGCGGGCGTAGGCCCCGCCTGTGTCGTTTCCACAGACAAACTCAATCTCACCGCGGGGAAATACGTTGGAAAGGATGACCCCGTATGCGTCTGCCGCAGCCAGAGCGGCCTCCCGTCCGTGGGAGAATACACCCAGCCGTTCCTGATGACATCCTGGATCGCCGGAGGGTGGATGAGAGGTTCCCACTACGGCACATTCTATCCGTGCTCGCCCGAAGAATCGGACCCGACATACTTCGACGGGCCGCCGAGAATATGCTGCCTCGGTTTCCAGCTTAACGACGGAAAACTCCAGGGATTGGAAAAGTTCAATTCCAAAGGCGGCGACCACATCCCGGTGGACTTCTTCGGCAACCCGACGTTCGACACCGCCCGCATCAACTCGATCAAGACGAGCAGGTTCCTCAGGACGCAGGGACCGTTCACACCGTCCATTCTCGGGGCGGAGGAGATGGAATACACCTCCAGGCCCGAGGTCCTTAAAGAATTGAGGACGAGGTTTGAGAAGCTTGACTAAAAAGATATCAAAACCCGCAATAATAGTGAACTTCAAGGCATACGGCGAAGTGGAGAAGGACGGTGCGTTCACTCTCGCCAAAGCTTGCGAAGCCGCATCGGAAGAGACGGGGGTCACGATATCCGTCTGCCCCCCCACGGTCGATCTCAGCCGCATTTCAAAGAGCGTCTCGATCCCCGTTCTGTCTCAGAACGTGGATCCTCATGCGGCCGGCTCGGCCACGGGCTGGATAACGCCTTCGATGGTGAAGGGATGCGGCGCGATCGGAACGCTGATAAATCATTCCGAGCACAAGATACAGAAGAGCAGGATGGAAGAGTGCATCGAGCTGTCGAAGGGCGTTGAGCTGATAACCGTCGTCTGCGCGGATAATGTTCAATCCGCGGTCATAGCGGCGGAATTCAGGCCCGACTTCATTGCGGTGGAGCCGCCGGACCTCATCGGCGGGAATGTCTCGGTGACCACGGCGAACCCCCGGATAATAGAGGACGCGGTTGAGGCGGTAAGGGAAGTCAACGGTTCTATATCGGTCCTTTGCGGTGCCGGGGTGAAGACGGGTGCCGATGTCAAAAAGGCCATTGAACTCGGAGCATCCGGGGTTCTTCTTGCATCCGGAGTCGTTAAGGCGAAAGACCCGAAAGCGGTGCTTCTCGATCTCGTAAGATATCTTTGAACCGGCTAACTGTACTGCTCCCGTTCTAATACCGTGCATCAGTGGAACACAGCATGGTTAGAATGGGGCATGTGCTTATTTTGATATTCATTATCTTAACTCCGGCGTTGTTCTTTGAAGATACAGCCTCCGGAGGAGAGTCAGATAACATACTTTTCTATGAAGTATATCCTTTCGGCGGGCACGAGGGGATTTCTCTTTTCAATTACGGCTCGGGGAATGTAGATCTGAAAGGCTGGTCGGTATCGGACGGAGAGGGAACACTTACCTTCGTAAAGGATGTTTACATTGAACCGGGAACGAGGCTTACGCTGACAAAGGCGGTGGGAAGCGACGATTGGTTCTCGGGAAGAGAACACGTGATCGCCTTCGATGATGAACGCATTCAGAAGAAGGGGAGCTTCATCCTCGCGGATGCCGGCGATGATGTTTCGCTGTACCGCAACGGTACGCTGGTCGATGCGGTATGTTACGGCGGCAAAAGGATCGAGACCGGCTGGACGGGAGACCCGGCGAGCCTGCCCTCGAACAAATATCTTCTCAGGGTAAGTTCCGCCGACACAGATACGCTTGCGGACTGGATCTCCACCAAACCGGGCCTTACCAACTACGCCTTTGATCCGGAATTATTCTTTGATGCGGACGTGACGCCGTTCAGTTTTCCGGAATCTCAGGGGATCCCGATACTCAGTGAGATCGAGAGCGCCGAGCATGAGATCCTGATATCAATGTACCTCCTGACAAGCGTTCAGCTGGTCGCTCTGCTTTGCGAATCGGTGTCCGAGAGGAACGTGTCCGTCCGCATTCTTCTGGAAGGGGATGCGCTGGGATATGATATGACGACGGAACTCACCCTCATGAGGACGCTCGTCGATGCCGGCGGCGAAGTATATCTCATCAATGATCCCATCCCGGGGAATTATGAGCGCTTCTCGTACTTCCATAATAAGTACGCGGTGATCGACGAGAGGAAAGTTATAGTGACGTCCGAGAACTGGACATCCGGGAATTTAAGCAGGGATTGTTCGAACCGCGGCTGGGGGGCAGTGATCGAAAGCGAAGACTTTGCCGAATATGCCAGAGATGTATTTTTCAGCGACCTGAGCCCCGAATACGGCGATGTTCGTTCCCTGATGAGCAGCTACCCCGGGCTGAAGTCTTATCCCGGCACGGTCGCTTACGCCGGAACACCGTATTACGAGACCACGACGTTCCACGCCGGAGTAATGCCGATCCTCTCTCCGGATAATTCATGGAATGCTTTGAAGTACTTCATCGAGAAGGCCGAAACAAGAGTGTTCTCTCAGCAGCTGGACCTGGGAAGCTCATACAGGGTCATTGCGGACCCGTCGCCTTTGGAATGGCTGTCATCCGCCGCGGACAGAGGGGCGGATGTTCGATTCATACTCGACT
>Ga0123357_10007812_pt1 | contig 13285 bp, 10 predicted proteins | sample TergutEmb28metaG_FD_89873 | JGI IMG/M metagenome (GOLD analysis project Ga0123357, IMG submission 89873) | Embiratermes neotenicus P4 segment gut microbial communities from Petit-Saut dam, French Guiana - Emb289 P4 | ecosystem: Host-associated > Arthropoda: Insects > Digestive system > Gut ...
AATGAGCGGATATTGGCATCCAGATATTCAGGGGGAAACACTTCCCGCATAGCCGTTTTAAGGTCGTCCGCTGTCAGGGGAAGCAGTTTTTTTTGTATTGCCACGCCAAGGAGAGCCGTGTTGAGCAGCCGGGAACCGCCGCATTTTTCGGTCAATTTTCCCACGTCGATAACAACCAGCCATTCCCCCCCGTCTTTTTGGGCGAGCCGCTGCTCGGAAGGGTGGTACAGGAAGGCCTTCAGGAAACCAAGCATGTCTTCGGCAGCGTATTTTGCTTCACCAGGCCTCACGGAAAGCGGCGTTATACCACGGTCAAGGACTATCACCCTGCCCGTGGGGGAAAGAAACGTGTGCAGTCTTACCGCTTCTGCCGGTTCAAGGGCGATGATGAGATCCGCGTCCCCTTTGGGAATGAGGGGCGAACTGATATTCTGCCCAAAGCGTATGTGACTTGCCACGCAGCCACCGCGACGGGCCAGAGCTGTAGTTTTCGCCCCCCGAACATCAAAGCCCCGCGCTGTCGCCGCGATCCCGATGAGCCGGGACGCGGTTATTGTTCCCTGACCGCCTACTCCGGTCAAAAGACAGTTGAAAATCACGGCAGAACTCCTGTAGCATCGCCCTTGGCGCCGCCAAGGGCGTTAAAGATACAGCCACCGTCCAAAATGACAAGCCGCACCCCGGTTTTTTCCATTGCCTGCCCAACTGCCTTCACCGCCGTTTCGGTATCGAAAGCGTCCGCGCGGACAATTTCCTTTACCCCCAGGGCCCCCGCCAGAGCGGCAATGCTTATCCCGGCGTCGCCGATTTCGGCGCCGCCGGTTCCGGGATGGCCCTGGTTTCCGGTGATGGCCGCGCCGCCATTGTCCAGCACAATTACGATGATGTCCGATTTATTGTAAACCGCGTTCATAAGGGCGCTTACGCCGCTGTGGAAAAAAGTCGCGTCCCCGGTAAAGGCGAAGTTTAAAACACCCGGTTCGGCGCGGACTATACCCTGGGCCATGCTGATGCCCGCTCCCATGGAAAGGCAGACGTCTATCATTTCAAGCGGCTTTGCGCTTCCCAGGGCGTAACAGCCCAGATCGCCTGAAAAAACCGCCTTGCGGCCCTTACCGAATTTACGGACCGCCTCCTTAACCGCCAAAAAGCTCCCCCTGTGGGGGCAGCCGTCGCAGAGTTCCGGGGGCCGGGCGGGAAGGGGGGGTGGATCGGGCAGCGGCTGCGTCAGAACGTCGGCGGCCGCGGCTGCGGCGGCCAGAGCCGCGGGCGGAACCGACGCCAGGGAAGCGATCTCCGGGGGGAGCTTTTTTTCCGCGGCGGGCAGCTTTTCCTTTGAAAGATCCGAAATATGCACCCACACCTTACGTTTTAAAAATCCTTCTATCTTCTCCAGCGCCAGAGCCGGGCTATACTCCCCGGACCAGGGCATGTCGCCTGAACGCTTGCCCCGGATTTCGGTTCTAAGGTGCCTGGCGCCGCAGAGCCGCAAAAGGTATTCTTCGATAACCGGATCAAGTTCTTCAAGAACCAGGACTTCTTCCAGGCTTTCCAGAAAACTCAACGCCATCTCATCCGGAAACGGGTGTGTTCCGGCTTTGAGTATTTTTATTCCCGCAGGCAGCGGGTTGAGGATTTCCATAACGTAGGAATAACTCACCCCTCCCGCGGCGATACCCAATTGGCCCGAACCGCCGGGCAGGCTGTCCTGGCTTAATACGTACACTTCATCCGGGGTAACAACGAGGGAATTCCCTTTATAGGACGAAAAATCCGCCTTCGTTTTTTCCATGTCCGCGTTGACATCTTCCCCGGTTCCCCGCGCCGCGGGCGGGAAGCTGATCCAGCGTCCCCCTTCCCGGTTAAAGGGCGCGCGGGCCTTGGCGGCCCGGTACGGCAGTATACCGGGATCAAGCGAAGTGAACGCGTGGCAGATCCCCGTGGTAGGGCGGAGTATTACCGGACGGCCGCATTTTTCTGAATAATCAAAGGCGTCCGCGGTCATGAGGTACGCTTCTTCAACCGTTGAAGGGTCAAAGACCGCGATCTTCATATACCGCGCGATATGCCGGGTGTCCTGCATTGAGAAAGAGGAAAAAGTACCGGGATCATCGGCGGAAACAACCACAAGGGCACCTGAAACGCCAAGGCAGTTGAGGTTGATCAGGGGATCCAGAGCGAAGTTGAGGCCCGAACACCGCATGATAACCATGGAACGCGCACCGGCGATAGCCGCGCCGGCGGCTGTTTCCATTGCGGTCTTTTCGTTTACAGACCACTCCACGTGAACCGGGGCGGACATCTTTTGGGCGGACGCCTCTTTGGCGGCGGTTTCAAGAATCTCAGTGGAAGGGGCGCCGGGGTAACCGGTAATCACCGAAACTCCCGCGCGCAACGCCCCCCAGGCAATGGCTTCATTTCCGGACAAAAATTTTTTCAATTTGACTCCTGCCAGAATACCACTATAGACAAAGTACCTTGGAACTTACCTCATTATAGTGGTCTGGTTCAGGAAATTACAATACGCTTTGCAGGAACTGACGGGTTCGGTCGTTCAGGGGATTAGTGAAAATATCCTCAGGCTTTCCGATTTCCAGAATTACCCCGTCGCACATAAAGGCGACACGGTTTGCGGCTTCCTTGGCAAAACCCATTTCGTGGGTTACCACCACCATGGTCATACCGTCTTTGGCGAGCTGCTTCATGACGCTGAGCACCTCGCCTACCAGTTCCGGATCAAGCGCGCTGGTAGGCTCGTCAAAGAGCATAATTTTTGGCTCCATCGCCAGCGCCCTTGCTATGGCGACCCGCTGCTGCTGTCCCCCCGAAAGCTGGGAAGGGAAAGCGTCGAACTTGTCGGCCAGACCGACCCGCTCAAGGATGTACTCCGATCGTTTCCGGGCCTCTTCAGGGGAGAGTCTGCGGACATTGACAGGGGCAAGCATCACATTTTCAAGGGCCGTTTTGTGCGGGAAAAGGTTGAAACGCTGAAAAACCATGCCCACTTCGAGCAGGGCCTTGCTCCGTTCCTCATGACTCATCTTGACGCTGTTGATCCCGTGATGGCAGTCAAAGAGAAGCTTATCATCGATATAGATCCTGCCTTCATCCAGGGTTTCAAGCCTGTTGAGGGTGCGGAGGTAGGTTGATTTCCCCGCGCCGGAAGGGCCAATGATACAGACCACTTCACTCTGTTCAACGGTTAATGAAATATCTTTAAGAACTTCCAGCGGCCCCCGGCTGCCTGAACCATGAAAGGTTTTGCACACCCCTTCGGTTTTAATCATTGACATGGTAAAACTCACTCATAGACAGAATATTTCTTTTCCGCTTTATGGAAGATATACGAAAAGACCGCCGTAATGATCAGGTAGAGGATCATTGCCGGAACATACACAAGCGCGGAACGCGTAGATCCTTCGATGTTCCTTGTGGCCTTGGTGATATCCACCAGGGCAATCATCGATACCAGCGAAGCGTCTTTCAGCATCATGATAAATTCGTTGCCCACAGGCGGAATAAGCCGCCTTATGGACTGCGGAATGATTATCAGCCTCATGGTCTGCGCGTAGGACAGGCCCAGCGCATGGGATGCTTCAAATTGGCCCTTGTCGATACTTTGAATCGCCGCCCTGATGATCTCCGCGCAGTAAGCCGCGGAGTTGAGGCTGTAGGCAATAAAGGCGTAGATAAAGCGGTCCGCCTCCGCGGCTCCTGTCTGGATAAGGAATACACTGGAGATCATGGGCAGGGCATAGTAGATGAAGTAGAGCTGCATTAAAAGGGGAGTGCCCCGGAAGAAGAAGATATACGCGCTGCATATCCTGTTTACGATGTAGATCTTCGACATCTTCCCCAGGGCAATGAAAAGACTCAGTACAAGCCCCGCCGATACCGCAAGAAGGGTGAGTAATATAGTTACCCTGGCGCCGTAAAGAAGGGTCGGAATCCAGGATATTATCTTTTGAAGGGTAGACACTTACTGCCGCGCCGCCGTTACCAGATCCATACCGAAGGTCTTCTGGGAAATCTTGAGCAAAGTCCCATCGGCAAAAAGATCATCAAGCGCCTTGTCTATCGCCGTGGTAAGGTTATCGTTGCCCTTTTTCATACAGACGCCGAATTTCTCGCCTTCAGGACTCTTCCATACGATTTCAAAGGGACTGTCCGCGGCAGCTACATAGTCATAGGCTACAAGGAGGTCGGTTACAATAACGTCAACCCTCTTTAATTTTAGCTCGTCAAAGCAGGAATACACCTTGTCGTAGGATCGGGGAAGGAATTTCAGTCCTTTGCCCGCGAGATCCTGCATGTAAATGTCCGCGGTAGTGTCGCCCTGATAGGCCACATTGAGCCCGGCGCAGTCCATCGGAGTTTTCGCGGTCACACTGCCGCCCTTAAGCACAACCATTGCCAAAGTGTTGGAAATGTAGGGCTTGCTGAAATTGTGGGCGTTAAGCCGCGCGGGGGTAATGGTTACCGAAGACATGATGCAGTCGTATTTCCCCGTCGTAACCCCGTCGAAGATCCCGTCCCAGGCCGTATCAATATATTTGACCTTGAGACCCAGTTTGTCCGCAATGGCTTTGCCCATTTCCACATCGAACCCAATAGGAGTTTTCGCGTCTGTGTCGTAATACTCCATGGGGGGATACCCAATTTCCATTCCGATTGTAAGGGTCCCCTTTTCCATAGTAAGGCCCCCCGCGTCTTTACTTCCGCCGGCGTACACGCCGCCTATCAAAAGCAGAATTGCCAAAACCGCGATAACATACTTCTTCATTTCTCCTCCAAAAATTCGCCGAAACCGGCCCAGCCGGCCTCTGGTTAAGAATTGTATAATTATACGTTTCTTTGATATTTTATGTCAATGAAAGGCAAGCCCGTTTGCTATTGCAAACTATCTTAAAAATATTCAAAATTAATTCAGGTATACCATGAAACTGATTAACACAGCCGATGCCGCCGGGCGCATACTCTGCCATGATATGACGGAGATAGTTCCCGGCAAAAGCAAAACCACCCGGTTCAGAAGAGGGCAGACGATAACGCCTGAGGATATCCCCGTTCTCCTTGATATGGGGAAAGAACAGCTCTTCGTATGGGAGACGGAGCAGGAAATGCAGGACATATCCGGCATGCTCCATGAGGAAGAAGGGGCCGGGGCGCTTTGCCTTCTCTGCAAAGGTTCGAACATCAGAGCCGCGCCGGTCCGGGAAGGTAAAATAGAGTTATTTGCGGAAAAGCAGGGCCTCCTCAAAATTGATACGGCCAAGCTCATCGCGCTGAACAGCATAGAAGGGCTGGGCGTCATAACCCTCCGCGGAAACCGGGGCGTAACCGAAGGGGAGAAGATCGCCGCGGTAAAAATAATTCCCCTTTTAATAGAAGAAGAAAAATTGGACCTCGCCGCGCAAATAGCCAGCGGCGGAGTTCATTCCCTGCTAAAAACCATAGAAGTTCCCGGCTGGGGGAAACCCATAAACATAATCCCCTACAAAAAAAAGAAAGCCGCCCTCGTTATTACGGGCAACGAACTATATAAGAAAAGAATAAGCGATACCGGAAGTGAGATACTCCGCAAAAAGATAGAAGCCTTTCCCGCCGAATGTGTTGAAAAGATTATCCTCCCGGACGATCCTGTGCAGATAAGCGCCGCCATCCTTGGTTTGATAGAAAAGGGAATTGACCTCGTTATCTGCACGGGTGGTATGAGCGTTGACCCCGATGACAAAACCGCCCAGGCGATAAAGGACACCGGCGCGCGGATTGTCACCCGCGGCGTCCCCCTTCTGCCGGGCGTCATGCTCCTCCTCTCCTACTACGAGAAGAACGGCCTTTCCGTGCCCGTCATCGGCGCGCCAGCCTGCGTGTTCCACGATCACACAACCGCCCTGGACATACTGCTCCCTCGGCTTATGGCAGACGATCCCATACGCCGGGAGGAGCTGGCCCTGCTTGGCGAGGGCGGGCTTTCGTAGATTAATCCCGAAGAGTTCTCGCGGAGGACTATGGATACTTGGGAACCAAGCGTATTTTTCCAAGCAAAGGGATTTTACTGAGCTTGTTGTGTTTGAATAGTTTGAAGGGTATTTATATCAATGCCGGAAATGTCATTAATCAATTCCAGGGGAACCCCTTTGGCAATGGCATTTCGCGCTATCACTTCATGGCCCTTTTCTATACCCTCCTCATAGCGTACCGCCAAAGCGTCGTCCCAGTTCCATTCGGTTAACAGCATATTCGTTACCTCCGTCGCGTTCACTATAAAAATCGTGTCAACCAAATGATTGACATAGTCAACTGTTTGGTTGACACAGTCAATCAAAATGATGACAGTGTGTTGCTGTTCCGCGTGAGCTCTTTTCATTTTTTGATGATAGATTATTTTGAGACATGTTTTTAATACAAAAATAACAATTCATTAATAACTTCTTAACTTAAACAGATGATGTTACATGTAATTTCATTAAAGGAGTTATTGATGAAAAGATTACTTTGTGCGGTTTTTGTCGCAGTCGCGGCAGCGTCTCTTGGGTTCACCCAGGATCTAAAGTTCGACGGTTATGTGAACAGCGGTCTTGGTGTTGAAATGACAAGTAAAAAGGATGCGAATGGTGATACTATTCCCCAGATCTTGACCTATGGTGTTGATTCGGAACGGTACATTGGACGGTTCAGGCTGAACGGCGTGTATACCAACGCGGATAAAACAGCGGGCGCCAATTTCCGGTTTCAGGTACAGGGCGACGGTAAAAAAACCGGTTCCGCCAACGCCCCTCTTCTGGCGTATGGATACGCATGGGTACAGTGTTTTGACATGCTCACCATTAAGGCCGGTCTTGTGGATGACACCACCTGGCAGACAGCTGATGTTATTTTCAACGACGATCAAAACGAAGGACCTGGCGCATTGGCCAGGCTGAGTCCTGTGACGGGTCTGGATCTTGGCTTCGGCGCTTATACAGGGAGCTACTCATCCAGCAGCAATAACAACTTCCTTCCGGCTTTTCAGCCTATCAATTGGGACGAGGCCAAGTATACCTACTACGCATCCTACACCATGGACAAGGTATTCAGGCTCATGGCGAGTTACCGTACTGACGCATATGCGCCGGGTAACGGTAACGCTTACCTCTCTGCCAATACTGATGATGAACCCAGCCAATTCCTGGCCGAGCTCAGAATCCTGGCGGTTCCAAAACTTACCGCTGTTGCGGTTGGGCAGGTTTTGGGTTTACAGGAAAAAGGCGGATACAAGTACAGTGATAATGGGCGGATAAACTTCTATGAAACCCTGGGCTATAGCATTGACGCTTTTGGTTTCGGTCTTAACGCCGCCCAGTACAAGAGTAACGCGGATAACACCGACCTTTGTCTCAGGTTTAATCCCTGGATAAGTTACGCCCTGAACAACAATTCAATAGTTCCCCGTCTTGACCTGGTTTACTTTATGGGCGGCAATCAGGATGGAACGAATTACCACCGCAGAGGTTTCAAGCAGAATTATAACAAAGACACTTATGTTATAAACGCCCGGCCTTCGGTTAAGTTCAACCTGGATCCCAAAACTTCCTTTGAAATCGGCGATTCGTTCTACTATCAGCAGGACGGCAAAGACAATAATGGAAACAAACCGGACACAGTGACGACTAACGTTATCTATATTGATATGGTGGTAAAGTTCTGACCTGTAAGGCTGTCCGTGTTACTGCGGACAGCCTTAACATCATCGACTTAGGGGAAGAGTCTGCTATTATATGAAGTCAAAAAACACAGGTCTGTAATATCAGAAGAATACCTCGCAAAGACGCCGAACCTTCGGTTCGAAGGCGCGTAGGACTTTGTGCACCTGGAAAGTTTTTGGTATTGTGTACCTATACCGGTACTAAAAAGTACCTGAATCGGTACCCAAGATGGAAGGGAAGAAGGGCTGGCAAAGGGAATCAAAGAGGAGAGGGATGGGAGCAGGGTTGAATTTGCCCGAAAACTGAAAGCCCACAGCCGCCCGATCGATGAAATCGCGGAAGATACAGGCCTTTCGCCGGAAATTATTGAGGGACTTTAATACTGATTTACCGCAGGGGTCGCAAGGGCACAGCGAAAGCGCATCGCATTTCGCGCTACCACTTCACGGCCTCCTCGCGGCCTTCTTCACGCCAAACCTTTTTTGCGTCATCCCAGTTCCATTCGGTTAATAGCATATTCATTACCTCTTGGGGCATTCAAAATTAAAATGATCAAGAGAATATCTCTCGCAGAGACGCCGAGCCGCGGAGGACAATGCGTATTTAGAAAACCGCTCGTAACTTTCCGGCCACCTTTCGTAAAGAAAATCGTGTACCTATACCGGTACTAAAGAGTACCTGAATCGGTACCCAAGATGGTTCCCCAAACAGAAATGTTACCGAAAGTTTTGAAAATTACTGCGTTAATGTACTATAAAAATTCTGGAAAAAAGTCAAATAATGAGAACTTTCATTCAGTTACGCGGAGGGCTATACGTTATTACGCATAACCCTCCGTGTTCTTTTACCGGTTCAGCGTGAAGAGCACGTTGAAGTTTAAACCGCTTCCGGGCGCATTGTTCAGCAAAGAGCTCACTGAGAAATCAGCGGCGAAAGATTTTTCAGGCTGCCAAAGCATGCCCAAGCCCCAGGCGCCTACATACGGAAGGAAATACCAGGTTGAGGTGTTAGGGAGGCCTTTGTGATTTTCGCCATGGTAGAAAAAGCCGCAGCTGTCGCTTACATTGGCATTGGGATTAGTGGCGGTGACTATGTCCGGTTCCAGGGCGCCGAGTCTGAAGCCTGCGTTAAATAGGAACTTGTCGCTGACTTTGTAGGTAAAAGCGAGACTTGATCTGACAAGAAGACCGAATTCGAACATGCTGTTGTCCTTATCGGGGCTCGGTGAATTAAGGGCAATGGAAAGCCCCATAAGCGCCCCCAGTGAAAGGTTCTCGGTTATTATCGATACGAATTTGATTTCACCGTAGAGGGTATTATAGGATATACCGTTATATTTTTCTTTGGGCGGTCCGCTGTTTTCAAAGGGGAAGCCAAACAACGGGATATAGCCAAAGCCCAGGGTTGTTTGCATTTGATCTTTCTTCGGAAACAAGTACTCGGTAGTAAGGTATAACTTCAGGACTGAAGGCCCATGGCCTGTGGTAGTCGTGGTAGTGCCATTATTTACTGTGGATTCACTCTGGTTAATGCCCACTGAAAACCCTAATTCAGGCTTAAGGGTGCCATCTTTGAAGGCGAAGTTCTTGCCCCACGCCGCGCCGAAGTCGATCATACCAGCTTGCAGAGTCGAACCTGTATCACCGGTCTTGGTTCCGGCAAAAGTAACATTGTCAAAATTTACATTTATCCCTATACCCCCGAAGCTTTCCTTACCGAGAAGCCATTTGAAATTGTCATTAAATGAAACGGCGCCATCGACATTTGTAAAATCGTCATCATAAGTTAACTGCCCGCCAAACAGGTAACCGTCGAAGAGTGTGGCTATATAAAGATCTTTTGCATATCCCGCAACCCCAAAGGTAATACCTTGAATCCTATTAAGCTCAGTGTCATACCTGCTGCCGAGCATGATGTATGCATTGTTGATGGATACTTCAGAGTAATCATTTACGTCCTGAAGCTTGTCTACATCGGCCTTAAAAATGCCCATAGTATTATTGTAGAGATTGGAATGGCCATTAAATTGTGCATACAGGCCGGATACTGAAAAAAGCGTGATAATGAACATAGCGATGGATAATTTTGCTTTCATTTTTACTCCCTTTTGCCCGGCGAATATTTGTCATTCAGCCGGGATATTTCAGTAAAACATCCAAAATATGAAGCTGTCAATTAAAAATTGACATAATAAAGCAATTTGATGGTAACGGCGGCCGTATTGACCTTATGGCTTATGTAAAAATACCGAACCGCAGCTTTAGCGCTGAAAGGACAGTTAATAAACGAAAACCTCGGGAGCTATTATTATCATTTTCTCTTGAATTTGATGCTTGACCATCTCGCCAATAGTGTGGATAATTAGGACATTATAGATAAATTTATGTAATTAACCGGGGAAAGTTTTTATTTTTCATTTCAGTCATAGGTTCCCCTGGAGATTTTGGAAAATTCAATGGGTAAATATCAGTGTAATTTGTTAGTTACCGGCGGTTGCGCTGTTAAAAATTTAAAAGGAGACAGAAATGAAGAGAACGAGTAAGCTTTTTTCGGCAATGCGGATTTTGGCGATTCTGGCATTGGTAGTTGGCATGTTTGCAAGCTGCGACAATGGAACGACCAGTGAAAGTGATACTTGGACAACGCCAACAGATTTTGCCCAATTAGATGGAATATGGAAAGTCTCATCTACTGTAACTGGAACTGCCAAAGATTTTGTAGAAAAAGTAATGGATGAAACTTGGACTTCCAGTATGCAGAATGTATTAGGCAATATGAAATTTACAATCCATATAGATTCAACACAAACTATTAGCTCAACACTTAATACTATGGCAGCATCAGTAATAGAAACATTTATATTTTCCGGGGGAAATATAAATGAAATCTGGCCAGATCTTAAAAAAGGATTTGATGATATGCAGTCACAACTACCTAATGGTATGACTGTTAATACCTATAATGACGTTAAATCTGTAGTGTTTACAATTACTATTTCACCAACACCGTTAAGCGATAATGATATATTGGAAACGTTGAATGGATGTAAAATAAACCAAGATGGAACAAAAATCAAATTAGATGTAACGGTACCGGATGCTACGTTGGCTGAACTACCGGGTATTGCTTTCCTTTTTCCCAATGGATTCATAATGATCAAACAGTAGAATATCCGCCCCACCGTCCTGGTGGGGCTTTGCTAGAGCTCTTTTCTTCGTCTTCCTCTGCGCGCTCCGCGCCTCGGCGTGATCTATTCGCGGATTTAAATAAAATTAATTTACACCTTCAGGAAATGACCGTATGAGATAGTCGACACTTTTATATAAAAGGAACTTTCCACTATCTCATACTTTTATTTTTGGCTCGCGTAGTGAGAAATTGTCGCCGCTTTCTGCGCCCCCGTGGTACCTGGCGTCTTCCGCCGTGGCCCTCCGTGATCTTAGCGTGCCCCGTGAGAGCTCTTATCTTCGTCTTCCTCCGCGAGCTCCGCGCCTCGGCGTGAGCTTATTCTTGGATTTATCGTAAAAATGGTGCCTGGCTCCATTTTGGCCTTTGCCTCTTCCCATTTAGTAAATTAAGACTTCATGGTTTAGGTCTCTTTACAGACTCAGTGAGAAAAGTACATTGAAGTTCAGGTTGTTACCCGGCGCCCCATTCAATATGGTACTCATCTGAGAGCTCACCGAGAAGTCAGCGGACAAAGCTTGTTCAGGCTGCCAGAGCAGGCCAATGCCCCATGCGCCTACGAATGGGAGGTAATACCAGGATGTGGATTCGCTTCCGCCCTTGGGTTTGACACTCTGGTAAAAAATGCCGAAGTTATCGTTCATGCTGCCATCGGCGGTAGTGGCTATGTTCGGTTCCATGGCGCTGAGTCTGACGCCGGTATTAAAAAGAAATTTCTCACTGGCTTTATAGGTAAGGGCGGCGCTCAACCTGGGGAGGAAACCGAATTCGGACGCACTAACATCTTTGTTATCGCTTGGCCCGTTAAACGCAAGGGAAAGTCCCGCGAGATATCCCAGTGAAAGGCTCCCAGTTATGTCGTATACCTGCTTGATTTCTCCGTAGAGGGTGTTGTAAAACCTGCCTTCATGGTGATTTTTGGGATCTTGGTTATTCTCATCATAAGCGAAGACAAATAACGGGGTGTCGCCAAAACTTAAGGTCGTCTGATGCTGGCCTTCCCTTGGGTACAGGTACTCTGTTGTGAGGTATAAGCCCAGAAATGAAGGGCCATGGCCTCCGGTAGTCGTCGTATTACCGGCGCTTACCTTGGTTTCGTTCATATTGAAACCTACCGTAAAGGCCAGATCGGGCTTAAGCGTACCATCTTTGAAGGCGAAGTTTTTGCCCCATGTTGCGCCAAGATTAATCATGCCGCTTCTCGTGTTTGTGGTTGTACCAAGGTTCTTGTCTTCATCGAACTGCAGGTCGTTAAATCCCAGGGCTATCCCGATACCCCCGAAGCTTTCCTTGCCGAAAAGCACGCCGAAATTATTGTTAAAAGTGATACCGGTATCTGCTTGAACATCTTTATTATCATAGCCGTTCCACAAATAACCGTCGTAGAATATGCCCAGGTAAAGATCATTGAGGTATGTCGAGAATCCTCCCTTTATGCCCCTTATACCCGAGGGCGCAGCATTATCAAACCGGCTTCCGGCCACAATGTATGCCTTGTTGATGGCTACTTCCGAATAGTCATTTACATCCTGGAGCTTGTCCACATCGGTCTTAAAAATACCCATAGTGTTATTGTAAACATTTGATTGGGTATTAGACTGTTGTTGTTGCCCGTAAATGGCGGACGCTGTAAAAAACACAGCGACAAACAATACGATGGATACTTTTCTCTTCATTTTGGTACTCCGTTATTTTTTTCTAAGATGAATAGTTATCTAATTTATCGGCTTTTTGGCAAATGACTGAATAGTTACAGCAGTATTTGTGAATTTGAAAAGGAATTAACCGAAAAAGGCCACAGGTCAAAATGGCGTCAGACGCCTTCCGCCGTGGCCCTCCGTGATCTCTGTGCACTCTGTGAGAGCTCTTATCTTCATCTTCCTCTGCGAGCTCCGCGCCTCGGCGTGAGCTTATTCCTCAATTCAAATAAAATTGATTAACACCTTCAGGAAATAAAAGTATGAGATAGTCGATACTTTTACATAAAAAAACTTTCCACTATCTCATACTTTTTTTGGATCGCATAGTAGGAATTTACCCGCCGTTCTCTGCGAGCTCCGCGCCTCGGCGTGAGCTTATTCCTGGATTTATTTCCCCTTACATCACTACCCAATTGCCTGTTTTATCCGCGCCCATACGATCCACAATTCCTGCCTTTTTTAGTTGGGTAATATGATACTCCACTCGCCGCTTGGTTGTTTTTAGGGAACCGGCAATTTGTACGGCGGTTATTTCCGGATTTTCCAGCATTAGATTAATTATTTGTCTTTTTATCCCATTTACACCACCATTTACACCACCATTTACACCACCATTTACACCACCATTTACACCACCATTTACACCACCATTTACACCACCATTTTCGTTGGCTATGTCTTCTCTTGTTTGATTGTTGTTTCTGATATGAA
>Ga0123357_10007814_pt1 | contig 13283 bp, 8 predicted proteins | sample TergutEmb28metaG_FD_89873 | JGI IMG/M metagenome (GOLD analysis project Ga0123357, IMG submission 89873) | Embiratermes neotenicus P4 segment gut microbial communities from Petit-Saut dam, French Guiana - Emb289 P4 | ecosystem: Host-associated > Arthropoda: Insects > Digestive system > Gut ...
AAGGCCGAAACATGTAGTTGTAATAAAATAAGTCAATAAATATACTTATATTGACACAGTTGTGTTAGACTACAATCCAACCTAAGCTCATTCACACACAACGGGGATGACACACCTCCTAGATCACCTTACTACAGTTAGATTCTAATTTGTCAGTTCAATAATAATAATAATAATAATAATAATAATAATAATATACCGGGAAAGTACAAAACCAAGGAACTACAGAAGACAGCCATGTTGGGCACTGCATACATACTGTAGAAAGTACTAACATAAAAGTACAAAAACATTCAATGCAAAAAAACAACATTACATGTACTATAATTTATAACTATATAATAGCTGAAACACTATATACCACAGAAACATGGTTTGTTTCAGTTACATAATTGTAAATACTCTCCATAAAGGTAATAATCAATAATAATAATAGTAATTATAATAATAACAACAACAATGATGATGATGACAACAACATTATTCGTATGTTATATAACACCACTGATGATGATGAACAGTTATTTTACTTACAAATGGCATCATCATATATATGTTCCACACTATGTTGTATGTGCAGGCTTGTATAAGGTGGCTCTTAATATTTCATGAATATCACTGAAGTCTTCAGAACGTTTTTGTTTTGGCAATAAAATCATTACAATAAAAGTACATGAAATGTATACATGTGGTATATAGAGGTGCACCATTAGGTTATTTTGAGTTATTTGTGGGTTTACTGTTTGTAGCTTAAAAAACATGATCACCCCATGTAAAAGTCCCTTTGATTCCTGATGTTTTCGAAACCCTGGGATCATCATACAAACAAGACTAACATGGAGGGTTCAGGTAAAAACCTGCGGTGATGAAACCACAAGGCTAACGGTAATGTGGTTGTGACTGAAGAGCATGTCTTCTTTCTTGTCTATATATGAATTGGTCCCTTACAAATGCATTAATTCTACGGTTGAATTATAAACTTGTTCTTTGAAAGCAAAAGGGAATCCTACATTCCGTACTGTTATGTGTTGACATTTCAGTTCTCATTTAATTGTGGTAAATGTTTGAAGCTTTCAGGGTGTTAAATTTAATGAAATCTTCGCAGACTGACAGCTGCATCAGGTGGTTAAAGGAAATGAACATTTAGATACTGAATCTTGTCTCCATCATGGTTCTGATATGATCTGAACACCCAGCCTTCCCACATGATACGCCTTTACAAGGTCAGAGCTCATAGCTGGATGTGAGTTGCTAGGGTAACTGGGTAGCATCTGAGGACTGCTGTGCCTGACCTTGTGTCTTACAGGCTTACAGGCCACCCCAATTGTTGGGATATAACATGTATCTTCATCTTTCACCACGTCTTCCCTAAAGCTTATCGCTTTATCTAGTCTTCAGGTACTGTTGAATTTTATGCAATTTACCATATCCGAAATATGTTCCACCTCAGCACACTCTCCATCTGGCCTAGATGTAGGTACTTGATATGCTCCTTGCTTCTGGTTTCTACAGCCCAAGCAGTCTGTCCAACATACAACCTGCTGCACTTGGATGGGATGTAGTGTATCTGTTGGAAGCCTTTTAGGATTTAACAATCCTGGGATCAGTCTGAGTGTGTGGATGTTTCTCTTAACTCTTAACTGTGTCCTGTTTTATTTTATTCTATCAAAAACACTTGTTTTATCAGTTCCTTGTTTATGGACATAAGCCTTTCCTGTACTCTGTCACAATCTGTCAGTGCCCCACCACAGCACAATCTCCGTTTGGTCCAGCTGTACAAGATGAAATGTTCCTCACATCTGGTTTCTATTCTCCAACCACCCCACATACAACTCACCCAACTTGCATGGCATATAGTATATGAGGTGACAACTTTTTTAAGATTTAACTGTCCTTGGACCAATGTGGATATCTCAATACACTGTATCATGTCTTACTATAAGGTTTTGATAACCCTTCTTTTGTATGTTCCTTGTTTTAGCCTCTCCTGTATTCCAATGCAATTTGTCAGTGGTCAGGAAAAGCCTGTTAAGCACAATCTTCAACCCTGAAAAGAATTACATCTTCTGAGCAAGTACATGGTTGCCCTTCCAGTTGGTCTCATGCAGTAATTATGAATTGCATTTTCCAAGCACAAAGCACTGTGAGTCAGTATCCAGCACACTTCACACCCTGTGGTTCTGAACACAAAACTGCCCAAAGTCTGTTTTGGGCAGGTGCACAGAGATTGTCCCAAGGCCACAATGTGTTCATTTCATAAACAAGGAAATGTGCAAACCAAGTGCTGTGGAAGATATTAAAATTGCATACATTTAAGCAAATATTCACAAATCCAAACCAATCTAGGACAGTTTAGGCCTTTACAATCTGAGATATACTGCAGTCCACACAAGTGCAGCAAAGTGTATGTGCAACAGACAGATAGGACACCCAAAACCAGATGCAAGGATCATATAGGGTGCCTACATCTCAGTCATCCACGCAGTCTGCTGTGCCAGAGCATATTATGATTTGGAATGTAACATAAAATCCAACAGCATGTACGTGCTACATAAAGCAACAAGGTATATGTACAAAATGATATAAGAAGTTATATAAAGCTACATCCGAACAACTGCAATAGGTACATGACTTTTATGTTAAGTCACATCTGACAACATGTGACAAATGTGCTCAAACAGATCAAGGACTCGTCCAATGAGAATCAAGACCAGACACAGTAACTGGACTCCACCCAATAATGCCACTGGCTTGCATCCATCAACAGGCTCCAGCCTGGTAAAGGAGCATAATGTGGGAAGGCTGGGGTTTGTCAGGCTGAGGACTTTATTGGATTTAACTCAAGTGTTGTGGATTGCTGACAAACAGCCAAAGAATTTGAAACTCAGAAGATTTCACAGCTATAGAGCTGGTAATCAAGCAGGAGTCATGTTTGGTGAAAGGATTATTTAACGAAATGCTTTACAAATGTTGACCTATTGGCTTGTACAAACACAGACGCTAGCTGCATGCATATTTGCATGCTACAGCCAGTAAAAAATTGCATAATAAGCTCCCCTTTATGCAAATATGAAAACCTTTAAGAGAACATAAGATTTAACTTTTTTTTTTTGAGTATCTACCCCCCTCCTACCACAAGGCAGCCACATTCATAACATTAAAAATGGTATAGTAATTACAGTGAACAAACACGCAAAGAGAAAGAGTAAGCCTAGTGATTAATCTTGTATCATCTGTCACTATGAACTTCACTTCACTGCCATGTAATAATATTAGTCAACCAAGTGCTTTACACATTCGAATGTTTTATGATACATAATGCTAAAATAATATCTATCAATGTTTACTTTGTGTCATATACGTGAAAGTAAGGCTGCACAACTTCCTAAATTTACACCTACCACAAGTTCACCAACCATCAAGGGCTGGAACCTATGGTGGTATACGAGATTTGTATCACCTTGCTGTGATGAAGGTAGGCAGGTAATGAGTGAATGATTCAGCAATCAGGCAGAACAATTAAATCATCCATCACCTCACAAAACATCGTCAGCAGATGAACTGAAGTTCTGGCGAGTCCTATACAGTTCCAGATTCAGTACAAGTGTACATTATGTAAAGAGTGCACCTGCTGCAGATTTCTGCACGTGCAGAACAGTCCAACTGAGTGTTCTGCACGTGCGGAACAGTCCAACTGAGTGTTCTGCACGCGCAGAACGCGGAACAGTCCAACTGAGTGTTCTGCACGTGCAGAACAGTCCAACTGAGTGTTCTGCACGTGCGGAACAGTCCAACTGAGTGTTCTGCACGTGCGGAACAGTCCAACTGAGTGTTCTGCACGTGCGGAACAGTCCAACTGAGTGTTCTTACACCCACAGCAGAACAAAGTATGAACTGTGTTTTGCACTGGTAGTTGTCTGTCTGGTAGCCCAGATAATACCAGCCATGGTCTTCACATTTTGCTTGTCTGCCATGAAATCAACCAAAATCACAGTTAAAAGTACCAGGTAGTAGCTACAATTCTGCATTACATCACATTCTGAGCAAACTGCTAATGACAACACTTGCAGTTTCCTGTCACTATATCATTTTACATATAACATCTGGTGTTGACCACCCACCCCATCTAGCACCAAGGTTAAAGGCAGAGTAATCGACCTCTGGGCCTTTGTGGCCTGTTATAGGGTGAACTTTACCTTACAATAAAACAACATCCTAGTGTAGGAATGGGCAAAAGTAATATGTGAACCATAAAGAGAATAGACTATGTCACATATATTAAAAAACTCCACTGATTCATGAGCAGAACCACTGGAAATTTCTTCAAAGTCTTTTAGATTTCATTAATCCATGACATTTTGATTCTCTAAGTTCAGGGAATTCTCAGTAGCTGCATCTGTCGGCCATTGTTTGCCCACCACTCATCTAATGTAGTCTAATTTAATAATATAACATATGTGTGTGATAAACTTGGTGTACTACAAACATATATATACAAAATTGTATAGATATGACACTCTACCTCCACTACACAATAATCAAATGTATCCTATGGAGGGAATAATTTGCCTTTTAAAATACAACTCAATAACAGACAAGGATGCTAATGTTTTCCATGTTAGCCAGGCTTATGCATTTAACATGGGTGTTCTGCCACTACTGGAAAAGAGTTTGAACACACACCTATAAAACTGGGTAAGTTCTCCTATTGGAGTGGTAAATTGTGAGAATGTTGACCTTGTGGACTGAGCTAACATGCTCAACAGCATTGCTCTGTGTCTGAGCAACAGTATATTATTCTGCTATTTTCTACCTACCACCTGGTATCAGATGTATTCTGAAGATTTGCAGAGTGTAAAAGAAAAACAAAGTGGTTGTTCTACACATGCTGTCTCTTTAGTGAGCAAATAATCTGGCAAGATCTTCACTTTCACTTTCTTCTTGTATCACAGATAAAAACAAAACATAAGAACTTGACACTATTCTACTGTTGCTTCATACAAAACACAGTAGTTGCTTCTGAAGATTTCATCACATCGTTCTGGTCCCAGTCTTCTCCCAAAGTTGAATTTTAGTATTACTGCTGCTGGAACATCTTGTTGCCAGGTCAGAGCTAAAGAAAGAACAATAAGACTTAAAATTTCAGGTATGTAAATTATATTAACTCTATCCTAACCAAGCAGCAGCCAGAATTGCATACTCAGTAGAGTGACTTCGCTAAGGGCTATTTCTGGCTATGGCCAAATTCTCCAAAACATCCAGACCAGTCGTGCGTCCATACAGCATCCTACTCAGTGGGTACTGGACCCTCTTTCCATGGGGATAAAGTGGCCAATGCATGTGAAGTTAACCAGTCACTGCCATCTACTGCCATGGTTAATAATGAGTGGAGTTACCAGTGTACTTCTACTCGCACTGTGCACCTTCATGGAGTGAACAGGTCCCACTTTATATTTATGCCCTGACCAAGGTGACTGTTATGCAACCTATTGAAGCAGCAAGGACCATGGCTAATAATCACAACATTGAGGTCATAGAAATATGATCCATTAAATGCATAGTTCATTTTATTACCATATAACTATTTGTCTTGCTTGGAACACAATACTGTCTGTTATTGCAGGAAAAAGTTTCAGTGCTGCCAAAAGGAAATCCCATTACATTTGCCATAACTGTGCAATCAATCCACCTCACACTGACTTCTCTCCAAATATCATGGTGAAATGTTGCACAGTCTTGTTTTATCATTAGGAAATCACATATTTGACTCCAGATCCAGAGGCAGGCCACCTTGCTGATATTTTGGTGGCTTTCTTCACAAGTTCCATGTAAATTCTAAGATAGTATATTAAAAAAGGTACCACAACTTCTTCAGTCCATATCCAGTCTAATTCATTACACACAACTGTCCTCCCAACTGATCCTATGTGGCCCATGTGGCTCAGAAAGAATCACAAAATAAAGATATGTTCTCCTTTACCAACACAGCCATTTGAACTATCTGTGATGCCATTTAACTGTGCTGCATCCTTGTTCCAGCAGAAAAAGTAATTTAAAAGCCCTATAAATTACTAAACTGCAACCATTATTATGGTCTAATTTGTTAGAATATCAATGCAGTGTCTTTTTTGGTTTCTTTAGTGACACCATTATTGTTATTAATACTCATATGACTATTTCCATATCTTGTAAAAGTTTTATGGAAAAATAAATGACATGAAAATGAATATGAACATGGACCTAGACTGCATAATCAGTATTAAACAAATATGAATAAGGGGGACTGGTAAAACAACAATGCCAATTATCTCATTATTTAAGTCCTGATCTTTCAAATGGATACATTCACAGACTGTTCAACATCATAAATTTCATATGCATTTCTTATTTGCCTCTATCCATTTGCACTTCCAGCTATCAACAGATCTTTAGTTTGGGTACCTTAATCATGAGAGAAAAAGAATATCAAGATCCTCATTTCATAAAACTTTATCTTACTGAGAAGTTCCTATGCCAAAATAGTTTGATAGAAGACATCCTGTGCTTTCTTGACCCTAACTATTCAATAATGGAGCTGGGATAGCTCAGTTGGTCTAGTGATGATGCAGCAGGCTGGATGACAACACAAATTGTGATTTGATTCTTAAGAGTCCAGACCATCTGTGAGAGCCAACCAGCTTCCCCTTCAATGGGTACTCAGACATCTTTCCCAGGGGGAAAGCAGCCACAGTGCAAAGTTGATCATTCACCTGTATCCTGCACCAAATTTAACTGTGTTACTCCTCATGTACCTCCATCCATACACAGAAATAGTACCTTTTACAATTCAATAATATCAACAGTACCTTCATTTTCTATAATTATCAGATAACACACACTCCAGTACTATTATTGCATGAATAGATGAACTGCCTTTTAAACAAAATCTATTCACAGTTCTGATTGTCTATCAACTTTCATACCTCAAAATTCTTCAAATCATTTGTGTCATAGAAATCATCCTCATTCACAAGCATCTCACGACTGCCATATCGTTTCCTGAAACAGAGCCAAAGCAATTGGCAACAATGAAAAATGTTCTTTACTTTGTAACATCTGAGGTTCTCGTGGCACTGGCTGTAAAGAAGACTGTGTTCTGGGATATGACAACTCACAGTTTGGGAGACAGGTCTTGAGAAGAGGAAATGGAATTAGCACATTCCTCTGTAATGCTGCAACCTAAATACCAAACTATGCAGTGTCATATTCCAGCAAACAGCAATCATCATGCTTTAGTTTGTATAACTGAAGGTCATGTATCTGGCCAGAAAAATCAACTAATCCTCCAAATTCTCAATGCCCGTATGGTCTACTTCATGTACCATTTAATTCTAAATTTTTCCACCCTTACTGTCCAACATGAAGCTTGGATAGCTCGTCAATATAGTGATCAGGCTACAGGCAGGATGACATACAATTTTCATACAATTTCTGGCAGGGACAAAGAGATTTTCATGCATTCAAAAGTGTCAATACTAGCCCTGGGGACCACCCATTCTCCTGTTCATGAGTGCACAGGGTTGTTTCACCAGGGTGTGAACTAACCATTCATCCTCAGTTAATACCAAAAATAAGAATCAGGAGAACGTTTCTCCTGCTCCTCCATATGCCTGCGTGGCACGCAGAGAGAAAACTTTGCCTTTACTTACTGTGCAAAGAAATGACTACACTTATTTAAGCCTTTCTATGAACTCTTTCTTTGAACTACCATAAGAGTACTAGGAGAGAAATAAATGAATGGGTTTAGACAAATATTTTCAATCTGAATTCAAGTCATTTGAGATATGATGCCTTGGAGACTTGTATCTACTAGTCGGTATGTCACATGCAATCAAAACTGCTACAACAACCACAAAACATGCATTTTCAATACAATTTACTCATTATGATAACTCTTATTTACTTACTCAAGCACTCTCCTCCAAATAAGCAGTCCAACATATCCTATCAGCGCAACTCCAACAAACACAGCGGCAAGTATAGCTGCTGATTCTGTGGGCTGCAGAAATGGTGATGACTTTCCTGATGTTGCATGTGAACTGTCAGCATCTTTCTGTGATGTTGCCATAGCAACTGGTGTATCTTCGGTATTATGATCAATCAAATTCTCTGAAATATTTACTGAAGTTGTGGATTCAACTTTCAGCATTGGCTGTAAGGTTGTGATTGTTGACTGTTGAACTGGCAGCGTGGATGTAAATTTTATGGTGGATAGCTGTTGGACAGTTGATGACAGTGATTCAGACTTGGCTGTTGTTTCATCCTTGACCACTGTGTTTGATTCAGCTGTGGATGTTGTTTCGTTCGTCACTGTTTTAGTATCAGAACTGACTTCCTCTTTTCCTTGTACATTCTTTTCAGAAACGGAATGGTTTGTCTCACCATCTTTCACAGCAATGTCTACTTCAGTTACAGGAGCATCACTGTGTGCATCTACGGTATCAACGTGAATGGTACCATTTTCTTCATTTCTTTTAACTTCTGTGGTGTTTCCACCATGTACAAAATCTTCAACATTCGACATATTACTTCCAATAACAGTACTGATATTTAGAAAATCAAATGTTGTTCCATTTGTGACTGATGTCGGCAGGACACTTATTACTGAATTTTCTGTCACGTTTTCGTTATTTTCCATACTGGGGGCTCTAACATCTTCTTCATGAGTTTTCCCATTGTTTATGACATTTGGCCCAGTCACTGTCATTGTGTCTGTTACTGGTCCTTCAGTGCCATCTTCATACACAGTAATGTTGTACATATCACTCTTTAGTAAGTCCTGCACTTCTGAAGCAATTTGTTTTGTAGATGTTTCTTTATTGACTTGAGATGTTACATTCTCTGTACTTTTATTGGCAAGCAACTGTTCATGACTCATACTGACAGGCTCTTCTGGAAAGACTGAAGGCGGTAACTCTTCACCCTTTCTAATTGGTACTTCATCCTCATTGGAAAAACTTGGAAAAACATGTGGAGGTATTTCTGCAGTCAGTTCTCCAGATGAATTAAGCTTATTCCCAGTCTGTTGAGGCTGTACAGGATTACCCAAGGCTGAAGCTGCGTCAGTACCTGAGGAATTATGAAAGATAAAATTTAAAATCAGATCACATATAATTGTACACCGAATATGAAATGTTTATACATTAACAATAAATTACATAAAGGTAAAAGACAGAGTCAGAACTGTGCTTAATTTAGCCTGATACAACCAAGACTCGTGCGCGCGCGCGCGCGTGTGTGTGTTTGGGGGGGGGGCATGTAGAACCCCACATGCTTAACTTCATAATTAGATGAAGTTGAACAGTTCCAAGTCATGCTCTGACCTTGGGTAAAGGCAACCTGATATGCCCTGGATAGGAAGATAGGTTGGCTCAAAAGATAGTGTGACCATGGAATATTAACATGGTCATTATTTCACTTGATTAAACTGACTTACTCAGAGAACACTAATGGATTATTTTGTTTTGGTGAATCACAAAACACTTTTCAAAAAAGACCCTGTATCATCAAAATAGTTGGAATCAGCTTGTATCTTAACATTCTATGGAATGACACATGTTAAAAATTGTTTCCAGTGGTCTCAGGTGAACTTGATGAGTCTTGAACCCAAGTCTGTCCAATTGTAGCTTCAGTGTGCTAATCATGGACCAAATGTGATTTCCTTACTTGTGGTAAACTGAATGGGTTATGGCACATATGTTCACATAGCCACCATCTTAGAACTGATAACACTGGTCGACAAAGATTTCGTCCCATGAAGAAAAATATCTGTTTCTGATGTATTTTTGGACACTGAATTCAAATATGTTTCCAGAATTTCTCTATCATCCACATCTTTTGCTGAGTGACAGTGAGTCAGGTGATGAAGATGTAGGCCAAGCTAACAAAAATATGGATTATGATCCTACATTTACAGGAGCCTATTCTTGCAATGAACCACACCTGCTGACTCAAGGGGACCTGAATGAGATCGTCCATGATTTGAACCTGTTAAGGAGCAAGCTGAACTTTTAGGCTCCAGTTTAAAGAGTTGGAATCTTCTGTGCCAGGACACTAAGGTGTGTTTTTACTATGGGCGCCATGAAGAATTCAAGGATTAATTCTCCCAGGAAGATGGTGTCATGTTTTGCAATTATGTTTTTTCCGTTACGGAAGTTCTTGGCCATGAATATAATGCAGATAATTGGCAATTGTTCATTGATTCGTCAAAAGTGAGCCTGAAGGTGGTTCTACTCCACAACATAAACAGATTCCCCTCCATTCCTTTGGCTCATGCAGCCAACATGAAGGAAATTTATGAAAGCATGAAGCTACTGTTGGGAAAGATTAAGTATGACGAATTTAAGTGGAAGTTATATGGTGATATCAAGGTTTGGCACTGTTACTCAGAATGCAACTCGGGTACACAAAATATTGCTGTTTCCTGTGCAAGTGGGACAGCCGGGACAAGAAGAATCACTATGTAAATAAACTGTGGCCTAAACGAATATCACTGATGCCAGGGGAGAAAATGTCATCAATCCTCCTCTTACTCTTCCAGAGAAAATTTATCTGCCCCTGTCGCACATAAAGTTGGGCCTCATGAGAAACTTTGTGAAAGGTATGGGTAAAACCGGCCATGGATTCGAATATTTGAGGAATAACTTCCCAAATGTGAGTGACGCAAAAATCAGGAAGGGTGTATTTATAGGACCTCAGATCAGGGAACTGATGCAAGACAAACAGTTCGATGAAGGCTTGAATGAGACTGGAAGAAATGCGTGGTTTTATTTTAAGAGGATTTGCAAGGAGTTCTTAGGAAATCACAAAGCAGTGAACTATCAGGAAGTTGTGCAGGACCTGTTGACTTCGTACAAAGCTATGGGATGCACTATGAGTCTGAAAATCCACTTTCTGGAGTCACACTCGGATTTTATCTCAGAAAATCTTGGCTAAGTCAGTGACAAACATGGTGAAAGATTTCACCAAGACATTATGGCTATGGAACAGTGGTACCGAGGCAAGTGGACCACAAGTATGTTGGCGGACTATTGCTGGGCAGCGAAGAGGGACGTATCTGATGCCAAATACCAGTGAAAGTCATATGCCTCTACATTTTAAAGGAAAGTTTCTGCCTCTTTCAAAAGCATGTAAAGTACTATTTTGCACATTTAAATTCCTCTTTGTCTTTGAAACCCTGCCTGATAGAAAAATTCTGTATACATATCTCAATTCAGCATAAAAAGTACCGCTAAGTTCATCTATGTGAGTTTGTGGAACAAAAAAGAGTTAAATTTTGTTGACCAGTGTAATTGTCAAAATACATATGATAGGCCATTTAAACTTAATTATATTAATTTCTTTTAATTAAGGGAGTTACAACTTATTTGGCTACATGGATAAAAAAAAGCCTCCTTACTTCCTAGACTTCTGTTTAAATACACACATAACAGAACTGGAATATATAAAATACTGAGGGGCAAAAAACAGAACGGAAGACACCCTTTGTAAGATCTAGACATTAATTACAGTGGATTGGATTCATTTGGTGCAGGGTAGGTCCTAGTAGCAGAGCCCTGCGAGCATGATAATAAACCATTAGTTTCCTTATGATGTGTGAAATTTGTAACCAAGCAGAGCAACTATAAGCTTCTCAAAAAGGACTCTGCTCCATGAAGTCAGCCAATCAGTTATGTAGAAAACAGGAAAGGAAAATATTAACAATTATGTTGTGGCACTGCACTGCACTCAACCGCCTCAGAATTTGGTCCAATGAGGCTTTTCTGAACCAAGGAATAAACCTTCAGCTTCTACAAGGGAAGTAAATTATTTGACCACCTCAGCAAACATCAAATTCTCATGCTTGTTAACACTGTACAAATGTTGATATACTCGAATGATGCTAAGCGTGCGGTACATAAACTAAACACAAAAGTACAGTAGGAGGTAATCGGCTATTGTACATTCTACAGGAGATAGGTAGTCACTTCACGGAATTATCTGAACATCCATCACAAATGATGGACAGAAACCTCAGGCAACCAGTTGCCAGCTTTGCACTGTGGATGCCCAAGTTTGATCTCACAGCAGTTGATTTGCGGCAGGAAAAATTGCACTGGTAAATGTCTTCGCTGAGTACTTCGGTTTCCCCCTGTCAATAGCATAGCAGCAATGCCCACATTCGAACACATTTATCCACCATAAAGAATACAATAATCTATGATGCAAATATTGGCAATTTCAGTAAATAGAGTACAAAAACTGCACAAACAGTTCTCAATCTCTGTAACTGGTGTCCCAGCTGAAATTCATACTGTGTGTCCCATTGATGTACACAGAATTGTTCCCTCATGTTATGAAAATCATGTCAAAATCTCTGAGCCCACATCTTGTTAGGTAACAGTGAAAATTACGATTGAAAAAGAAACAATATCTACGTACTCATTAAGCTTTCAATATATATTTCAATATTGCAGTGTACTAGTCATCTAGTCATCAGCCGATTTTAGTGGCTGATTTAGGTTGAAGCATAAATCATATAAAACCTTGAACTCATCAAGTCTCTAAAACCTGTGTATTTTAAATTTCGCTTTGGGGGGGGGGGGTTGCTGGGCCGCAACCCCCCCCCCCCCCACCTTGGGTGCGCCAATACAGGAGTATTTAGACGCTAAGTACAAGATGGCTGTTGGTTCTGTAGCATAAAGTGATATAATGAACATTATAAACTGTACCAATGTGAATACTTCTACAGACACAGCATGGTGATTTCTCCCTATTCCAGGAGAATATGCTATAAGCATATATACATATATATATATATATATATATAATATGATTTAAACTGTAACTGTATGTTATCCATATGTATACACACACATTAACAGAGTAAGGTTTGTTTGCGACATCATGATCTACCGAAATACCAACTGGATCTTTTCAAGATAGAGTTTTTTTTTTTAATCTTTTGATTCAGCATTGATGGGAATCTTCTTTTTTTATTAACACCTTATCTAAAACTGTTTTAACTAGCAAAGCTAACTTTAACAACTACTGGCAGTGCTGCCTTAAGCGGACGCCAAGGGAAGTTAACTTCTGTTGGCTTAGGTTTGAGGCAGCACTGCCGACTTCAACGTTTTGTTTCATACACGTGCTAGGTTCAAAAATCCACGACTCTTCTCGGTACCTCTTTGGTTTAACATCCACGACTCTTCTCGGTACCTCTTTGGTTTAACATCCACGACTCTTCTCGGTACCTCTTTGGTTTA
>Ga0123357_10007816_pt1 | contig 13282 bp, 8 predicted proteins | sample TergutEmb28metaG_FD_89873 | JGI IMG/M metagenome (GOLD analysis project Ga0123357, IMG submission 89873) | Embiratermes neotenicus P4 segment gut microbial communities from Petit-Saut dam, French Guiana - Emb289 P4 | ecosystem: Host-associated > Arthropoda: Insects > Digestive system > Gut ...
AAATAACCAGCAAAAACAACTAAAAGTTGATCGAGGTGACCACTAAAGTGTTGTGTTTTTAGACCATTCAATTATTGAGGTCGCAGTTTCGAATTTGGCGCGGGGAATGGGTTTATTTGCATACTGTTCTATATCGTTCGTTGTTTTGAAGATAAATCCTACACCACAGGAGAGGAAATGTTTACTGTGAATATATTAACGATATTTTTAAATTTGAAATTGTCTTGCAAGGGTAAATAAATAACCGACATAAATTCAATATTCGTGACATCTGCAGAAAAACTGTGTAATGAATTTGCCACGAAAATTCCAAGAAACTGCGCATCTGGAAGAGAAATTTATCTTTTTCTTAAAAGTATGGTTTTGTTCCTAGTGAAATGTTTATTTAACAAGATGGCGCGTGGTTATTTGCTGTTTGTAGTCATCTGGATATTTTCAATAATTAAGTACCTCGTAAGTCTACTCTGGTCGAATGGGAGTAGTGGTCTTGGCCACCATAATCTGACACTAGACTTTGTAGTTATTTTTGTGGGGCCTTTCTTAAGGATGGGGCACTATCAGTCATTCTCAAAGTATCGCTGATCTGAAAACTGAAGTGTGTATTCACCGAGAATACTGTTCAATCTACTGACATTTCCGTGGCGGACAGCAGTAAGTTTTCTTTTGCTTATACATCATGTTGTTAGGGCAAACAGTGGAAATTTTGGGGATGTTCTGAAATAATAAGGTCACTGTACAATTAGGTAACACCGACAATACGACTTCTATCTTCAGGCAAATTAGTTTGATATTACTTCTGTAATATGACTGTGTGCATAAAGCTAGGTAATTTATAACACATCCTTTTTCTAAAAATCCTGCACAATACAGAAGATTCAAAATAAATGAGGTAAGCAAGAATCCATAACCAAAAAAGGCGTCTGGAAAATACATATATTTCATTGGAGTATATCCGATCTCTTGTCATTTGTTCTGATGCGCCGCTCTCTGAAGCAGTAAGCATAGCGCCCTCCCGTGCAACGCATTGAAAACTGGAACAGCTGTAGCTTGGTATCAGGTCTGGGAGAGATGCGCTTAGCGTCGCGTCGCTTTCACGTTGCTTTCGAGAGATCGATACTGCAGCACAAACCCTAAACCAATCCCAGCAACGCAAACCTTTCAGAGGCACATACAGAGATTAATACAAATGGTAGGGTACGAGCGCGTTACGAAGCTGACCAATTGAATTTGATCGAACACCGTATGTAGAAACAGTAATAGTGTAATTTGAATGCAGTGACAGAAAATGTGTCTCATTTATGCCTGGTTACCTATTCTCCATTAAAATGTTCATACTTGGATTTTGGTTATTGGTTTATTTAATGACGCTGTCAGCGTCGGTGTCTCTACAGCATCAAATAGTTAGAACTGTAGTAAATACCGAATATGAAATCACAAGGAAGGTAAGAGTCGCGGCGTAATTGCAGTATCCTTCCGGAATTTATATTGAAAAACTAAATTGAAGAACGAAAATTATGAAATAATTTGAAATGCCAACTTAATGCAACTAGGCAATTTTATTGACGTATTCTTAGCTCGACATGTTTCGGGTAAATACGCCCATGATCAGGAGCATTAGATGTTGAGTTGCAGCATATGGTTTTCTGCACCGAGTTTTTGGATGGGTGGTGGTCTTGAGAGCCGCTGCATCTAATGCTCCTGATGATGGGCGTATGTACCCGAAACATGTCGAACTAAGAATACATCAATAAAATTACCTTGCTGCATCAAGTTGACATTTCAAATTATTTCATGAGGAAGATGCACTGTCAAACAACCCTCAAACGAAAATTATCTTCCGGCATACGAGAGACTAATCACTTTCAAGCGGTCTGTTAAGAAATGTGTGATATGGAGGCATAATTGGAAGACCAGCTGCTAGACTACAAAGTGTCACAACTCAGAAGGCTTCAGTCTAAAAAATCATAATTTTGAAAATAGAAAATCCTGTGTTTGTTTATTCAGTTACACTCAGGTTATACAGTTTCGGTAGAGAGTATAATGTTTAATGTATTGTCCACAACACGCTTATTTTTCTTGCAATAAATTGATATCAAGTTCAAAAGTGTAAGGAAAGTTGCAACAAAGTTGGTTTTGTAAGTTTCAAAAAGCGACTATTAACTTTGTCATAGTTGCCTCTGTATCTGTATGTCTGTCCGTCCGTCCGCATGGAAAAACTCGGCTTCCCCTGGATGGATTTTCTCTAAACATTATATTCGAGGTTTTCAGTAAAATCATTAGTGAAAAATTGAGTTTTTTTTTTTAATCGGACGAAAATGACAGGCACTTTACATAATATGTTTACGTTTGTAATAATATTTCACAAGATTCATCCGAGGATGAGAAACGTTTGGGATAAACGCTGCAAAGAGAATAAAACCAGACATTCAAAGTCAAATATATATATATATATATTTTTTTTTTTTTTCGAAAATCGTGTCCTTTACGAAACAATGACAAGAAACACGACAGAGTGACAGAGTCAAAGTCAATTATTTGCATGCCGATTTTTTGTGATGTGTTGTAATAATCCAATGACGTAGTATTCGTATATTTACCTCACGTTTCTATGCAGCCATTTATTATTATTTTTCGCGCGGTGCCAAGATGCAAATTGAAGGAAAATAAAAATGTGTAAACAAAGTACTAAATATTTATTTATTATACATCGGATTGTGAATTCTAGCATGTGGATAGATTGTAAGTGTATTCGTAACTGTGTCAGTTTTTTGCTTGAAATCAGCGATTGCAAAACGTCTCGATGAGTTGAATATTTTTGAGTATTCAAACGACCAGTAAATTTAACACATAAGAGATAAAGAACATGTAATATCATATGTTCATTAAGTAAATATAATTTCAGATCATAATATTAGAGTAACGTTCTGTAATACATGAAAAATTGTTGGAACGGCAACAAGAACAGTAAGCATAGCGGATTAAATGTTATAATTATCTAAGAAGAGGCCAGAAGATCCGAACGACCCAACCTGGTGCCCTTATAAGCCCAATGAATTTCCCATCGTCTTAAAACACTTGAATGCAAACTTAAGCTTGGAATAGCCTTCAATTCAAACGTCGCTTATAGACACAGGGCTGTACAAAGACGCTGATAAAATATCTTCGTATTAACCAATTTATTTGCCCGGGAAAAGAAACGATTACTTAATAAATTTCAGATAAAAAAAAAGCCTGTGACATAGACAAACAATCCATCTTGCCAATATATCTGGATACATTATCAGAGCTCTTCATTTTCTTCGCAGAATTCTGCCATTTTCACCACACCTGCAAGCTACCTAAGTGTCACTAACTTATTTGATTCCTGCCAGTCGGGCCGGGTAGCTCAGTCGGTATAGCGACTGACTACGGGTTGGACGGTCCGGGATCGAATCCCGATGGGGATGAGAATTTCCGCCCGTCCAGACCGGCCCTGGGGCCCAACTAGCCTCCTGTAAAATGGGTACCGGGTCTTTCTCGGGGGTAAAGTGCGACCGGGGTGTGCTGCTGACCACTCACCCCCTTCTATTGCCGCGGTCGTGGAAGAGTAGAGCTATACCTCTACCCACCCTCTGGGCCACATCGGGCCTGCGGGATCACTGTACTGTACGATAGAAAGCCACATGAATGCACAAGCGCATGACTATGCCCAACTTTCCATGTGACTGAAAACTCAGTAAGGGCTAAAACATAAATCTGTACTTGTGCACAGCATGAAGGTACATGGGGAATGGAGTCACAGCTCAACTTATTCATAACCGCGGCACTAGATGAAGATGAATAGTCAGCTTCTGGCTCCGGCTGCTTCGCCAACGAAAAAAGCGGATATTTCACCTATCGAATTGGAGACTGGGTAAGCCTCAGAACCATGACGGGAATAGCTTCGGATTTATCAGTTGCCAAGCCCTTAGCCAAGTAACTATACTGACCGACCTATCCCGGCTCACACCAAATCAGATAGGTCTGTTATTATATATTAAAATTGTTGGTTTTTTCTAGTATTTAGTGCAGAGACGAAAGCCTTCGCATGCCAAAGCACCAGCTTCCAACAAGTACAAAGTTCAGAATGTTCAAATCGATTGCCAAAGCACAAATTTCCAACAGTTACAAAGTTCAGAATGTTCAAAAAACCTACAATATGCCAGCAATGTATGAGTATGACTCAAGTATGATGTACAGCATTTCTGAATACGATTATCACTACAAAAATCACAAAAGACTGCCTAAAATGGATATTTAGTTATAATAAATAACAGAAGGACAGGTTTTACACACCTGGTACTGCTCTTTTAAGTCCTACATAAGAAGGACCTTAAAAAGTACACTAACAGACCTATAACTTGCGTCCTATAATATTACTTAACCCTACAAACATTAGTGGGCATATTATTGGAATTATCAAGAAGAAAAAAAATTTGCGACTTAGATTGGCTCATTATTTGTAGACCAAGATGGTGTCCAGTGCCTCAAAGGCTGTCGGAGAAAAAAACAGATACACGGATAAATAAGCATGCGTATCTTTTCCTTAAGCGCATCACTGCTATTTCGGAAGCACAAATGTCAGCCTTTAACAACATAGCGTTCCTAACAAATAACATTTGTTTCAAAACGTATCTGAAGGAATAAACTACGCCTCCACTCTACATGACACGGTCTATAAAACGCAGGCATATTATTCACTGTCACGTGTTCCATTCCTGTAACACAGTAGTGCAATAGTACAGTACCATGCCGTTTCTCTTTAGATTGGTGTTCCACACGCAAACCAGATCTCAATGCGAACTGTGAGTACAGACCTAAGCACATTTCTTCTCTGAGGGTCGTGGGTTTATATCAGCCACATACTTTCTCTACTGAGGTTCCTTGTGATTGGATGTAGTCAAAATATGCACAATTATTAGACTCTATCATCCATTAAAATATTAAGCTTTAAACAAACTTTCAGGAACACACGGCGCTCAAGTAACAAAAAAATGTGTGTCTCGAACTGTGTGACCACATCTGTTACCTTCCACATTGTTTACACACCGTTTGAGAAGTGTGTATAGCCTCAGTCCACACGGAATATCGCGTATGTCGACGGCCGGTTTTCCGTAAGAATTTCATTTTCAGGATCTTTTAATGGAATTTGTCGAAACATTCCGATTGTTTCAAGTTGAACAAAATATAAGAAACTTTACACGAAGGCCTACATGCATTTCTGATGGCTGTTTTCATAACAAAGACAGATTCTGCACTGTGAGGTGCGAAATGACCCCTAAAAAACAAATGACTGTACAAAGATCTCGCCTTTTATGGGACAAATACAGGAAAGATTGTACCTCGCCAGACGGAAGTACAAAAAAATTACACCCCGGGTTTTACCAGATAGAAGAACGATAGCAAGGACACGGAGGTCGGAGAAAGGGTTAAAGATCTAAACACAAATATTATCGCACGGGGAGGGTGGGGGGGGGGGAGACAAAAATTAAGCGAAGTTGTTTAGACTGTATTAAAAGCACGCCCGAATAACAGGAACAACAAACGAGCGAAAGTGCCAGAAGAGTTGTACCCTGCGGAAGTTTCCCTATTTGTTTTATTTTACGAAGCCACCAGTTAATTCAGAACAGAGAGTGGACGACAGGATGATCAATAAATAAGAAATCCGAAAGGGCTTAAAAGAATGGTCATGGTCAGATGGAAGTACATACCAACATAGGCTGTTTAGGATGGAGGAAAACCTTGAAAACCCATAGTTGGTATCCCTATTGATAATTGAACAGGGCACCTCCCGATTACAAGTCTAGAGGGTTTCGGTTGTACCAGGCTCTCTTGGACTCTGCTGACTGAGCAGCATTCAGAGCATTCAGAGCATTTTCAGCCCTGCCATGTCATACCATAGACTTTAGTTGCCATTCCTATGTTGAAATGCTCCTGTCTGATCGTTTCCATGTTTTGAACTTGCCACAAATTGAGAACCGCGCTCCTCTGGGTTATCACGCAGCGAGTAGCGGTAATTTCTTGCCGACGTTTCGACACAACCTATGTGTCCCATATTCAAGCAAGGGTCTCTTGAAAATGGGACGGAAAATTTGTCCCATAACGTCGTTACTAAATTACCACTACTCGCGTGATAACCCATTACAGCGAAGTTCTCATCTACGTCTCGGCGGAAGCCTCAAATCACGGTTTTTGAGAACTGTATTTTTAATTTTCATATTTGTATAAAATTAGATCTTGTCATTTATTAATTATTCGTAATACGTTAAAACTGTCCAAGAATTTCAGAGTTATGACGTCTAAAAATAAATAAATAAATAAATATATGTGATCGAGGGGATATTTACCGACACTGATATTCTACTTCGATTCTGAATACTTCATTATGAAATTTCAAGGAAATTGCAAAGAACTAGAATTGAATGGAAAATTCCAGTCTCCAAATTCCAAGAATGATGGATTATCCTACATTATGGATGAAATCTAATAAACTCTTGAATAGTTCTACACAGATTAGACGCTGTTTTGGAGGCTGGTCTAGAAGAGTGCTGTCCTCAAACTTTGTACTCGCTGCAAATTTCGGATATACATCTGTTTCTCTTGGCACACTAGACACTGAATCGGCCAGCAAATGTATATTTAGAGGACATCTGTAATAAAATCAGTCACTTCCGTCCAGTGACTTCATGACGTGTACAAGGACAACTTTAACTTCTACATATATTAAATAATGTAATTTACAGTAAATAAAATATAATACTATCTCGAAGCAGAAAGATGATAAAATCTTCATGCATATATCACTTTAAAAAGCGCAATTAAATCCAGTGGTTTCAAAATTTTATACATCATAATGGTACCCTCTCAGTTTTTTTAAAACTTAATCTACCCCTGTTTTAATGTTAATCTCTGCCTGTCTATAAAATATCTTTATCCGATTATTTCAGTTTAAATTTATGTTTAATTGTATATAAACATTCTTCTATCCCAAGGCTTACGGCGTACCTGGCGAAAGCTCGCGGTACAACTGTGTGCCACTGCACACTGGTTGCTAATCACTGGGCAAGAAACAAACACAAACACAAATTACTGACACGTTCATATCTCACAACCAGAATTCATGACAAAATCACGGGCAAAGAACAGTAACACTTCCTTCCAATAAATACCAAAGCTTTAATACTGATGAATGCATTCCTAACTAGGACACAAATAATGAGATTCACGCACCGGCAACTTTACCAACGGATAAAGAGTGTCTGTTACGTATTGGCCAAAGGGCTGGGTGTGCCCCACAGCAGATCTGGACTTTGTGGGGGAAAAAAATTCTCCCATGCCTCCCTAAAATCGAACTCCGATTCACTTTTATGCGGTGTAAGACCGATATTTGCCGACAGGTAAGCGTGATAAAACACGTACATGTAATATTACAGAAATTTTACTTCAGTTTACTTTCAAATTTACAGGAATTTCAAATAAGTGTTTTCAGCGCAGCTACCAGCCGCGGCTTTCGGAAGGTCGTGTTCCTACTGAAGGAAAAGGACATGTTACACGGAACAGTGGAGGGGATAATCCAGGATTTACTCAGGGTTGAGTAGCTGAACGGTGGTTGGTTTTAGCACTCGATAAATAAGCTCTCCCTACGTCCGCCCTTATACAAGAGCTGCTATGAGCACCCACTTAAATACAATAACAACGCGTAGGAAACAGCCCCAAGTAAATATCTCTGGCAGGGATGTCGAAAGTGCCAGGATTTGCACCTGACAACAGCAGTAAAGATCGTCTATATCCTATTCATTTATAAACCGTCCGAAGGAAGTAGCTGCATAAAGGCTGTCTGTAAGGGGTCACACCATGTGCACACGTTCCACTTCCAGTTGCTTAAAGAATTGCGATAAAATTCGGCATGATTTTTCGTCGAGAAAGATAATAACATGCTTTATAACGTATCTGTTAGAAGGAAGAATAAGCTTTCGGTGACTAGCAAAACGGATTATTAGAAACCATAAAAAGGAGAAAGTTCCGTGTTTGATTCTAGGCTTTGAAACCGAATAACCTAGTAGGGTTTTCGGCTATTTTTCGTGGCCTCCAGCCGATGCCGTTTTAAAAGCTGTCTTAATCTTGTAATTATTAATTACCATTGCATTCGAGGATAAAGGCAGTGTTTTCTGCAACTAGAAAGTGCTCCTATAAACAAAGTAGTGAAGCTTTGGGGTCCCATACAAATCGAGGGGCTTTTAGATTCCTGAGTTCCTTCCTTCCTCCTCGAATTTTATCTTGGAAAAGTAAATGTGAAGGTTTTAAAACTTTTAATTTAGAAACTTGTAAGGTCGAAATATGAAAAGTGTTAAAACTGGCCTGTATATCGTATTCTTGGAATTCCCACTTTTTTTCCTCTGTACTGATGCCATGAGAAACGGGGATTAATTTGTTAACTTGTTCTTACGACATAGAGGATTAAAATACAATTACTAAACAGGCCCTGAACGTTTACTTAGATTTAGGTTAAATTGCAGCCTTTTATCAACCGAAAATTTTATTTAGTAGGGCCAAGATTACAGGTTGATTGCGTATGAAGAAATGGAAAGAATGGGGCAGCATGTGATGAAGTTAATTCGAAGTCGTCGTTTCAACATTTGCGAAAATCTATCGTACAACTTGACAAGATCGAGAATCAAGCAGGACACCTATGAATAAGATGAATTACTTGAATATAAATATGAGAGATACAATTGTCTATATGCCTCATTTCCAGTCCCTAATTCCTCGCGGTCGTGCAAAAAAAGGTATCGTGCTCAACTTAGACGTCATGCAACAGGTAAATATATGTGAACTTTCATCCTCACGCTCCGTTCGTATCTACAGTCGAATACAAAGCGCTTGATATCAAAGGAACCTTAAACGAATATTGTAGTTTTGATTTCATTAGGTGTATCTCTTTTCTATGTTACTAGACCACATGATATCCAAGTCAAAATTTCATCGAAATAAGAGAAAACAAGTGGAAAACAAACGCCATTTTATTGTTTAAAACCTTGCGTCTATTCGAAATTGAAATTAAATCATACTTGTGACCAGAAAAGTGCGTATGGGTTTTGACGGTTGTGCCCAGGCACAACTGCATGTCTCAAAAACAGCACAACTTTTATATTTTTGTCTAATTTTTGTTGAATTTCTATTTTATGCAATTTAGATTTTAATTTTAAAAACGTTTAGTTACATATTATTTTCTTTAATTTGTTTGTTGCATAAAAAACGATGTCCTTTGACACCGAGCAGTCATGTGTTTTCGCCTATAAGAAATAAAAAAATAACAGTTCCTAGGTGCAAGCTTATATCTGTCACTTCAGTAAAGCAACTAATAGTGTCTTTTCAGCTCCTACCAAGATGGCATGTTGATCATAAGATTCTGTTCCACATTTTGAAAATTACATCAATTAGAGATCTGAATAAATAAACAGGGGTGTACGAATGTTCTAAAAATTTGGAAGCTGCCAGAATAGTGACTTGCAGCAAGTTTCATACTGAGGTCCCACAAACTTTAAGAGTCACTGTACGGAACTTAGTCGCCAAGTCGGCCTCATCCCTGAGGATTGTACACCCTTGGAAGTAACAAATAAATTATACGCAACCATTTCTTTCTGATACAATATACGAGTATGTTATTGGATGATGTGACAAGATGAATTGGTTCATTTCAGTTATTATTACTGGTTTAGTGCAACTGCGCAGTCTGTAGAAATGGATACAATTATACACTATATATGAATGAGGGCATAATAGGCAAATATGTGTGCCGTCGGTACTATTCAACTCCAGAACTATTTGGCTTTACATGCAATTTATATGGGACTGGAGAGGGACAAATATTGTCATGTGCGTGCAATTTTGGTCCTCGTCTGGAAGAATAAATGTCTCTTTATGTGATGAAAGTCAAAATGAACTTTGCCAATTTTCGAAATAAAGCCTCGCCATCCAAACCATACGTGAATGAAACAAACGCACGCTAATTAAGGCCACAGCTTCCATTCAAACACCTTGGGGTATAATGAATATGTGGCGAATTTTAAGGCCAAAGATTTTCTGAATATAAGTAGCTTTACAAATATAAATTCACAGGTCTGTAGAAAGATAACTAGCATGTAATGTACGAGATTTACTGTTAAGAGTGTTTCCTACCCCATTAATAGCCGGGATTACAGGAACTTTCAAAGCTTGGGAAGTGCAGTTTCACAACTTTCGTCATCTGAGTTCCAGAACTCGTTTTAGCTTTCAGTGGTCAGTGATCACGGTCACTTAATTGGTGATCTTATTCTTCACTTACAGTTCATTACTGAAAACGTTTAGTTTGGCAGTGAGAGCCCATAGCAAACAGAGGCGTAGGAGCCACGGAGAATGTTTTAATTGTTGAGGAAAATAGCTTCTGTCCTGAACGAACTTTGTTGTTACTGGAAGAGGCTCTTGGAGCGTGAATAAAACTTGCCTAGACTCAGACAACGGACTTGAGTATGTAACAGCTGATCTCCATGTTGTGAGTCAGTGTCGTCTAATCTTCATTTGAAAAGCATAAATTCAAGAGCTCTAGCATGGTTGGAGTACACAATTTATTCGCACATCACTCAACACGTCACTTTGGTAGAGACAGCTTGCTTAGAAACGGCGCAGTGGTAATTCAAAAGGTACGGAAATGCGGAATATTCTTTGCCAGACCTAATCAAACCACCATTTTACTATTCACGGCTTGAGCGCCGTCTGTGTTGATCGACACGCATTTATTTTATAGAAGAACAGCGCATTGGATTTGCAATATATCTTCTGCTCTATTCTTCCCATGTAACGGCACTGTTTTCAACGGCTCCTCCTTGCTGGTGACATCACTAAAGATCACCCGAAGAGAAACAATTAACTGGGCAACATCACATGCATCATGCCTTATTTCAGGCTTTCGCCGCGAAATAGAGGAGAACTGCGCTCTTCTGGGTTATTAGTTGCCACGTAATAACGCACAAAAGCGCAGTTGTCATCACATACATCAGACAATTCATCCAGGTGAAGGCTAAAAAATTCGCAAATTTCAAGAACTTCCAACGGACGTACCTTCTACTTTCTACGGCTCTTCTTCAAGTTAAAAGACTTTCTTAATTACATTACATAATTCAGTTGTATTTTTAAATTTAAGAAAGTAGTGAATTGCCAACCGCAACCACACGTTTTGTGAACATATTGACTGCTTCAAAGTGCTTCTCTTTCTATCTCTTCGTCTTTTTCTTATTTTTTCCTCCTTCCTCTTCGCCAAGATGTCTGTGATTTGACACAAAGCAATGATATCCGCCCTATTTTTATTAATAGGTTTGGAAAGTACTGTTTGACAAGATCGTAAATTACGTTTCAAATACTCCAATTCGTTTCGACGTACAGTATTTCGCTCTTGTCTTATTTCCTTAGGCACTGTGATGAAATATCCTTTAGCCATACATTTCTTGCTAACATCTACACTAACACCATATACTAAGCACATACATTTTGTAATAATATTCTCCCATTTTTATGAGACTTACATACGAATGTTCTCGATTTATTTCTATTACTACTACATTGAGAAGCCATTTTTTCCTCTTACAGGAATCCAAAAATAAATGCTTGTATATCTAACATAAAAAGCCACAAGACAGCCCCCCCCCCCACACACACACACACACAACTAGACTAGAAACATTGTTAGAATCTGGACCGATCAGAAAGTTACTTCAAACCACGCCTTTGTGGAGATGGTCCACTAGTTTGAATATCCTAAGGCACTATAATTTAAGGATTGTGTCTGCACCATGTTTTGTGTTGCATATGAGTTTACTGGGATGCACCGACTGTAAGTCCGACAGTGACAATATTACAAGAAGCCCTGCTGAAACATGCACATCTGCAGGTCATTAACTGGAAAATATCCCCATAACAATACACGTCCGCGACCGCCGACAAACTCATATTAATCTCGAGAGCGAACCTCCTTCAAAGCAAAGGTTTTATAATACGGTGGTAAGTTTTCTTTCATAATTTGCCGGAAGAAGTGTTGATTCGCTTTGGCGGTCTTGCCAGGTAAAGGGTTGAAGTTCTGCTACTTCTTTCAAACTCTGGGTAGGCAACACAAGGCTGTGTTTTGGCCAACATATTGCCCACGAACTACAGGTTGGTTAGGTATGGCTTAGAAACACACACAGTGAAATGGACGTAGGATTAGAAGTGCGAAACATCCGCGTCTGCTAAGAGGTGTCTCTTTGTCACAAGAGAGACGGTACTGTCCACATAAAGCCAGGCCTGCTTCTCTTCACATGGATGAAAGAGGGCTTCGGAAATTGTTTGCGGTTTTGAAGAAAAAGAACACATGTTCTAGTGGACCATCTGTATAGAGTAGAGATACACATACTGTGGACGTGTATCTACGATGTATAGTAGAAAAACTGAGGGCATTCCCCTACAGACAAATAGTGGACGGGTTCTGATCGTCCAAAAACTCTGTTTTGGCAACTTGAAAAAGAACATTTTCGTCGCTTTTCATATTTAATAGAAGAAACAATTTATGTTAACCATAAATTGAGGAGAATGTTAAGTTTCTTCAGATATTGCTTAGGGAAAAATTCACCTCACTTTATACGGTGCATACAGTTTTTTCAAACCTGTCCACGACTGGTCCTTTAATACACAATTACACTCTATATTTTTGTAAGCTGTGTTTCACTATCCGTCTCGCCTCCCACACAGTCCCAATCTAGATATTTCCCGACCACAAATTTTGTGTATAATATCATATCCCTTATAAATGCTACATGCCCAACCCATCTCATGCTGGGTCGTGCTCAGGTATTTTTCCAGCCCCAAACCAAAGTCAATCTACGCAAAATTTGTGACAAATACAGTGTCACTGGGGCAGGTTTTACTCGAATACTTCCATTTTCCTCTCTCTTTATCATTCAAACAATGCTCCATGCTGAAATTTAATTTTTACCTACGATAGATGCTATATAGATCTATCTTAGCCACCGACGGTGTCACCAAATAAAAAATCGTTACTTTATCCATCCTCATCTCATTCTTGTTCTTTTGTGAAAGTCGTGTTAAAGTTTTGGAAAATACAAGTATTTTTGAATAAAGAGAGACCAACTTGATGTCACTTGTTTTATTATTTCTTTATTTAATGCTCGACATGTTTCGGATGTTAATACATCCATCCTCAGGAGCTTGCGACTTATGTGCTGAGTTATTTCATGGG
>Ga0123357_10007817_pt1 | contig 13281 bp, 8 predicted proteins | sample TergutEmb28metaG_FD_89873 | JGI IMG/M metagenome (GOLD analysis project Ga0123357, IMG submission 89873) | Embiratermes neotenicus P4 segment gut microbial communities from Petit-Saut dam, French Guiana - Emb289 P4 | ecosystem: Host-associated > Arthropoda: Insects > Digestive system > Gut ...
AACAGCAGCACATGCATTGCCATCACAAAATCCGTACACAAAATGCATATCGCAATATTCCACGTGGGAAAAAACAAAAGGCATGTTTGCACTTCACAAGTCACCAACTCACTGTAGCGCACATGCCAAGGTCACTGGATTAGCATGTCGAGTTGATCGGGCAGGCGCATTGGACAGGTATGACATCACGGACGGCCTACAGTATGTCGACACCTATGACACCCGCACTTTTCTCTGGCCATTATCTCCGTAACCGTTCTACTTTGGACATAGGTGTTTTGGGTTGTATCAGTACAGTTTAACATAAGGAACACTCTCCCGAAGTCTCGCACATTCCTCCTGGGACACCCTGTATAAGGAGGACACTGGTTTCTTCTGCACCCAGTACTGCTCCCAGTTCCTGCATTTTTGTCAGGAGCATAATTCATGCTGTTCTGTGTCAGAGCTCTGTTCTAGGGACATGATGATGGTGTCAATGACCTACACTCCAGGAGGGAACAAGAAGGAAAATGAGAACTGCATTCTTCTGGGCTATTATGCAGCCAGCAGTGCTAATTCCTTACCGATGTTTAAGGACAACCTATTGGTCCCACCTTTTAGGCTCTCCCAAAATGTCATTAAGGAATTAGTACTAGTCACTACATAATAGCCCAGAAGGGGGCAGTTTTCATCCACTTTGTGGCTGAAGCCTGAAATCATGCAAGAGGGAATTTATTGTAACCTGGCATACCTCCCATATGATTCAGAAGAACCACCCTTGTCAGAGGGGTTAAAGAGAGTCACTGACTACTGCAGTAGGAATAACTTGCAGCTCATCATTGAATTTGATGCCAATGCACACCACATTATGTGGGGGAGCACAGACATACATCCATGAGGAGAATGCCTAATGGAATTTGATATGCTGCATATTCCGTGCATTAATTAGATGCACAAAATATATTAAAAGACCAACAAATGCACTTCGGGTTTATGGATGTAATTTTATTGCATAGTGGTCACCAATATGTTTTGGCCACTCATGTGGCCACCTTCAGGGGGGTGTGCCTAAATTATTCCATAGTTTTAAAATCATATAGTTTTGGTTTGGAGTCACAGTTGAATAACAAAATGAAACAGTGATGAGTATAAAATATCAGAAGTTCAAAATTGTTATTTGGAATATGTGGTGTGATGTACTTAGAAGATACATGTGGTCAAGTATACATGTGTGTCTTTTATGAACATCACTCCACATACTGTACACAACAATTTTTAACTATTCTGATATTTTGTACTCACAGCTATTTCATTTTATTACACAACTGTGAATTCTAACCAAACTCTATATGATTTTTAAAATATGGAGTGATTTACACACATCATAATTATATTTGTATTCCTGTTTTCACCACCCTGAAGATGGTCACATGAATGGCCAAAACACATTGGTGACCACTATACAATAAAATTACATCCATAAAATCAAAGTGCACTTGTTGGTCTTTTAATATATTTCATGCCTAATAGAGTATGTGGTTAGCACACATCTGAACATTCTTAATAAGGTTAATGCACCTGCTTTTGTAATTACTAACAGGAAGGAGGTTTAGACTTGACATTACAGACTGACAAGAAAGGAGACCTAATGATTAACTGGCATGTACCTGACGAGATCTCTTTATCAGACCACAGATACATAACATTTCAAGTGGGTGATCTGGAAGTTACCAGGCCCACCTATTGCAACTCCAAGACAGCCAACTGGGAATCCTATTGTGAAGACCTAAAAGCAAATCTAAGAGTCATGCATGAGCTATACACTCATTGCATAATGTATAGCTGGCTGTTGACATAGTGCAATAGGCCATCTTCTCTTCCTGTCACCAAAACTGTCCAGACAGAATGCCTCTCTTGCCAAGAATGGTTCCTTGGTGGAACAAACACGTGAGCTGCTCAACAAGATGGCTCTTTAATAAAGCTAAATGAACAGGTGACTGGGGCTCATAAAAGACAGCCTTCACCTGTTACGACCAAGAGATCAGAGAGACCAAATGGTTCCCTTCGAGGGACTACTGTCAAAGGATCGATGATTTACCTGACAGACCAGACTCACCAGGATCATGGCTAGTCAGTCGGCCAACAGAGTGGGATCTATTAAACCACACAGTGGACAATACACACAATTTCGAAAAGAGACCCTGAGGGAAATATACAGAGTTCCTTTTCCAGGGTCTACTGGAGAAGTAACCTTGTAAGGATAGTGGCAACCAAACCTAAAAGCATTTGCTGCTCATACGGAGGACTGGGAACTGTCTAAAATTGTCAGTGATCAATCTAAAATAAGATGGGCAATAAGCACATTCAAACTATTTAAGTCAGCTGGGACTGATAGAATTGTACTTGCACTCTTGCAACAAGAAGTCAATCACTTAACAACTCATCAATGCATTTGTCTTTAGAGCCTGCCTAGGAAGAATTATGCATCCAAAGCTTGGAGGCAGGTCAAGGAAGGCCTAACTATACCGAGGCCAAGGAATATCGTCCTATTAGTCGAACATCTTTCATGCTAAAAACAATGGAAAAACTGGTTGGCAGGCATATTAGAGATGACATTTTGGGGCTACATCACCTACATCAATATCAATTTGAACACAAACCAAAAAAGTCCACCAAAACAGCACTGCATCATGTGATCACACATATAAAGGAAGAAGTGAAAAAGAGGGAAGTGACACTTGGAGTTTTCCTAGATATTTAGGGAGCTTTTGATAGCACCTCATTTGACACCATAACAGAGGCTGCCAAATGGCATGGGCTTGGAGAAACAATCTGTTGATGGATCAGTTCTATGCTGGGTGGCGGGAAAATAACTGCTATGCTTGCAGGAGAAACTCTTGAGGGGTCTGTGGCCAGGGGCTGTCTGCAGGGGGGTGTTCTATTGCCCCTGCTGTGGAGCCTGGGTGGATGAACTCGTAGGAGGACTCAACGGGAGTGGCTGTTATACACTGGTGTATGCAGATGACACAGCTATCCTCATAAGTGGAAAAATACCCAAACACTATCTAAGTGCTTTTACAGGGCGCTTCTAGTATGGTACAACAGTAGTGTGATTGGACTCAGTTGCCTATCAATCCACAACACAGGTAGGAATATCTATATTCTTTCTGACAGTCAGGCAGCTATCAAGGCCCTTCACAGTTTCATGATAAATTCCAAATTAGCCTGGGACTGCCATCAGTCCCTGGTGAAATTGGCAGAACATAACAGGTTCCAACTGCTATGGGTGCTAGGAGACACAGAAATTGAATGAAATGAAACAGCTGATCAACTAGTCAGACAAGGCTCGTCACATCCATTCATATGACTTAAGTCCACACTTAGTATAACTGCTAAGGTTGCCAGGCGGGGTGATCTGGGACTGGACAAGTAGCAACACTTTTCAGGAGCACTGGCAGTCCACATGTGAACAAAGGCAGGCTAAGAGCTTTCTTAAAAAACCCTAGCAAAAAAGTTGGGGAACTGTTCAATTTGCGCAGAAATCTGCTAAGAAAAATGGCATGGCAGCTAACAGGACACTGTCAGCTAAAAGGACACCTATTTAAACTCGAGCTGGTAAACAGTGCTGAGTGTAATAGATGTAAACAAGCATCTGAAACAGCCTCAGACACTCTTTGTGACTGTTATGCTTTGACCACAATAAGATTCAGGCACCTGGTTCGTCATTTTATGAAGCCAAAGCCAGGTGACTTTGAGGACATCTCTGTCAGCAAGATACTGCACTTTGTTACAAGTGTGGCACTATTGAATGAATGAATGAGCTAAAGAGCTACTCAAAAGATCAATAATGGCAAAAGTACACAAGACACTATCGTGCCCACCCTACTGTATCCTATTAAGTTTCTTAACACTACTGACATGTAAAAATTATGTGAAAACAATGACAGTTATTTCAGCACCCTCATCATAATGAGTGATATGTTCATACAGCCTGCCTTCTTGCACATTTTACTCCTGCTGTATTGGAAGTTCATTTCTGGTGCAGGCCCATTACTTCACCCCTTATCTGGATTCACTTCCGGTCTGACCCTTGCATAATCACCCAACTCCCCAAGTACATGCTCAATATTTTGTAACCCTCTCTTCTGCTATTTTAATTTGCTCTCAAGTCTCCATTCAGGACATCTTTGCTACTTCGCTGATCCTGTGCCACTTGGTATGTCATTAGGAATCTTCTGAAATTTTTTTCTGCATTATTTTTAAGTGAACACTAATTACGGCAACAAAAACTAATGCTTGGACTTGAATACAAAGTTCATAATAATACATCCCTCTGAAATCAATGGCTCAGCAACAGCAAAACATGCCAGGAGATACAGACTAACTCCCTCTACCATTATAAACAGTTTGCTCAATGTGTTAATGCTATTTTAATATCCAGTGCCATACAATGATATTTATATTAAACTGACATTAGCAGGACTACATATGTTAAGATTAAAAATTTCAATTTGCATGAAACACAAATATTCATTAAAATGCATACTTTTCTGGACATTATAAATTCTCCTTATTTACAAGGTGCACTGTCATTTGGTTCTGGTTCCACCTACATATACGTATCACTCAAAAGTAACTGTCTAGTGCTTTTTAACTACACCAAAGAAGGGGTCAAGAGGAGTTGGCTGGACCGTGTCTGGGGCGGTGTATCACCAGAGGGTGATAGCATCAGCCTGGGAGGGCTGCTGGCTATTCTTCATGGGTGATAGGTGCAAATTTAAAACCTCTCTTCACCCAAGACCGTCTGTGCGTGGTGAAGAGCCACATCCTATGGAAGGTGACCCTGTTTATGGAGAACACAGCTGATCTAAAAGAGTTCACCTTGAAAAATAAATCCCAATCCTACGGTGTGAGCGCTGTGCCCATAGGACGAATGAAAGTGCGTAAGTCTGTTCAGAGTGATGCACTATGGGAAACTAGGCAACCTCCCAGATGTAACTAGCATTACCAGACATGGGGGCTCTGTTTGGTGGACCTGAATTCCCCCAACTCATGGAACCAGTATCGAAAAAACTAAGAAAAAACTAGAATATACACTACACTCCTTAACTGGGGACTCCACTAAAAATTCTAAAGGGGGCTCCAGTCAAGGGGAACCCAGTGGTAAGGTACCAACCCTGAAGGCTTGGGAGGGCTCTATACTCAAAATGGTGGGCTTAGATGCTTTCCCTACCTATAACACAATGGTGGCTTGGTTTCCAGCCCCTGTGGAATTTACAGAGCGCTACTTTCAGCAACTCCATAGACTGAATTGGGAAATGGATACCAGCCACTAGAGAGTCTATGAGAGCAGGGGGAACCCAATGGGGTCCACCTTGTACTACGTACTGATTCTCTGTCTGTTGTGGTGCTGGAGAAGATGGGATAGTGACTATTCAATAGCATGGGACAGGTGATCTTTTTCCTTTTCAGTGTAAAACCAGAAGGAAAGACATAGAAAGGTGGTCGAACTTGTTATAGTGAGCAACATTTCATTTATTCAGGCCAACTTAAAAACATAGTATTGCTGCTTCTAGAGTTCTTACTAGAACAGTAGCTGTTAAAGGATTAGATATGGCACTAATACAGGTACTGTGGTATTGCGAGGACCATATTTTGGGCCTAAATATTCCAGGCTATACTCTTTACTGTGCAAGTGGAACAGACGACCTACAGCCTGTATCCTTGCAAGGAACATGACTAAATATGGATGCTGCCGGACCTCCCTTGTAGGGACCTGGTTGCACCTCTCATAAATTATAATGAAGGTGAGGCAGAATCATGATTGGTTATCTGATCTGCTTATTTGCCTTATGATTCCCAGGATCCTCCCCTGTCAAGGGAGTTTGAGGAACACATTCACTATTATGAAGGAAAAAACTTCCATCTAGTCATATGGTGTGATTCCAATTCACACCATATGGTGTGGTGTAGCACCATTTGCAATGACAGAGAAGTAGCCTTGTTGGAATTTCTAAATTCCTCAAATCTGGAGATTCTAAATTAGGGCAATGATCCTACCTAATGAGATGCCAAAAGGCTAGAGGTGATTTATATTACCCTGGGGTTCTTTGGGTTCCTAGAAAGTTTTAAAAGCTGGGGGGTTTCTACTTGAACCCTCCCAGTCAGATCACAGGCATATTCTGTTCACTTTAGAGGGCTCCGTACCAGTGCGCCTGAACAGAAATCCCAGGGCTACCAATCAGGACTCCATTCGAGGGGGACTGAAAGGTATACTGGGAAGGGGCCCAGCAATGAACACAAAAGATGAGGCTGGATTAGGGCTTGCAATTATTTCTGTCCAGCAGGCCCTAATCTTGACTTATGAGGACAAATGTCCTCTTAAACCTGTTAGGAGAGGAAAGCATTCTTTGAAGTGGACATATGAGTTGCATTGCTTCAGAAGGGAAGTGAGACGGCTCTTTAATATGTGCTGAGCAGATAAAACCCCACAAAGCTGGGAACTCTACAGACAGGCTCAGCAGATATATAGAAAGGAGGTAAGGAAGGCCTCAAAAGATGCATGCAGAACTTTCTGTAACTCTATTAATGACCTTCCCATGTCTGCTAGGTTAAACAGGGCTGTTTCTAGGGAACCTATGATCAAGCTGGGATCTTTGGTGGCTCCTATGGGGAGGCATATGCAATCTGACGTGGAAACCTTAGAGCTTGTTGCTCAGTTTCCTAACATTATGGTTAACGAGGAGGTGGCATCCCCTACCACTGTGCCAAATGGTTGGACTTGTGGGTAGCTGCAAGGGTTGTCACTTACAGGACAGTGGAATGGGCAATTGATTCTTCTGCCTCATATAAAAATCCAAGAATGGATGGGAAAATCCTGGGATGGGAGATAGTTGTCCCTTACCTGGTCACGATCTTCCATGGCTGCCTCATGCCAGGTTAAGGTAGTGTTTATACCTAAACCAGGTAGGAATTCCTATAGTGGGCCTAGGGATTTTAGACCTATCAGTCTCACATAATCCTTACTTAATATCATGGAAAGGCTGGTAGGTAGTTTTTTTAAGGGATGAAATGCTGACCAGGCTGGGAAATTCATGGAAACAGCCCCTCACTGGCTTGCAGTTCAGGTGGAGAAGGCGCTTGACCAGCAGGAGACAGCTCTGGGTGTTTTCTTAGATACAGAAGGGGCATTTAATAACACCTCATATGACTCCATGTGTGCTGCTCTTTTTAAACATGGGGTTGATTACACTATCATACGGTGGATTAGAGCTACCCTGGAGGACCACCTGGCTGCAGCGACCCTTGGTGGACTTTCCAAGAGGGTCATGGTATCTAGAGGTTGCCTCCAGGGAGGTTTGTTGTCACCGCTCCTATGGTGCCTTGTTGTTGATGATTTGATAGCAAGGCTCAATGGGGGTGGAACATATACTCAGGCTATGCATATGACATATGTCTTCTAGTGGTGAGAAAATTCCTCAATACAGTACTGGGGCTCATACAATGGGCCCTTCACACTGTAGAGACGTGGTGTGACAAGGTCAGGTTGTCAGTTAATCCTGACAAAACCAGGCTCATTGTATTCACAAGGAAAGGTAAACTCCCTGGTTTCTCTGAACCACACTATTTTGGGGTTACTTTATGTCGCTCTGTGTTGGTCAAGTATATCGGGATAGTCCTGGATTCTCGGCTGACTTGCATATGGATGTCAAGGCAAGGAAGGGTCACAATTTGTTGTGGGCCTGTAGAGGGCCTGTGGTGCAAATTGGGGACTAAGACTCAAGGTGGTCAATTGGCTCTAGGTCTCTATCATTAGGCAATCCATCACTTTTGCATCTTGGTTTGGTGGCCTGGCTGTCAGACAGCTAGTGCCAAGAAAAGACTAAGCAGAGTACAAAGACTTGCATGCTTAGGGGTAACATGAGGGATGTGCACCACTCCTACTACTGCTATGGAAACATTAACTTGCCTCCCCTCAATGGAGTTGGTAGTTCAGAGTGAGGAGAGGTCAGCTGCGCATTGTCTCTGGAGTCTGGGATGTTGGTCATTCCTTCACCCAGTCGAGGATATAGCAGCATATTGATGTGGCTTCAGCTGTCGGATCCCATATTTAATATAAGAGTTCGTGTTATAAAGCCAGCATTTAATCTTGAACCAATTACAGGGTTACTATGTTGACTAGAAGAGAGAGGGCCAGAGGACCTGGGGCTCCTCCTGCAGTTAAAGGGCTCATCTGGTTTACAGATGGGTCCAGGATGTAGGGGACTGTGGCTGGAGTCTATAGGCAATCTGTGGGAAGAAGGCTCAGTATTTCTCTATGAAAATATGCTACAGTTTTTCAGGTGAGATATACGCCTTCTTAGACTGTGCTTATGAAATTCAAATGAATGTTGGACCAGAGAAATACGTGAGTATATGCTCTGACAGCCAGGTGGCTCTGAAAGCTCCTTAGGCTGCCAAAACAACTTCTCCATTGGTACAAAAGTGCCAAAAGGCATTGAATGATGTCTCTACCCAGCACACTGTGGGGCTACATTGGGTCCCTGGACATGATGGTGTACTAGGAAATGAAGTTGCCAACAAGCTTGCAAGAGACATTTCTGTTCCAAAGTTTGTGGGACCTCAGCCATCCTTGGAGGTCTCTAGGCAGAATATAAGAAGAATGATAAAATGCTGGACGAATAATAGCATATGGCATGGTGGCAAGGTCTTAGTAGTACTCAAGAGACAGGCTCGAGAATTGACTTCCCTAATCCAGTTGCAAAGACCAGACTTTTGTCCTGTAACAGGACAAAATCCAGGGTTTTTATTAGCTTTCTTACTGGACATAATACCCTGAGAAGAGATCTTCACTTAAGGGGGCTAACCAACAGTCCCTTATGTCGGAGATGTGGATGAGGGGATGAAACCTCAGCCCAAATTCTCTGTGAGTGTAAAGCTTTGGTTTCACTCAGACATGTATATCTGGGCTCCTTTTCTTGGATCCAGAGGACATTAAGTGTTCAAGTCTGGGGGCCATCTGGAATTTTAGCAAAGGAACAGGGCTCCACTGAATTTTTATCAGATTAAGGAGGACAAAGGACCCGTACTAAGACCTAGGTGCATTGGGACTGTAACAGCTCGAACCCTATTGCTACTCAATCACTCAGTCAATCAATCAAACAAACACAGAAAAATATAAATAAACACATTAAACAATTGTTACCAAAAGAAAAAATCATGCTTGTGTATGAATTTAAGCTGCATGACAGATAAAGCTTACTGACACCACATGTACAAAATATGACAATGTACATCAGTCTGAGACCAGTGGCACCACTCTGGTGACTTGTCACAAGGACAGGTGGTGTTTTCAACACAATATGAATAACAAGTGATCAGAGTAAGTTCTGATTCTTGTGAACAAGAAAAACCATCTACACAGGTCCTGAAGAAACCAACAGCTCAGAAAACAGCCAGGATACAAAGTGCAGGACATGATAGTTTTCGTGATATTGCTTGGATGCACTTATAGAAACCAAACAAATCTGAATCAAGAGAGGGACCCAAAGCCACATACAAAACTACACATGACTTGGTTACCATCTTCCATACCATACTGCCATACTGCTTTCACATTTAAAAGCATTTCTATAACCCCCATTACCAATTCCAAAAGTGGGAATGGAAAAACAAAAAGAAAAATAAAAAGCAGCACTGGTCAAAATTCTATTAAGGTACATTTTTATCCCACAGTTCAACAAGGAATCGGGTGGTGAGATCGAGCTGTAGATTTCCATACAACCTGGGGGTGTAACATTTAGCTTACGAACAACAAAACTGTGCAATTCAAGCACAAGGAACAAAATTTTCAGCTGTGTCAAAGGATGTACCAAACAAGACAAAACTGAAAACATGGTATAAATAAGGAGCTAAATATTTATTCATAAAACAAAAGAACAGATAATTACAAGTAACCACCTGAAGAGAAAAGATATCATATGACCAAAACCTGTCCTTCTACACGAACCACAGCACATATAAAGATGTTCATAAGATGCCTAAGAAGTTGGCAGTAACTGCATACCTTTACTACGTTAAGTTCCTCTACAAAGTCAAACAGCCTGGGGTTAAGTTGCTGCAGCTTCAACACAGGTCGCTTTTCCATGAGCCGCAGCAACTGCTTAGATGCTCGACACACTCTCCGCTCCTCAAAATCCCAGTTATGCACAACTCTTGCTGGGATAACAGCTGTTGAGTTCCAATGGCAGGTGGGGCAATAGTATCGCCCATCATAGTCACACAGTCGTGGCTCTATCCAACTGTTTTCTATTAAATGGAAAATAAAACGTGTGGATCACCCTTGTTCAAATTTCTTCACTTAGGGTCTGGTGGGAGGCTATTGTAAACACAGTAATGAACCTTCGGATTCTATAAAAAGCAGGGAATTTGTTGGGCAGTTGACTATCAGCTTCACAAGCAAGACTGTTCAACACAAGTCAGAGTTGGAAAAATGTCTGAACACTATTAAGTTCTTGGGCTGTTTCAACTGTTTTAATTCAAAGAATGAGTGTTTCATGGTAGCTATAATGTTACATGTATATTGATTCTGTAAACACACTATGCAGTTCAACACTACTTTCTCATTTGCAGGTGGTCACTTAAACAAGTGATCAGGAATGAAAAGCACAAGTATTATACAGAAAAACAGCACAACACTGGTACACCAATACACATCAATGACAAGGAACATGATAGAATAATAAAAATAGAATCCAATAATTATGAAGATGTATGAAGAAGAGCCATGAACATGAAACTGCAAACACAAAGAGCAGGTGGACCATCCCAGTGTACCTTCATGAACCCAAAACATAAAAATGACCATTGGTTTCGACATTGTCAATTGTTTACATTTATTACAATATGCCATCATCAGAAGTCTTTAAAATGGAACCAAAAGCATTACATAGCAGTGTGGACAATTCTACACAACAGAAATGACTCAACTGATGGATCTTACATACAACAGAAAACCCAAACAGAGGCAGAATACTTGAGTAGATTCTCAGTCATACAAAAACTGTAATCTAGATTTTATGGCTTTAACTGTTTCCATAACTATTTATACTTACAGTTTAATTTGTATGTGGCTTAGATTACACTTTATGCCTATACAAGTGCACTGCATTGCTAATGATTTGTTTACACATGTGATGGTAGTGTTGAAACAACAAGGATGGTCATGGTTTAAATACATACGTAACAAAGACGTATTAATGAGCTGGAATATTTTACTTCAAGTATACATGACACAGAAATAATTTATATGTGACAAATTACTTGTATGCCTAATAACACAAAATGCAATACAATGCAACTAAATCTATTTCCAATTGCAAAGCATTCATGTCCCAACAGAAGCAAATGCATGTGATCAGTGTTCTTTATTTGTGCTATACCTGATGCAAATGGCCGTCCAAAACATGACAATCCTTTTGGGAAAGCTATGGAGAAAGATGCAACGATTCCATTAATTACACAACAAAAATAGCATTAATTAGCAAGATAGGTAATACACAAGTAATGGGTGTTCATATAACTATTGTTCCCATAAAAATGCAACAATGCATTCAGTGTATTACTGGAATACATGTCCCAGTCAACAATAGTTTTAAGCCATGGAAACTCCACAAAAAGTGCCCTCGCATTGTTGTTGATCTACAAAATATTTCCTACTGCTATCAACAATATAACAGGCTTAGGTCTTCATGTAAAGTGCCTAACATTTCTGTCTGATTTTAACCAAACCTAGATTTTCTTGACAGATTTTAATAATTTTGCAATACCAAGTTCCATATAAATCCAAGCAGTGCAGCCAAGTTGATACATATGAACAAATGACAAATGGATGTTTACAGTGAAGCTAACAGGCGCTTTTCATGACTTACACAATGTACCTAAGAATAACCAAAGTGGTTAGTGTAGGAAGAGAATACAGCACAGCAACAAACAGTATGGCTATACTTACTGAAGGTAATATGTGCTTTGCACTCTGCACACCGGTATGCTTGCGCAGATAAACCCAACTCAGGGCAAATGTCACCAATATATGTTGGGTGTTCAGATGCTTTCACGTGAGCACAAACCCGACACACCTGAACAAGGCACTTCACATGGCAGCTATATTTACAATCTGGAATATCACAAGATAACAAAAGTTCAGTAAGAAGGAAGCAAGCACAACAGTTCAGCAACTAGAGGGGTCACTACCTGTTCTGTACTCCTTGGGCTACTTTCTGCATGTTGGTTGCATTTCTCTGAATTACCTTCACACTGACTGATGCTTATAACTTTCACCAGAAAAAACATGAAACGTGGGCCATAAATCCCTGGAAACTGAGTACTAAAAATTAAACAAAAATTTTGGGAAAACTTATGTTTTGAATTTGTTCAGTTGATGTCATCTGTACAAACGCTACAACACTAATCAATGAAAAATCAAGTCCTACACAAGTTCCAAGAGAAGACTTCTATGAGAACAAAGTCCCAGACGTGTCATCTTAATCCTGCTGCCTTTCTGCATACACAATCTGCAGATATGATTATCATCTGTTCTCATAACAGACTTTATATGCCACACTATAATAAGAATTGGACCTTTTTAAACATATCTCCATGTAGGAGTTAAAGAACCTACCATGGGCAGTATTCGCTCTGTTCCCACCTCTGGCATATAAGCCACTGCCTTTTTCGTGTTACTGATGGTAGGGAATCAAGAAGTGTTATGGCAAAGTAGCTTCAAATAGCCAAAATCTGCCCAGATGGAACTCCAATCAGACAAGTTAGTCCTTGGCCAGTATTCAAACAGCACACATTCAAACAGTGGCCAGATCCTTTATGCTATGGTAACATGTTTGACAACGAAAGATTATCGTTTTCCAAACTGATGCGGTTTAAACAGTAACAATGGCAAAAATGGTCAGCCTTATCCTTAAGAACTATGCCATGAAGACATAAGGTGTAACTACCTCCACGAAAAGCTCGTAACAGTCTTAAAACTGGCATTGCATGGTACACTTGTCAGCTTCATTTTCCCGTCATCTTTCTAGCCTGGTAAAGAGCTGTTGGTACCCAGCAGTCTCATGACAAAAGACAGCAAATATCTTACGATTTGAATGAGTACGAATACTAATCAAGCTCTCTATAACTTACCCACACACTGATACCATGAATGCACCACACTCCAAATCACTCCGCAGCAACGATCACAGTGGTGTTTACTTGTGGGTGTGGGCTGTGACTGCAGAATAAAATGATGCC
>Ga0123357_10007818_pt1 | contig 13281 bp, 7 predicted proteins | sample TergutEmb28metaG_FD_89873 | JGI IMG/M metagenome (GOLD analysis project Ga0123357, IMG submission 89873) | Embiratermes neotenicus P4 segment gut microbial communities from Petit-Saut dam, French Guiana - Emb289 P4 | ecosystem: Host-associated > Arthropoda: Insects > Digestive system > Gut ...
AAGGACGACTACGGTGTTAATGCGAGTGTTTATGTAGTTCAATGTAATGGCTTTATGTCACTCATACGTTAATTACATGTTAAGTACAGATATTAACATTACAGAAACAACATATTCCTGCCATTTTTAATATGTATTTGGTAATCAATAAGTGTGTAACGGCTATAAAATTTTCAAACTCCTCTGGTCATTATCTCCTTAACCGTTCAACTTTGGATATAGTTGTTTTGGGTTATACCGGTATACTTTAACATAAGGAACACTCTCCCGAAGTCTGGCACATTCCTCCTGAGACACCCTGTATATGTATGTGTGTGTGTGTGTATATATATATATATGTGTGTGTGTGTGTGTCATTGACTTGCTTGTACGCTTCAATGCCATATGTTGCGGGTAATGGTTCTTCAAAAATGCTATTTAGCGGATGTAAGATTTCGTATTTCTTAAATATAGTTCGTTTCAAAATGTCGTTTATTGAGACGACGAGCCGTAGCACCATTCTGGCACAGAGACAGGTGGCGGGGTTCTCTAAAGGCCGTAATAAGCCTTCCTGTTCCATAACTAACCCCATGGAGCATGAATCTGACATGCCCTCATCTCTCCAGGTAATTTCGTACCTTTTACGGAAAGCTGTATTATATTACAAAGTACTCAGCTGCCCGTCACTTGAACCTGTCGTGTGCCGGCTGACTTCAGTGCACACACCCACCCTAACATCAATATTAATATTTTCCCTTATGACGTCTCTGCCCTCTAATTTGTCTGCATTCTCTGAATAGAATTTTACAAGCGTTTCTACTTTGTTTCATGTGTGACTCATATCCTGCCCTATCATATATCGTGATTATAACATCTTAAAATATGAGATTTATTGAATAGTACAAATTATGAAAACCCTTCCAAAAAAGAAAGTACATACCTAGGACAAAAGTGTGGAATAGAAAATAAATTCTTTAATCTACATTGTGTGTTTTATGACGGATCATGTAAGGCGATCTATGTCCAGCAAGGCAACTAATTCCCCTTTTTTTAAGCTCATGGTTCCGTGCATCGTAATTCAATGTTAATAAAAATCCAGCCAGATGCAACAGTATGCAGGTATTTATTTACTGTAAAGCTACTCTACATGTTTCGGGTGTCACAGCACCCGTCATCAGGAGTACTAAAAACTGTAACCGCAGCCTCCGGTACAGGTCATAATAATGGTGCAGCTACTTCCCTCCAACGAGTCCAGATCAGGCCACGTTGGAGGGAAGTAGCTGCACCAGTATTATGACCTGTACCGGAGACTGCGGTTACAGTTTTTAATATTCCTGATGATGGGTGCTGTGACCCCCGAAACTTGTAGAGTAGTTTTGCAGTAAATAAATATTTGCGTACTGTTGCATCTTGTTGGATTTTTATTAACATTAATTCTCCCTTCTCTAAATTTTCGAGAGTTGTTTATGAAACAAACAGTCTTGTATCCAATGGGAGATGGTGAAAAACGTTCCAGGGGTAAAGATGTTATGGGAATGCAGCTAAGGATTCACGTGCATATACAGATAAGGTTAGGTGTATGCAAATCTACACACTCACCCCACACATGCACTTCACGGCATGTTAAGTAATTAAACGTTCGTTTATATTCAGGAATTTATCTTATGATGTACTTGTTTCCTTTTTGCCCGAATTTATTCATTAGCACTTTGACAGTGACGAAGGAGACGAAGACAATATGTGACACGCATTACAGACACAGGCTGTTAGTATGGTAAAATACTTTTCGGAGACGTGATGTTAGTTTGTGTCGACACGGCAAAGCGTCTCCATCAGTAGGCTGTGTCCCCAGAACAATACAACAGAAACTGTTACTCGTCAATAATACATGCAAAAAGGAGAACTCTATAAGCTGTGTGTCACCATTTACAGTAGGCATCCATAAATCATATTCGGTCTGCAGCTAATGTCGTGCCAATGGCATGAAAAACATTCTTTTTAGAATCTCCCAGTGTGGAAGACATTTGCGAAAGACTCTTCCGTACCAGAATGTGGCATTTCATATTGATAGGCCCTATTGCGTATCTTAGTCACGCGCGCTTAAAACGTTGTTCCATTTCCACCTCGGGCACTGTGGGTGGTAGAGTGTCAGGGGCAACTTTCCAGCAACGAGAGGCAAAGAGTGAGAAATGTGGGGTGCGGGAAATGGGAAGAAGGGAAACTTTAGAAATAAAATGATTCCACGCCAAGTTAGAAGAGGGAAACCACTACTCAACGCCACTTTTCTTCGTTTTAAAATTTGCTGGAACACATTAGAGGCTCATTTTCAGATCGAGAGAGAAATTTCTACGAAATATACATGTTTCTGCTTACGATGTAGATGTATGAAATATCTAACTCCACATCGTAAGTAATACCCAATATTTGAGTTATCTTCTTGTTGGGTGCGTTACTTAATGACACTATAAATTTCCGAAAATAAGCAGCGTCAGTTATAGATAAGCGAAGGTTTGTGGAGCGATAGGGAAGTGATACTTAAAGGGGAAATCAAAGGACTTGGAGAGGAACCTTTCTCAGTGCCACTGCTCCCACCACGAATGCCATACAGACTAGCCTGAAATTGAAAATGGGGCTCGGCGTCCAGAAGCTGGCGACTAACCACTCGAACCGCGACGCGGCCATGATGCTTCTCGTGCCGAAACGGCCGCATTATGGCCCTGAGATGGACTCAGCCTCTGGCAGAAGCTAGTACCAGGTGTATATTATGGGGTATGAAGTCGGCCGATGTATATGGCTGACAATATTACCTCGTTCATTTTACGACTCTGTAGAAATTCTGGAAGCCTTAACCTCCTAGAGAACTAACAGCTTGTCCAGCCTGTAATTGATTATCTTTTACATATACTACACCACCGAATTTAACGTTTAGAGGTTCCACATTCTACCCACAGGGTATGTTACGTGTTTCACATGACGGCCACATTGAGCAGCAATTATTTCCCTGTGCTGCAAATTTGCAGCTATTCGAAATGTAAACTGGTTGTGCAATCTGTGAGTAGGAACGAAATTTTTGTACACTTTAGTTTTATGTATTTTAACCTTCAAAAGAGTAAAAACATTTTTAATTACTATAATGACTTACCAAATATTTATTTGGAAACTTTCACTATATGTTTTCTTCTCGTTTCTTTGAATATAAAGAAAAAAAAATAACATTCTTATCCATAGTTTAATTTAGTAGTAATTATAGGCAAAATTATTTATGTGAATTCAAAGCACGGACAGAAGGGCAGATGTATTCTGCACTAATTACCTAATCTCTAACAGGAGATACACCTGACCAAAACGTTACGAAAAAATACACCCACCTTGGAAAACGAAAGGGGAATGGGCACTAGCACATGGAAGTTTCATGCAGACGGTGTATTTCTTTGTACATATATTCCAGTGTCAAAAGAAATGAGTGTCTTCAACCGAATTTAATGTTCGGAGAGCTACAACAGGTATTATAGAAGAAATTTAATTTTTGTTTCATATATGTCACCGACGTTAGTCGCCGTGCATTCCGACGCGTGTATCCTCTTATAACGTTCAAACAGTGGAAGGTGTTTTGGAATCCCAAACGCAAAATGGATGTAGGTCACCCTTTTTTGTTTTCCCTTCCGGAACAGGCTATCAAATGTATATACGAACTTGAAGTCCTCTCTAAACACCACTGAATGAAATCGGTCAAATATAAGCTCTACTTGCCTATGGTTCTACTAACGTTTTATCGGTTGACCACAAACACCTCATCATAAAAATCAGTCCATTTTTAAAGCAGTTTATTTGTTGTGACATGTTCTTCCTAGTCTGGAAATGTAGGCTTCGAAGTTAAGCAGGCAAACCACTAATCTGAAGACTAATTTAACTGTTTAATCTAATATTCCAGAATAAATTTTTACAGTACATGATCACCACTACCAAGATTATCGTTACGTCTTCATCATCTCCACAGTCTTCTGGCTGGTTGTCAGTTATTCGGAATTCTCTCTGAACTTTTTTTCGTCTAAATTTTTATATTGCTCTAGTTCATTTAACTTTTTAAATTTTTTCTATGTCTGTTCTAATTTTACAATCAGATTTGTTATTACACCATACGTTGTGTAACCTGTACTTCTACAATGTCACAGTTAAGTTAAACAACAGTCTGTCACTTTATGACGTCGTGTTGTAGAACAGGAGAGAAACATAATGTAGGAGAAATGGTAACCAACTTTTAGGACTCCAATCTGTCATTCTTTATTGTGCGCTTCGTATCTGAACGCTGGCTCGTATTTCTCTTGAACTTATCTTGACACACAATTAAGGCAAGCTGAAAGAGTTAAAGGAAACAAATAATTGCTGGGCTCTGCTTTATTTGCGGTCGCTTCCTGTGGTTCTACACTCGGCCTGCAGTTCTTCTAATGAAGTTCCTACGTGGGGAAAGAAAGCTTTAATCTGGTTTTGTCTTACTTCGTATTTCCACATCTGTGAAATTTAATTTTGTGCTCACTTAATTGCGGATCAAGATTTACTGAAAACCGAAGATCATTCTTTTTATTTACTTATTTTGAGCATTCTTTGAGCGCGTTCACAAAATTGCGAAAAGCTACTATTAGTTTCGTCATGTCTATCACTACGTCCGTCCGCATGGAATAACTTTTCTCTCGCTGGATGGATTTTAATGAAATATATCTTAGCATTTTTTCGAAACTCTGTCTAGAAACTTCAAGATTCATAAAAATCTGACAAGAATTGCGGTTACTTTACATGAAGACCAATACACATTTTTGATCACATCACGCTCAGATCTTCTTAGAATAAGAAATATTTCGGACAAGACGTTTACAGAAAATCAAGATATGAATTTTATATTCTGAACTTTTTTTAGAAAATCTTCCTCTCTACGGAATATTGTGGAAAAGAATGATAGAGCCGGACAGGCCACAGATGACAATATGACGCATGGGAATTGCATTCTGGATATCTAGGACCACAGATACTCAGAATATTTCATACATATTCCATTTCCACTGCAACAATGGCTCCACGAAAATGCCTGTGTTACAATACTCTATATTGTTGTCTTGTGTATGTCACCACCTTTCTAATTGAGTGCTTTACTGTGTTTATCTACACAGAGTGGAATCACTATTCTCCCCCTCTGATTTTACGTTATATATTATCCGCTCTTGAGAGATAACTTCGTATTGTTTATACTGTGGTAGTACCGGTTACATTGTGAAGTGTGATTGTGGGGTACAAAGGACACTTTGTCACTACCTGCCATAATAGACATTATCAGTGCACAGAAGATTAGTATACAAATTTTTACCCCTGCAAGAACTGAAATATTATACATAGTAAGATTAATTTAAATTCATATTTGTAATACCAAGTAGGTTTATAAAAGTATGATTGTATTTATAGAAGGCAAGAATTTTTCCCCTCACCTTTGTTTGTTGGCTGGAACTGGGGCTCCCATTCAATTGGTTTCTTCCCCGAAAAGAAATATAACGCAGCATGAATCTAACAAATCTTCTCCATTTAGGACAGCCGTTGTTAGAATGTTATAGATAGAATTACATGTTTCTGTACGTCATGTTACGATGCTTCATTAAGCACAAGTGCGCTTTAATCTGCGTTCCATTTACAAAGGTTTTATTGGATAATAGTTGAATTCTTACCGTTTAATATATGGACGTACGAACTGGCAGGTTGCGCATTACTGGGTACACAGGAGTAGTTCCCCGTGTGCTCGGGTGCAGCGCTGTTTATGAGCAAGGTGCTAGTCTTGGCGGGACGATCCGTGGTCACATTTACCCCACGGTCCCCATCGTAATTAATCATGCGGTTGTTGTGGTACCAGAAAACGTAACTCGGGGGCTCGGTGCTGGAGAGCAGAGTGCACACCAAGCGCAAGGTGCTGCCCAGTTTCAGGTACTTCTCTGCTGGCCCAGATATCTCGGCTCTGGCCTCTGCAACAGTCAACACTATACTGTTTATTTCTTTGTTTATTTGCCATGCTAGTTAACTGCTGCAACAAATAATAGTGCGATTAGTTTTACATGGTCACTACATGTACAGTGTATGATAAAAATTGTAACTGTTCGAAAAGCACGAAAGATACCTAGCCCTATTTAACTCCATGTAGAAAAGTCCCACCTTAGGAGCACATTTGCATTCAGTTGTACAAGGAAGTCCCTACCCATTATATAGCCCAAAAATTCATTATTCTATGAATGTCACTCAACGAAATGTACCAGTTAAGAAGAATGGCCTTTCAGACAACCTGTCTCGCCCGGTCTTCAATATTTGTTCTCCATTTATTGTAGTAAGAGACTGTGTAATTACGCCTGACATTTAAAAAAATACCTAACGGGATTTACATTTCACAACCACAAGTGTATAAACAATAGTCCTCCATAGAATCTAAACTAAATACAGATGAATGAATAACACATAAACACAAAACTTTAGTGTATAATCTACACTTATAATAATATCCAGTCTACAAATATGTTCTTCCAGTGGTTGATATCTTCCACCTTCCATCTACAGTGTTGTGTGCTTTTATAATAATCCCCAAACGCTATACGTGTCTCTTCCTTGGTCTAATCTTTGCAATGTTATTATATTCATAATATGACTTACGAAGACCCACTTCATTCGATTTCTTCCGAAATTCCATTAAAACTTTGTCTCAGATCCTCATAAATATTTTCGCAGACACACACACACACCCTCAAGACAGAATCTTACTTTAGGGTTGTGGTAGTAATTTACAATTACATTTATTAATCTATTTTTTGCCTACTTTTGTTACACAATCAGTCAGTTACAAGACTATAAGCACAACGATGTAGTCGAACCTAAACTCCTACACTATTTAGTACATGTCTTGCAGGGTAATGACGTAGTGAATATTCTCCAATCATATGTTCACACGTCTGCGAAATGATATTTACGAAAATCTGGTTGTTAAATCTGTAGGTTTGAATCTTTTCGGTTTTATAGTCTCTTCTTCTTCATGTAACATGGATGCAAGTTCGTTCAAGTTTGTTGTTATTTTATCTCTGTGCTTGACGTTGAATTTTGTAATTTCTTATATAATTGTTGGTACCTTTAAGTCTGCATTTAAGACCTTATTAGAAATATACCACGGAGCATATACTATTATTTGGAGGACTTTATTTTGATATATCTGTAATATTTCAATGTTTGAATTACTGGCTGTACCCCAGAGGGTTTTACCTTACGTCCATTAATCCAACTTGAGAATAAAGCTTTAATATGTTTAAAATATTATTATTAATAAATAATCACTACAATAAATTGTGTTTGAATAATCTTTCTGAATATATATATATATATATATATATACCCTTTGGTGTACAAGTTTTCTAAACCCACAAGTTTGTTACGATAAGATTATCAGGCTATTCTTTGTTTTTTTCTGTTTCGAACCCAATGTGTTATGGGGTATAGTGTTCAAAACATTTATCTGCAGTAACGAACGAGCTGCAAGTTAAAAGTTTACTTCGAATTCCTAACATCTGCTGTGCCTCTTAGATTACACAATATTTTACGAACTTCTTTCCAAGTTGCAAGAGTAAAATTTATCTGGAAGTTTATACCACACATTTTCTACTTAAGCGTTCACAGCTTCTACACAACAAAGGGAGTTACGCCTGCAGCATCAAGTATGCTGCCAAAGAGTACGTTCTAAAGCATTTTCTCTTCATTCGAACTGTGTCGCTTTTCGTCGAAAGCGGTAGAATTTTTTTCATTTTTACATCGCCTCTTTCTCTCTCTGCTTTTTCACTCTGTTCCTTTTTTAAAAGTGAAATCTTGTATTGAGTTTTAGATTCTCACTTTAAACAAGATTACATCATCTCATCTGATATTGCAGCAAATGGTAGTATTTCCTGCGTAGTATTATAAACATTCCTCACTTGATTTTAGCATAAGAATCAGATATATTAAATGCGGACTCTCACGGGTTTCTTCAGTTTCTCTGGATGAAGACTAGAGTAGGCCTTTGAAATGAAAAATGCATCTTCTTCTCCAGCCCTTTAGATCATCTCCTACTCGTCGTCTTGTAACTACTATTGAAGTAAATTAAATTTAGGACAAAATTGATCTCATTTATAGGACACTAGCTTGTACTTCAGAGAGAACAAATTGCTTATCAAACGTAAATATTAATCGATTAATACTCTATAGAGAATTTATCACTCTTACTTTGCGAGCCATGTGGAACACACAAATACATATTTTTTTACATGTTTGTTATATGTAGTTACCAAGAGGTCTAAAACGGTTAAGAAATTAAGAATTCTCTTAGGAAATGTTGGGGACCGTGGTAGCACAGTGACTAAGGATCTGTGCTACAAATCGGAAGGTCGCTGTTTCGATCCCAGCTGGTGTCAGTGGATTTTTCATTGACATAAAATCCTTCCGATCGCACTATGGCCCTGGGGTCGACTCAGCCTCTAATAGAAATGAATACCAGGAGTATTTCCTGGGGGTAAAGGCGGCCGGTGCGTAAGACTGACAACTTTATCACCATCCTGTGCCGTTGTCACGAAATCTAGGCTCCTTAACTTCCTGGAACCCTCAGGGCCTGTCCAGGCCTGTAATGGGACTGCTTTACCTTAGGAAATGTTGTGATTGTACTTTAATAGGACAATATCTCAATGGACTACAATATTTCGGCCTCTTGCATTTTGAAATGTCAGTCCATTAATAAAATTCTGTTACTTTTGTATTCAGAACACAAGCACGCTAGGCGATTCAACACTGCCGCATCACATTCAGACCCGTGACTTAACACATTATTAGAAAAATAATGCGCTTTAATTAGTCACGTATTAGTTACGTATATTATATTTATGTGTATATAACATCTGGTTTAGGTACAAATACTAGAATCTATAACAACAGTTAAATTCCGTGATATCAAAATTACAGTTTTTGTGTGACAAGTAATTAATTGCATGCATACTCTCTTCGTGTGGACTATTTGTCATGTGTAACGTAAGTACCCGCACGCTGTCACAGGAAAATCGTCTAAAGCAATGTTTTTAAAACTATTTCTCGCGAACCAGCATAAGGAAAATATTTTGGACTGCGACCCAAAGAAATAATATTTAATCCTATCTTCCCAAAAAAGCAATAGAAAAATGAATAGTTATACTTAAGAGCGGGGTCCCATTTAAATGGAAGTGTCTTCGTTCCACACCATGGTACTTTGCGAATAAGAATAGCAAGACTAATGAGGCGGAGGAGGTTGTTCTGAATAATTATCAAGTTAAATATTATAAAATGGCAATTTAACTGCAGTTAAACATCTACTATTATATAATGACAGTTTTTGCTTTATACGAAATTTAAGTAACCAAGAAAGAGCATTATTTTGTATTTATTTATGTATTTATTTGAGTGACTTTTGCGAATACCTGTTCTTTTAATACCATCCCCATCTGCAGTACAAGATAAGAGAGGTGCAGGCTATTTCATACATAGACAAGGCAGTTTCTGTCTTTCGTTTTTAATAGTGTCGAAGTCAAGTCAAATATTCATATTAACACACATATATGTTGTATTAAATGGTACAACAGTACTGCCTTCTTACTAAGTAGTGGAAATTCTTTGTGAAAAACTACGCAAAATGACGACAAATTAAAGACCTGGTAGAAATTTCTCAAAGTAACGTCGCGTGTTAATTACAGAAACTCGTTTTCTTCGTCAGATAAGAAATATATTTCAGTTATGGAATCAGGATTTTCGAACCAAATAGATCTCTAACCCAGCAGTATATTTTAAAATATTTATATCCTTCACCCTGAAAGTAGCTATTAAATCTGTCTAACAGCGCAGACAACTGTGACTGTACAAAGAATTTAAAAACCACTTTTTGTTTATTTGTGTTTCTCTCGTCTATGAGTTTCAGCAATTTGGAAACATATAATAGTTTGGGCAATTACTTATATGTTACGCTTGTCACAGTTTTAATGACTTTAACCGTTTGGCGCCGGAATTATTTTTTTTTATTTTAGCACATCCTGTATATAAAATGTGAATAAAGCAGGAACCAAATATGTTAGAATTATGAAACAAACTGCATTTTGAAGAGAAAGAAACGGAGAGTATATTCCGTGTTTAAAATATTCAGTACCTATATTTGTTTGAATAAATATATGAATTCAACATTTAGAGGTTAGCAGTGCGCTACGACCTCTATAGTGGTCGTTAGGTGTCAAAGGGTTAAGGATGCTTGAATCTATCCCCAACGTTTGAAACAATCAGTGAGTTTTCCTTGCACTTTCAAATTAAATTTTTGGAATTTGAGATAGTTAGCCGGATCAGCTAACTTCCTTATTCATGTATTAATGCAGAATATTTTAGTCGTATTTTTGTGTTATCTCTAAAAAAAATTATATTTCACATTTGAGTTCGTAGACCCTTTTTAGCAGTCTCCATAGTTACAGTCCTTCAACTTATGAGTGAAGCAAAAATGTCCTGTGATTAACACACATATCAGAGCGTACAACTTCAAAAAGCAGATTGTTCAGTAAACTTTTATTAAATTCACCATTTCCGCTGCGTCCTACACCGTTGCAATAAGATCAGAAATAACCACTTTACACTGTCTGTGATTTTTCTGTGACTAAAACAGTAATTCCTGATGGTAAAATTAGCTCATAAATGTATTGTATTTTTCACTTCTTCAGTATTTCCAGTCATATTTGTAGCAACATCAGTTTTTGTTCATTTATATTCGGCCCACCTCAATATCTACTATACACACACACACACATACACACACACACACACACACACACACACACACTTACAAGGCTTCGACTATATTCAGTTCTCTCGAGCTTTTTTAGAAAGAACACAACTAATTATTTACAAATTCGCCTTGCAACACATATCTCACACAAATAAAAAATGTTGCACAAAGTGGAATATGTCTGCTTTCATGATTCTGGATAAAGAAAATTCCAGTTTCGCTTTAACCGAGCGATAAGAACTTCCTCCAAACCTTCTTCAATGGTACCAAATTTCATTGAAACCTTGCTATTAATAAACGGTATGGGTTTCAATTTTTCAGCATCGTTTTCGCCCTCATTTTAAGTACTGCGTACACAGCACCATGGAAGATCCGGGGATCGAATCCCGGTGAGGGCGAGATTTTCCGCACATGTCCAGACCTGTCCTGGGGCCCACACAACCTCCAGTACAATGGGTATTGGGTCTTTCCTAGGAGTAAAGAGTGGCCGGGACGTGACGCTGACCCCTTACTCATTTTTAGTGCCGTTGTCAAGAAACAGTAGCGTTATACCTCTACTTCGCCTATGGGCCGTACGACCTGTACAGAGCCTCAGTGCCTGTATAGGGTGCACTTTTTTACCTTACACAACAACACAAATAATATTTTATTCACCTGTTATGTTTAAAAGGATACAAAATCAAATATAAAGCGAAATGAGCTTTGCCATTCAAAACATACAACCGACTAAGGATCTGCGATGATAAAATAAAATGTTGCCTCATACTGTACAAATAGTTCATTCTGTTTCCTTTCCAAGTGCTTTTTTTATCTTCGAAGATTTTAAACTTCCATCTGCAAGAATATTACAACAAATAAGCATTAGGATTTCGCATCCTGGTTTTTCTTTGAAAAATTGATGAGACTAAAATTCAGAAAACTTTTAATACACTGCCATACCCAAGATTCTTATTCCCTTCTTTCATATTAGATGCTTTACATGAAGTCGAATAGTTAGGAAAGTTAGTTGTATCATACGCAGCTACACTTTCAGAAATCACAGCAACCCTAAAACCGATTCACTCTTTCAGAGAAACCTCGGAGTTTGAAAGTTTACATGCCGACTTTCGTTTTATCAGAAAAAATTTAATTCTGGGGCCAACATTATTTGTTCTTTACCGTTAGTTGGAACGTAATTCTAGCAAAGATGCCCATCACAATCTGAGCGATATATGCGTATGTCACCACAGACCATTTTAAGTAAGTAATTACAACCTTTGTAATAGCTTCACAGCAGTTAAATTATTTTGAAATACACATAAATTATTTCAAAGATAAAATTTATCCTTGGGCGGGAGGAAGAACAGTAACTCGACTAAGACAGCAATTTGGAAGAGAAATGCAAGTGTTCAACCCGAACATTGGCCTGGAAGTCAAGAGTTTTACTTGGGAGAAAAGGAGCAAGGGCAAACAAATGTGGATAGGGACAGAGAAATGTAAAGCTGAGGCTGCGAATTTTGAAGGACTAAGCAAAATGTGAGCCGAAGGAATGTTTGAAATTTAAGGTGTATCGTTCTTGGATTCAAACAGTTGGCATCTGCAGTCTTGGACTGATAGCTTGAAACTTAAAGGTATTTACGTAATTCAGTTAGTGTGGTGTAGCACAAGACATTATGGGTCAGCGACTATTAGTTCTCAGCCCAAGACAAAACAGTTCGTTGGCCTCAAACTGTATAACCTCGTTGTCAGAGCTGGAAAATTCGGGGGACTGAAAGAACATAAAATTCATGGCAAAAAATATGGTGAACTTAAAGAAGCTGAAACAGAGGGAAAGGATAAAATGAAAGGCAGCGATACCCCATTGAGAACCTCTCACAGCACTCTAGTCGGTTGGGACGCGAAGCGTGATAATTACTGGTCTAAAGAACGAACGTCATGAATTTGGCGACAGCCAAAGTAAAGTCACTTCGGTGTTGCTAGAACTCGTGCAAACACAACGGTTGCAATCTAGCATCAAATTCAGAGACAGGGATATGAATTAATAGATTACGTATGGTAACAAACGGAGGTAATGAATATGTAAAAGTAGCTTAAAATATGCCATGAAATATTTGTCTTTATCCAGAGGAAGAGCTAACCTTATATCTACACCGCTGGCACCAGTACAAGTGCCGTCTTATAGAGAGTCGTTCTCTTTACTTTCTTCATGTCTCTCTTTTAGCAGTGTTGTAAATCCAATACATAACTACTTGCGACTTCTGTTTCGCAATCCCGTACTTGTAGACCATCTAGATGCTTGACACAGAAGGTCCAAATATCCTTATGTAACGGATTAAAGTTCATTCATCAGCCGTCTACATCAAGCCAGTGTTAAACTTTTGTTTGCCACATCTCTTTCCACTTCGTCCCACATATTGTAAACTGTAGATGATGTAGTGGCATGACGGTATATTGTAAACTGTAGATGATGTGGTGGCATGACGGTATATTGTAAACTGTAG
>Ga0123357_10007819_pt1 | contig 13280 bp, 8 predicted proteins | sample TergutEmb28metaG_FD_89873 | JGI IMG/M metagenome (GOLD analysis project Ga0123357, IMG submission 89873) | Embiratermes neotenicus P4 segment gut microbial communities from Petit-Saut dam, French Guiana - Emb289 P4 | ecosystem: Host-associated > Arthropoda: Insects > Digestive system > Gut ...
GAATCGGAACGCCAACACACACCAAACCAGATACCACCCATGAAATAAAAACCAGTTAGTCGCAGACTCCTGAAGATGGTCGTATTAACGGCCGAAACATGTTGAGTAATGAATGAATATTAATTAATAAAATAAGTGGCATCAAGTTGGTTTTTCTCTTTACGCAATTTATAAATTGTTGTTGCTGTTAGAAATATTTCAGTTTACTGAAAGAATAAATCTGGATTTGAGGCGTACAGCGAGGGACACGATGCCAATTCTCCTGTCATCCTCCTGCACAAATCCACACTCCTTGATTGACACGTTCACTCACGATCAGCTTATATACAGACAGAAAGATAGACTAAGTAAGAGTAAAGCCAATGGATGTCTATAATTCAATACACAATATTTCACAAATTGTTCATTGTGATTATGGAAATTGTATGTCTTTGTATTCTAATAACCACTTATTGCAATTAACCTATAAATCAGAGAACAGAATAAGCTGGTATTTTCAATCAGTTTGTTAAGCGACATTAGCCAGATGAGCTCGGTCCTTACAGCGACTGTGTCAGGGCTATTCTTTCGTTCTTCTATTCGCTGTAGAAATAACTTTTTTCTTTCGCTGGCACATACCAGCCGACGATCTCTATCCAATGGGTCCTGGCAGCTCTTTCCACGATGATATGGCCAAGAAGTCGTGAAGCTGATCCCTAATAAAGTATAGTAACAAAACTAATAGCGGGTGGAGCTGTGCTGCCACGCCCCGATACGTGTTTCATTAACCACAGAGGCAGAACTTTCTTTACGCTAATGGCTAGAGAGACCGTCATCAGTGCGAGTGTGCAATACAGAGGTAAGAAATCCAAGACAGCTGATATTTTCGGTGATGTCATCTACACACTTGGTTAGGTAGTGGCTTTCTTAAATTCGGTCCTGTTATGTATGGTCTGTTATACCACACATTCTATAGCCTACATTTTATGTGGCAGAATTAAGGACACTGAGTGGAAAATTCAGGCGTAGGTGAGGGGACAATATTACAATGGAACATCATGAAATAATGTTTAGATACTCACTGGTTTTGTTTGAATGATTATAAATTAGTTCGGTGATAAGTTATGTGCACGCTGTAATAAACATTTGGATTTCTTAAATGGTACCAAATTTTTTGATTGCATAAGCGACAGTTAGCTTCTGGAGACCTATTCTGCTTCGTGTGTTGTCAGCAGAATAGAATATCCAGGCTGAAGACTGGCTACATTTTTTCAGTATCAATCATAATTTCACAAACATGTCAGAATACAAATACAGGACAAATTCATCTGTATCGTGTGAGTGTCTAAAAATATGAATATCAAAGAATAATCTTGTCCTAATCCTAATGCCATCGCACATCAATTAAAGGTAATATATTACATTGGACATTACTCAGTAGTTAAGCAACGATAAGAATACAATCCGTCAATACATAACTCTTTTACATAAAAAACCTATTTAACATAACCAAGAGTTGTGTATTGATGGATTGTATTTTTATTGTTGCTTATTATAGTGACACAAACGGGATGACACACCTAAAGAATCGATAGTTACCTTATTAAAATAGAAGGTAAAGTTCTACCCATGTCTCAGTGCATATATTTAGTACCGTAAATTACGAAACATTTCTGACAAGAATTTCAGTTACGTGACGCTCATACACTATATTAATAATACGAATGACTGTGTTCAGTTTGTCACATTGCCCCGTCCTACCTTAACATAATGGATACAAAATTCCTAAAGAACTAAAATGTGAGGCCGCACACTGGGCTCCCCTGGATCAGGCTGAATTTTGTTGAATGGCTGAACGGCTACCAGTTTTTCGGAAAGGAATAAGCTGTAAGGAGTTCCAGGCAGTTTACAGTTTACAGTTTACAGTTTACAGTTTACAGGTTACATGATGTGAGGCTTACACAAACTCTGACTTAGATAAAGAATTTTGGATTAATAAAATTACTAATTAATGTTATATAAATATTAGATATTTTAATTACTAATACTGTAATTACTCATTTTTTATTTTGTATTTCATAAGAAAAACTAATAGAAATAAAATTTTATACACGCAACTTGAACTTGTAGGAACATATATATACATATACATACACATATACATATACATATACATATACATATACATATACATATAAATATACACAACCACTGAGGTGTGATAAATGAGGGTTGGGTCAATTCCGAGTTACGTAAATTTCGGGTTATGAAATCTTTTCAGGGACGGAACCCTTACGTAAGTTGTTAACTGTATTTCTTGACAATATATTTTTCTTTGTACTAACTCGATTATTGAGATGAGTAAACAAATAGATGAAGACAAGTATTTGCGAAAAACGCTCCAGTGGATTTAATTGGTCTGTGCACTGCAGTAGTTGTAGAACTTCAGTGTAAAAAAGAACGTAAAGCTGGGCGAGTTTGCACTATTTCTACAAATGTTGAAGTTACACAAAAGTTCCCTTTAAAATAAAAAAATCCCTCAACTTCATTAATTTTACACACGTCCGTAGTATTTACAGAATGGAGTAAAAACTGAGCACAAATGAGACTTTCGGGTTGAAAATATACGCTTTAATTTTCCGTAATTAAATTGGGACGGACACAGCGCGGTTAAGTCTAGTTTGTTCTTGTTTATAAAACAAAGCTGACAGCTCACAGGCCGCAGACAGATTTGCACTATTCAGTTCGAAGCCCTGTTGTTCAACAGTGCTGAAAAGTATCAATGCTCCATTCATATTGTCATACTCCTATTGTCATCAATTGACGTAATAAAATGAAAACTAAGCAGTACCATAGCGCAGGCTAATAAAATGAAAACTAAGCAGTACCATAGCGCGGACTAATAAAATGAAAACTAAGCAGTACCATAGCGCAGGCTAATAAAATGAAAATTAAGCAGTACCATAGCGCAGGCTAATAAAATGAAAACTAAGCAGTACCATAGCGCAGGCTAATAAAATGAAAACTAAGCAGCACCATAGCGCAGGCTAATAAAATGAAAACTAAGCAGTACCATAGCGCGGGCTAATAAAATGAAAACTAAGCAGTACCATAGCGCGGGCTAATAAAATGAAAACTAAGCAGTACCATAGCGCAGGCTAATAAAATGAAAACTAAGCAGTAGCATAGCGCAGGCTAATAAAATGAAAACTAAGCAGTACCATAGCGCAGGCTAATAAAATGAAAACTAAGCAGTACCATAACGCAGGCTAATAAAATGAAAACTAAACATTGCTATAGCTCAGGCTGTCAGTCCAAGGCTTCTTAACTCGGAGACACCGGTTCGATCACAGTCCATTCTCTGTGAGCTTTGTGGTGGACAAATGGGAACTGAGCCAGGTTCCTACCCCAGTAATTACGCTTTCTTTATCAGTATTATTTCGCCAGTGCTCCGCACTAATATTTCATTCATCTACAACGAACGTTTTATGATGGTGTGCCTAGCACGTGAATACGATATTAATAATATATTTCACTTCTAAAAACCGGAATTATTGTGTGGAGTACTTGTTATTAATATAATTTAGGACTCCTAGTTTTGACTTTGTTTGTTACCCTGTAAAACATCAAAATTATGCATCGCAAATTTACTGGTGGTCCCTTTCAAAAATACTCACAGTCACAATGTAGTATGGAATTAACAATAAACTTTAGACAATACAGCAGAGGACTCAACTGTAATCTAACTGATTACTGCTGCGAAAGAAACACACAATACTTGGAGAAATTCAAGGTTTTGGTAGGGATGGAAATGAGGAAACAGATCTTCAGGTTTGTCACTCCGAACAACGAAACTCTTCATTTCTGACGTTTTGAAGGAAGCTTCCATTCACCCTTGAAGATGGAGATGATTTGTTCCTTTGAAGCTTCGGGAATTAATAACCCTGATATGTAACGTAAAATCCCAGAAAATCCGAACCTTCAACCCCGATAACTCTAAGACAGTAAATTTTAAATTTTTCAAACACTAACATTCAGCTCACCAGACTAAGGTTTTTATTTAAAAGCATGGATTCATAAATACCTAACAGCTCCAGAACAGTACGAAACCCCAGGTGAATGGCTTTACGAAATTAACCTTATAGATCTTACATTCGTGATGTATTAAAGTACTGGAAAAACGATGGATTAAAAGCAGGCGGGCTGAAAACCTACACTCCAACCGTCACGTCCTGTTTCAAATTTAGACCTCTTTGTAGAAACTTGTTTCTTAACGAAGAGGTTTTACGGGACATAAAACTGGATCTTCCCGTCGAGTTTCATGAAATGATACAGTCAATTCCTGTAAAATTACACGTACGTAGCCTAAAAGTAGTTTTTCGGTTACTGATAAAACATCTCGCTTTCCATATCGTGGGTTCAGTAGGGTCTTTACAAAATTTCACCACCTGCTTTTCTGATTCTTCTCATATCACACCCCGACAATCTATGTACCAAAGATCCTATTTAATTTTAAGCTCATATTTCCGTGCATCTTAATTCAATGTGAATAAAAATCCAACAGATGCAACAGTATGCAGATATCTATTCACTGCAAAACTACTCTACATGTTTCGGGTGTCACAGCACCCATCATCAAGAGCATTAAAAACTGTACCCGCAACCTCCGGTACAAGTAGTATGACCTGTACCGGAGGCTGGGGTACAGTTTTTAATACTCCTGATGATGGGTGCTGTGACACCGGAAACATGTAGAGTAGTTTTGCGGTGAATAAATATCTGCATATTGTTGCATCTGTTGGATTTTTATTCACATCCTATTTAATGTTATCTTCGTGTCTACGGATTCAGCTTTCTGGTATCCTCATTGTATTTGGATCAAACTGCACCTCTTTCCTTCGTATATCAGTCTACCAATTATGTGAGATATTTCCCACCTTCATTTCGTCACCATAAAACAACGCTAAATAAATTACTCCGTGCACCAACAGAAGATCTCCCTCTTGCGACTTCCGGATGTTGGGTGCTAGGGATTTGTTATTAATACAGTATGAAAAGAGGTGCCTGCAAAGAACATAAACCTAATTATTTTCGCTTTATATCCTTCTCCTGGCCTACAGAGAACATAAATATAATAATTTGCGCTTTATATCCTTCTCTTGGCCTGCAGAGAATATAAACATAATTATTTTCGCTTTATGTCCTTCTTCTGGCCTGCAGAGAACATAAACATAATCATTATCGCTTTATAACCTTCTCCTGTCCTGTACAGAACATAAATATAATAAATTTTGTTTTATATCTCTCGCCTAGTTGCAAGAAATTATTTGATCTATAAAGACATACCACTACTGATCCACTTTCCAAGTGCATTTGTCTGTCATCGACGCTACAAATCCAAGCAACTGACAAACTCGTTAAATAACACTTTTCTCTCTCTTTCTACAATCATATGGTACATACCTCGCCATCAGTGTCGTAAAAGTAAATTCAGTCCCTGCCGTCTACTGAGTTAACATCCTATCCTTAAACATGCTTCTCGTTGGCCGTACTGAATGCACTTATAAACATACATTCAATTTCTTTATTGTTCCAAACATTTAGAAAAGGCTGCGTGATTTCAGGCTTCCGCCGCTCTGTAAATGAGACCTGCGCTCTTCTGAGATCTTAATCAGCGCAGACTGACACTTGTTACCGACGTTTCGGAGCAACCTTTCCTTTCCAGCTTCAAAGTTCAAACAGTCTAAGGAATTATTGTTGGACAGCTTGACCCGTGATGCTGCGGGATCCCACAACGCATTGAAATATAGATATTTCTTGGATCTGTTACTCAGAGGGTTTGAAGATGACCCAGCGAAGGTCGAAACATGTCGCCCTGACAATATACTATTTTTATTGTATATAAAATAAATTGTTGTGTTATTGACCGACCCGTTTGTATTTACCAATGCGTGTGTTAGTTAACGTAGCTTGTAATGGCATTGTACTGTCACGTTAGACTCTCTGATCATGGCCATAAGAAGACCGAAATTTGTTACATTTTATGAACAAGTAGGCACTATGGATTATTTATACGGGGCTTTTTCATAGTTTTTCATTTAGAGTACGAAGCACACGATGAAACATGAATCATTTCCAGGCCTTTCATATTATTTACTCTGCAACCTTCCATTTTCACTAACCCCAGTCTGCATACCGCTTGTGTACTTCCTTTTACAACATTCGCTACATTTTTGCTATTCCATTTTGTTTAATATTAAAAAGTGAAACTTCAGTGAAGGTCGTTTGTAGGTCGTTCAAGGTAACTATGGTTTTTAGGTACTGACAAAGTGGCCGTCAGGGTCTTTATGGTCGGTTACGTTTTTCATTTTCGTCCTTTAATTCTGAACCTAATACTCCCCAAGAAGCAGCTTCTACGTCTAATTCCGAGTACCGAGAAACAGCTGCGGCAGCGATTTTGATGCTGCCATCATACGCCAGTTCCTGGAACTAGCTGCTTAAACCCCCCACATTTCATGTGATTGCATGGTCAATACAAAGCTGCTGTGCGCTCCAACCACACTGTGACACAGGAGCGACCCCTTCAAATCCCCAATTTAGTTTATGAAAAGGGGAATAAATTAACTATTCCAGGAATTCGTAGCATTGTGTTGGTATACAAGCGAAAAAAGATTGAAGCTCTATTCCGAGATGTGAAGGTCTGATGTTCTGAAGTGACGTAAGTCTTGGCTTCGTAGAATAAAAGAAACTCGGCATATGAATATTTTGGATAAAAGAATAATGATAAATTATGAGAATGAAAATTATTTATTGTTTGATATTTGTGAAAATCTTTCTGTTTGTGTGACACAAACCATTTTCCTCAAATTCCTGTATTAAACTAATTACACATTTCTTGAAGGAACAAAATGCACATTGAAAGGGAGTTGGCAATTTCGTGCCACTTCTAAGAGCTTCACATGTAAACCTGTTTTTAAAAATCGCCCTCTGCTTCGTTTTAAAGTGATGGATGGCACCTTCAGAAGTAATTTTCTCAAATTAAATTTAAAAAACTATTTTACGCACGCATATCAACAACATCAAAACCAAAGATCTCACCGCGGAGATCCGGGTTCGATCCTACGTTGGTTCATACGGAATTTGTGATGAGTGAAAAGGAATTATGATAGTATTTGAAAGATTATTTCGGTGGTTTTATTGTGTTATTCCACCTATGATCCACAATCGTTTATTTATCTATCACCGGCTTTGTATAATCTCAGAAAAGGCAGCTTAGTTAAATAATTATTAAAAAACAAATAATCCCAAGAAATTAAACTAATTCATAAAATTAAATTGCAAGTTTTCGCGAATTATGTAAGCGCCCTATACCCAAGCGGAATTCTACCCTTTCACATTAACCTTTCAGGTATACCAATGGTGAGCAATGTTTCGACACGAAGATCAAATAGAAAGAAAACTGTTTATGTTCTTCATTATAAATAATAGTTACATTTTTACTATTTACCATACATGATAATACACTTTCGTCAATAGTATTAATATGGGGGGGGGATTTGTTTGAATTAACCTTAAAAATTTTGATGTTTTGTTGACCGTGCATCGCAGTATAATCTTAGTAATTAAACAACTTGATGCACAAAATCTTGTTTTATAATAAGTTTATTATATCCCTCTACATGTTTCGAGCACTATGTGCTCGAAACATGTAAAGGGATATAATAAACGTAATATAAAACAAGAAGTTGTGCATTAAGTTGGTTAATTACTAAGACTTAAAAATTTTGTGTTAACCCAAAATAAATTTAAAGTAATCTTTCTTAATAATTTTCTCCTTGTGTCTCCTACGATAAACAGTAAAACAAAATGCGCAAAGAAAATAATGTTATTTCAGTTCCATATGTCAGGTAGTGTGATTAGTTACTTTTATGTTGTATAATATAATTCAGATGGCATTCCTTTAGGAAGGATATCAAGACAGGAACCAATACTCGGAAATAAGAAGTTTGGTCACTAAAACAGACAATCTTCGAACACGTTTAAGTTTCTGCACTTAGCAATCATTTGTTGAGATGTGGTTTTCACATTAAGATTTCCCGGTAATGGATTCCTCTGCTAAAGTATATTGTTTTGTTCTGCTGTGCCCTCCCTAGAAATCTCTCTGTTGAATTACTTTACAACTGCATCTTGGTGCGAACAGTGTCTTCCATTGTCAACTATGCAGTGTACTTCTAGGATTAATGCATCAGTGAGGATAAAACAAATGTCCGGCAAAACTCATACTTTTTTGTTTTTCGTGTTTGTGAAATTATATGGTAGACCGCACTGCGGAACTATAAGGGCTGCAACTGTCTCATCGGTGACCCAGACCAATGAATGTGTCTTGATACCTGCAGGTATTTTGGTGACTAGACAGTTTTCTTTATATGCTCAGAACCTGTTCGACTGTACGTAACATTTCGATCGTTTCGAAACGAGGAATTTACAGGTAAAAAAATTCTCAAACCCTAAAATACACCTAAATTCTACACACTCGTAAAGCTGCAGTTCCACGCTCACAATAAACGAATGTCTTCTTCATTATAAAGGGAACACAATCGATATTTTGTGGGCAGACAATCTGTATGTATTGTGAGAATCATCGAAACACAAAAACACAATAGCTGGTGAAACACACCGTGTTTCTGCCTGATATTAAAGTGGAAGGTACAGAAATTTGTGCTTGCGTTTTAAAGATTCTTCCTTCTAAACAAAAGAAACCAATCCACTAGCATGTGCTTTAAAGTTAGATCCACGCGTCTGGCACAAAATTTCATTACACCACTATCATACTGCATAAGTTGAACTGGGTTAAGTCGAATCTAGTGAACCTGATGGCACACCTTTGCAGTTTTTTTGCTAGTCACGATCGATTAGGTTAATGTCGCAGCAGGTCTGGAGCCGAGATTTCAACAACGCCAAGTACACGATTCATTTAACCGGCTACACATTCCGTCTTCTTTATTTACTCTTTTATTACCTGTAACTAGTTAATTATACGGCGTAGAATTAGTTAATAATGAGTTATAAATGAGATGGGGAAGGAGGCGCTATGTTCCCTTTTAAGACACGCGGCATTTTAGCGAAGATGCTACAAAAGAACTCATGCGACTTCAGACAGGTCAGCGGGACCTCGAGCCTAGAACTGACAACGCAAACTCACGAATGGGACAAACTACATCAACGTTCTATATAGCAGTCCGAACTACTGTACTAGGTAGATCAAGAAATCCCTCCCATCTTTCGAATCGTAACTTTCATACAATTTTTCTCGAAAGCCCCTCTTTGTAATTTATTCTGAACCAGACCAATTCCTCACACCACCTCACACTAGGGACATCTAATTAATTCTATGTGAAACGTTTTTCTCTTCAAAGGCAAAATTCCGGTCAGAAATTTAAATGCCTTTCTTATTTCATTCGTAGGCGCTAGGTGACTCAGACTTGTCATTCTTCTCAGTTTATGCACCCAATATTGAGATGCGAGGAATACGGAGTGTGAAGTTGGATTGTGGATTGATCTGGATCAGAATTGGGACGTATGGCGGGCTCTTGTGAATGAGGTAATGAACCTTTTGGTTTCATGAAATTCTGGGAATTTCTTGAGTAACAGAAAACTTGTTAGCTTCACAAGAAGGAATCTGCTGCATGGAATTAATTAATTAACTACTCGTATATGTCGTCGATGACGAAGAATAGAATTATGAATATGAACACTTGTATACTTGACACGATGAAGCCTCAAATACCGTGAGAAAAGGATTCCCCGTGTCATTCTGCCCATCATAAATTCCACATGAATTTGCTCTGGATCCAGCCTAGGCTTAGAGGATGAAAAACAGCAGATTGAGCATCCGAATTATGGCACGGCCCTGTCATTGATCATGACACGAAAAAAAGAAAAGTATATTTGCTTGTGCAGTCTTCTAAATCAAATACAAAAGCCGATAAGTCTAACCAGTTTTGAAGCAAAACTTCCGTGTAGTAATGACACATTCTGAGTGTAGGTGACATTTTTGCTTCTTCGCGTAAATGTGCTATTATTATATGCTGTATTTTTATTGCTCAGAATTCCCTATTTTTAAGCTGAAACCTTGGATTATTATTTTAAATTAGAAGTTTAATTAATAAAATTCGGTACTAAGAAGGTTATTAGCGAGTGATACACTTTACGTCCCACAACACCAATAACGTCAGCAAACTGGCGAAAGCTTAGTTCCGAAAGTTTTTCTTCACCGACTCTCCTCAAACCTGGGAATTTCATATCTTGGCCTAACTTTTTAATCTCAGCCACTCAACTTAGGTCTTCCACTTCCCCTGAATGGTTACCACCATTACCAACACTTAACTCCCATCTCAAATTCTCCATTTCTCTCCCCAGGAAATAGGATTAAATATAACAGGACCAGCAATCTGCCATGGTAACGTAACAATACAGCCTGCCAGCACGAGTGATATAAAGCAAATAGAATGGCCTGAAGCTGCAGCTATTGTTACGTGACATTACATGAAGAGCGAAGCCCTGATCAAAAACATCGTCTTCTAAATCTTGATACAGTCTGTACCGTGCATTTCTTTCAATTCCTGTCATGTTTCACCAACAAATGCGCAAAGTATTTATTAATACATATTTATTTTTTATAAATCTAACATGTTTCGATTTCTAAGTATCATCATCAGGGAGCTACACATATGTTAAAATTACAGCCGTTTGAATGTAATCGATTATACATTTAGGCTTTACACATTAAAAGACAAAACACTAAAATATAAAATACAGCAACCTGACATATTTCTTAAGTTGTTACTTAATTACAATGGTTACATAATCTGTATTAAATGTGTATGTGGTGGCTTTATATACAGACATCTGTGACTGGTGTTATATCCTCGGAGAGTCGAATCCTGTAATATGTAATAATGTTCCAATAGTATATATATATATATACACATAAAAACACTAGAATACTGAGATTTTGAATCAAGATGATAGGCTTACCCTAGTTGTATTTGTAGGAAGGCTTGTTGGGAAGTGAACTGGGAATGAGAACCAGTTTTTGTGATATGGTTACAGGGCTCTACCGAAATCTATATTTTTGTATATTTTTTCTTGTTGACACTACATATGAAGATGGAAGAGACGGAGTGTTCCGAAACGTCGGCACATAAAACTCAGACGTAGGAGAATCACGCAAATGAAAGAAAGCAACATTCACAACACGGCGAAAGTTTGAAATCAAGAATATATATTTTTATTCTCGTACATCTTTTTCTGTTCATGTAAACGCGTGTTTCAAACTTTCCCCAGCACGTATTCAGCATGGCGTTTGATAGCCAATTCAGTGCCGAGGCTTGTGGTAATGACAAGCAGGAGTTACATGTGTGAGTAGAATTATGAGTGACACTGTCACCCTCGGGAAATATACATCCTTGTTTTTCGACGGAACGGCAAGCGGTCAATCATGGTGACGAACAAAGGAAAAGGTCAAGGTAAAGGTAAAGTAATCCTCTACAAGCCTGGACAGGCCCTGATGGTGCCAGGAGGTTAAGACTTCCAGATTTCAAGACAATCGGCACGTGAAAGTGTTAAGGTTGTCAACCCTACACACTGACCACCTTCACCCCAACGAAATATTCCTTGTACTTTTTTCTGCTAAAACCAGAGTCCATCCCAGGTCCATAAAGGCCGGAAGGATTATGTCAATGAAAAATTTCAATGACATCATCAGGAATCGAACTCTCGACCTTCCGGTTTGTAGACGATCAATATAATTTTCAATTTTCTTCGTTATTGATACGCTAAATTCCTCGCATCTTCCTCCTTTGCCAAGTAACAAAGACGGCAATAAAATACACATAAAGGAATTTTGTTCTGAACATCAGCGTTCGCTCTGTAGCAAAGCATGCATACTGCGCACGCTTAATTTGCATATCTGCGTGTTCTCTTTAACTCTTTAAAGAATAAGATTAACCTGAATATTATTTAAAGATTAGGTTTATGCAGATTAGTAAATGTTCCAGCTCTCGGTTTTAGAAACCATTCGGTTCGTGCTCTATACGGAAATAATCGCTCTCCATTTAAGATCACTGAAAACACACAAACGCACTGTGTGCACAGAATGTAGAATTTTTAAAAGTTATACTTGACGGTACATGAAGTAAACATTTGGTTCTAAGGCTTAATACTCAAGTCTACTGATCAAATATTTTAGGCCAGTCAACTTTAAAAACTACCGGTTGTTGTATCATACACTAAGCTTTAAGTTTTAATAACATATAAGTACAGGGTGTGCTAAAAGTATCTATGCACGTGTGCTGTTTTGTGATGAAAGTGTAAAAAAACACATACTTAAAGCACTTCAGAAGGCAAAGTGTAGTGGAACTGGTTTATTAGTAGAATGTTTCTACATTCCCTTGAGGGTCACTTCCACAATTGTTGTCAATTTGAAGTTCTCTCTAAACAATATCTTACTTTCAACAACTGCACAGAGACTTTTCCCTCATCCTCTGTCACCAGCACGAAAATTGCTGTCTTCTTTAATTTATCCTGTACTTAAAGCTACTACCGTACTTAGTCCTCTCTTGTTGTAAACACAGAATACACACGCAATTAAGAAAAAAATAGTTTACTTCAAAAACGATGTTGGCAGCACTGCAACACACTGGATTATATACAATATTAACCTCCTTTCTTTTAAATGTTTCAGGTTTACGGGACATGTTCGACAAAACGAAGCCATTCACAGAAATTACAGCGCCCTGTGAGCCGACTTGAAAGTAAAATCTCAGCTGTACCGTCAGAAAACTTGTGAGCCATTTTACCTAATGTAAAGAAAATCGAAGAAATTGTATAAAAAAAGAGAAAATGACGTTTCACCCGTACATTATTATCGTTGTAAAACCTTGCAAATAATGTGGCTTTAATTTCCCTCTTTCCTACAAACTTGATACTGACAGGGGAAACGTAAATATTTTGAATAAACCCTGACACGGGGATATGTTTTCTTGCAGTACTTCTGTTTTCGATTGTCAGAATCCTTTCACGAATGCTGCACACTCAAATCTGATTCATCTGTCTTCGATGCTTTATAATCGTAGCAACAGACAGCCCTGTTGATTAAAACACGCCCTCGCCCCCCCCCCCCCCCCCCCCCCCCCCCCCCCCCCCCCCCCCCCCCCCCCCCCCCCCCCCCCCCCCCCCCCCCCCCCCCCCCCCCCCCCCCCCATCCACAACAAACGGAAACAACCTTTTACTCTGTGCGC
>Ga0123357_10007820_pt1 | contig 13280 bp, 12 predicted proteins | sample TergutEmb28metaG_FD_89873 | JGI IMG/M metagenome (GOLD analysis project Ga0123357, IMG submission 89873) | Embiratermes neotenicus P4 segment gut microbial communities from Petit-Saut dam, French Guiana - Emb289 P4 | ecosystem: Host-associated > Arthropoda: Insects > Digestive system > Gut ...
GGTCAGGTAGTAATAATACATTGTATAGTGTTCGGTTCCAATCAATAAACTCCCTTCGACGAGGTCTTTCACTAATATTGTATCCAACCCCATGACATACATGGAATCATCTACCAAAACAGGGTCGGAATAAGAAAGGGTATATTCGTCATTGACAGTTTTCAGCTCTCCAAAGTCCCAAAGAACATTTTCACCGCTGCGTCCCGGATCTTTGTATTCGACCTGCTGCTTGATGATGACATCGCCTGCGCGAGGCAAGTTCAACTCGCTTTGTAAAGCGTGCTGAGCAAAAAGTATTCCATGCATGCTCGACAATACAAGAAAAATCATGTAAAAAATCATTTTCATAATATGCAATTATTATAGTGGTATTCGTAATCCTCAATTTGTACGCATAAATTTGTTAGGATTAATTAACATGACAAAGGTAATGGCAATAATATGAAATGTCCAAACAAAAAGTTGAACAAAAAACATACAAATTATTGAATATTTTGGTAATTTTGTTGCACATAATTCATTGTTAGTGGCAATCAATCATGAAACAAACATTTTACACATTGATAGTTTGACAAAATCTATATTCCTAATTGTTTCAGACGATTCTATTTTGTACAACGTTCAATTTGCTACTTCATTGTCAGTCGTTACAACATGGCTACAAGTAAGTAACCGTCTGCGCAACTTTCAATTCGGACGGCAAACTGTTTCTGACCGGACAATGTTTGATTGAATGTTCGATAATCGCCCGTTCCTTATCGCTGTAATTATTTGCCGGAAATGTGAAATCCACTTTCAGCTCCACAACTCGACGGGGATTTTCGCCCATGATTTTAGTCGTTTTAACTACAGCTCCGTCAATACCGAAACCGTGCGTTTGCGTAGCAATACCAATAATGGTCAATGCGCAACTTGCATAAGAAGCTGCAAATAAATCGGTAGGGGAAAATGCTTCGCCTTTGCCGTGATTGTCAGTGGGAGCATCGGTAATGATAGTTGTTCCTGATTGCAAATGAACCGCTTGCGTGCGGAGATTGCCTAAATACGTAGTTTGAACTGTTTCCATTCTGTGTTATTTTAAAATTTAGTCTGCAAAGTTACTGTTTTTTTCATAACTTTGCCATCTTAAAAAATGTATGAAATTTATTTTTGATGATGAAAAATATTTTAATCACCGGCGCCAGCGGATTTATCGGTAGTTTTCTGGTGGAAGAAGCGCTGAACCGCGACTGGAAAGTTTGGGCAGGCATACGCCAAAGCAGCAGTAAAGAATATCTGCGCGACGAACGGATTTCGTTTATCGACCTGTTTTATTCCGATAAAGAAAAACTCAAACAACAGATTGAAAATCATACGAATACTTTCGGGAAATGGGATTATATTATCCACAATGCAGGAGTGACCAAATGCCTTCATTCCGAAGATTTTAAAAAAATCAATTACCGTTTTACCCGCAACCTGATTGAAGCCTTGAAAGAAACCAGCGCTATCCCGGATAAATTCATCCTGATGAGCAGTTTAAGCGCAGCGCCTCCAACAGATACTTTGTACGGAAAAAGCAAGCAGAAAGCCGAAGCATTTTTGGAATCGCAACCTGATTTTCCATACATTATTCTACGACCTACAGGCGCTTACGGTCCCCGCGATAAAGATTATTTTCTGATGTTGAAAAGCATAAAAAACGGACTGGAACTGACTGCCGGTTATCAACCGCAACTGCTGACTTTTATCTATGCGAAAGATTTGGCGAAAGTTGCTTTTCTTGCTGCCGAAAGCGCTTTTACGCATAAAATATACGCTGTTTCCGATGGAAATACGTATTTCGATGCAGCTTATACCCAATTAGCAAAGAAAGCGTTAGGTAAAAAACGAGTACTAAAACTGAAAGTTCCTTTGATACTTTTGAAAACACTTTCTATCCTCGCAGAAACATTTTCCAACATATCAAAGAAACCATCTACTTTGAATCGCGATAAGTATAAAATCATGAAACGCCGCGACTGGACTTGCGATATTTCTCCTTTGAAGCAAGACTTGGGTTTTCAAGCCGAATATGACTTGGAACGCGGAATCGCGGAATGCGTAACCTGGTACACAAATCACGGTTGGCTGTAATCGTATCCTTAAAGTCGTTTCAAGGAACCAATTTTTCCAAACCGCTCAAGGATTGCGCAATTTCTTCGTCGCTCAAGCGATAATTTGTCATTTTACCGGAAAGGAACTGGTCGTAAGCGCTCATGTCGATCAAACCGTGTCCGGAAAGATTGAACAGGATAACTTTGGATTTTCCTTCCTCTTTTGCTTTTTTCGCTTCGCGAATTGCCGAAGCAATGGCATGAGTCGATTCCGGCGCAGGAATGGTACCTTCCGTCTTGGCAAATAATTGTCCCGCTTCAAATGATTCAAGCTGGGGAATATCCTGCACTTCCACGTAACCGTCCCTGCGTAATTGGCTGACAATGGTTCCCGCTCCATGATAACGCAAACCGCCGGCATGAATATCGGCTGGTTGAAAATCATGTCCCAGCGTGTACATAGGCAAAAGCGGCGTTAATCCGGCTGTATCGCCGAAATCGTATTCAAATTTTCCTCTGGTCAGTTTCGGACAACTTGCCGGCTCGGAAGCAATAATCCGTATCGCTTTGCCTGATGTCAACCGATGGCGCAGGAACGGGAAAGTGATTCCTGAAAAATTAGAACCGCCGCCAAAACAGCCGATAACGATTTCCGGGTATTCGCCGGCTAATTCCATCTGTTTTTCGGCTTCCAACCCGATTATGGTCTGGTGGAGAATAACGTGATTCAGCACAGAACCTAAGGTATAGCGTGTATCGGGAGTCATCACCGATTTTTCTACCGCTTCGGAAATAGCAATTCCCAAACTGCCCGAATTGTTCGGGTCGCGGGCGAGAATTTTTCGTCCTGCTTCGGTTGTATCGCTGGGTGAAGAGAATACGTTAGCGCCCCAAGTTTGCATCATGCTGCGGCGGTAGGGTTTCTGATTGTAGCTTACCTTTACCATAAAAACGTCTAATTTTAAGCCAAAGACGCTGCAAGCAAAAGCAAGCGCCGTGCCCCACTGACCGGCTCCCGTTTCGGTAGTCAGGTGTTTAATTCCCTGTTTCTTATTATAATATGCCTGCGGTATCGCTGAATTTAATTTGTGCGAACCTACCGGACTGATTCCTTCATTCTTAAAATAAATATGCGCCGGAGTATCCAATGCCTTTTCCAGCCCTGAAGCGCGAACCAAAGGCGTTGGCCGCCAGATTTTATACAACTCGCGAACTTCATCGGGAATTTCTATCCATCGTTCTTGGGATAATTCCTGATTGATTAATTCTTTCGCAAAAATCGGTTCCAAATCTTGCGGATTCAATGGTTGTTTTGTTCCCGGATGAAGCGGCGGCAAAGGTTTATTCACCATGTCCGCAACAATATTGTACCATGAGGTAGGGATATCATTCTCACTCAGTAAAAATTTTTTTGTTACCATTCTGATTGTTTTTAAATAAAATTTTTGCAAAGGAACATAAAAAAATCGTTTTTTGCAATCTTATTGTGTAAAACTTTCTATCCGCGCCATGCATCGTATCTCCAAAAAAACTGCTACCTTTGTAGGAAAAAAGATTTATGACCGTTATAGAAGCGATAGAAAAGCGCAAATCGAATCGCAACTACACAGGTGAATCCCTTCGGGAAGAACATGTTATATTAATCAGGGATTACATTGGAAAACTTAAAGCGCCGTTTGATGCGCCTTCCGTACGCATTCAACTGATTCACGCCAATCAGGAATCCGGTCGGGTTAAATTAGGCACGTATGGTTTTGTCGGAGGCGCTACGAATTTTCTTACGCTTGTTTATGAGAAAGACAGTTCATTTCCTCTCATGGAAGAAGCGGCTGCATACGCTTTCGAACAGGCGATTCTCTTCTGTACGGGGCTTGGCTTGGGAACTTGCTGGTTAGGCGGTTCTTTCAGCCGCAGAGATTTTGCCGAACCGGTTCAATTGAAGCCGAATGAAATACTTCGGATTGTTTCTCCGGCTGGTTATATTAATCCAAAGATTCGATTTTCCGAAACGCTTTTGGGGACTAAAGGAAAACATCTTTCCCGCAAGCCGTTTGAATCGCTTTTCTTTCATGGAGATTTTAGAACGCCGTTATCGAAAGAAGTTGCCGGAATTTATGGGAAACCGCTTGAAATGGTGCGGATAGCGCCTTCTGCAAATAATCAGCAATCGTGGAGGATCGTATTGGATGGGAGCGATTTACATTTTTATCAGCATTTATCTGTCATTGGGTTTAATGCGATTGATTTAGGGATTGCTTTGTGTCACTTTGAACAGACGTGTAAAGAATTGGCTATTCCCGGAAAATTTGAGGTTTTAAAAAATTTAGTCCCTGAAAAGAAAGGGGAGAAGTATGTTGTTTCGTGGAGGGGATAAGCTGTATTCATAAGCTTTACTCAAAAAATATTATAAAAACAAATAATATTTATTGGATTTTTTCCGTTATATTTAGTGATAATGCGAGAGAAAACCAAAAATTGTATAATTGCGTGAATATTTTTGTTTTTGGTACAAGGGGAATCCCCAACATTCAAGGAGGTGTTGAAAAGCACTGTGAGGAATTGTATTCCACTATGCCGGAAGATTTTTATATAACTTTATTTCGTAGAAAGCCCTTTCTAAATAAAGATATTTCAACTCAGTATAAGCGAATTCGTTTTATTGATTTATTTTCGACTAAAATCAAAGGTTTTGAATCGTTTTATCACTCCTTTTTGTCTGCTTTATATTGTATCTTCCACAGACAGGATATTGTCCATGTACATAATATTGGTCCGGGAATATTTATTCCGTTACTCCGATTATTCTGTCGTAAAGTAGTTTTGACATATCACAGTCCAAATTACGAACATGAAAAATGGAACCGATTTGCCAGACTTATTTTAAAAGCTGGAGAAAAATTTGCATTAAGCGGAGCGAATGTTATTATTTTTGTGAATAAAGAGCAATTAAAAAAAGTAAACAAAAAAATTCAAAAGAAATCATTTCATATTCCTAATGGCGTAAGATTTTTGGAGCGATCGGAACAAACAGACTATCTAAAAAAATACGATTTGATTCCCCAAAAATATATTTTTGCCGTAGGACGTATTACTCCGGAAAAAGGTTTTGATTATTTGATCGACACTTTTCTCTCACTGCCGGATAAAACTTACAAATTAGTTATCGCCGGAGGAATTGATCATAAAACTCCGTGCAGTAAAACGATTTATGAAAAAACTCAAAAACAGGACAGCATCATCATGACCGGTTTTGTGTCAGGAGAAGAACTGAGGCAACTTTATTCTCATGCAAAATTATTTGTATTATCCTCTTATAATGAAGGATGTCCTTTGGTTCTTCTCGAAGCGATGAACTATAAATTACCAGTTTTGGTTAGTAACATTTCTGCAACGAAAGCGGTAAAGCTTCCGGTGGATTCTTATTTTCAAACAGGGGATAAAGAAGATCTTTTGCAAAAGTTAACGCAAAAAATAGCAGAACCTTATTCGCTGGCAAACTATGATCTTTCAGAATATCAATGGGAGAATATTGCTGCTCAAACAGCTGAAATTTACCAGCGAGTAGTGGATAATATTCATGAGACGCAATAAATATTCATAAGAGAGGCATAATATTCACCAGATGAATAATTTTTTTGAGCTTTTTGTGCTATGTCGGTATAATCAAAAGTAGAGTTGTTATACATTACTTCAATTTTATTTTTCAAATCTTCCTTATTTCCCGATTCAAACAACAAACCATTCTGATTCCCTTCTATCAATTCAGGGATTCCTCCAATATTTGCCCCTAAAACAGGAGCGCCTGAACACAATGATTCGATGCCACTTAAAGGATTATTTTCGTAACATTCGGAGGGTACGACTGAAAAACGGGCTTTTTCGAGCAATGATTTGACTTCTTCTTTATTAAGATAACCTAAAAATTCAATTTTATCGCTTGTGTAACGAGATTGTAAATCGTCGAATAAAGGACCTTTTCCAGCTATTTTCAATGGGTAAGGCAATTGCTGTGCAGCTTTGAGCAAAGTTTCAATTCCTTTTTCCACTGAAAGTCTGCCGACATAACAATAATAATTTTCTCGTTTACAATTTGTTGTGTCATTCTTTTGAATAGAGATGAAATTAGGTAAAACCATCAGTTTTTCTTCCCTAAAACCACCGGCAAGCATTTTAGATTTCATAAATTCGCTGGGACAGATAAACATGTCTGTGTATTTTTCCAATTTTTTCAGATTCCATTTTACCGCTTCAAAATAGGCTAAAATACTTGCGAAAATATTATTTTTCATACAATTATGAAAGATTACAGGAAATTTACCGGAATAACATAAATTACAGGGTTTTCCGTTTCTCATACAATCATAACGAGGACAAAGCATTTTATAATCATGTACAGTCCAAACGATCCTAATTCCTTTTTTATGTGCAATTTCAGCAATCACAGGCGATATTTGGCTATGAATGTTATTGAAATGTATTACATCGGGACGAAATTCATCGACAAAACGGGAAAATTTATCTTTTACTTCTTTTGAACCCAAGGGTCGTGTAATATAAGTGAAAAAATCATACGCCCGAACGCTGTTAAAATCCACTTCTTTAGGAAAGAATTTCATATAAGGAGAGGAGAGATTTTGTTGGTGTTGCATTGAAAATACGGCAACTTCATGCCCGTGTTCTCGCAGTAAATTTTCGAGATTTATTACATATACTTCGGCGCCTCCGCGATGATAATAAAATTTGTTGGCGAGTAGGATTTTCATACGGTCTTAGTGTTTAAAGTTAAGCTTCGGTATTGTTCCATATAAATGGAAACTGTTGTTTTAATATCGAATGGTTCCAATTGTGATTTATATTTAATTAAATAGTTGTGATTTAATAATTCGTCGGATATATAACAGGTATATATATGGTAAATCTTATCTGCCAGATCGTTTGGATTACTAGCTTTGACCGTTAAACCAACATTCAAAAAATCAAGAATTTCTTTAGGTCCTTCGAGATTACTTGCAATAACAGGGAGTCCGGCAGCAAGTCCTTCAATAATTGTCAAACCGAATCCTTCATACAAAGAAGGTTGTATTAAAACATCAAAATCCTGTATATGTTTTTTTATCCATGAGCGATTTTTTTGCCCCAAAAAAACAATTCTATTTTCTATCTTATTTTTAACAGCTAAGGCATTCAATTTATGTTTATCTTCTCCATCACCGACAAAATATAAGATAAAATTCATATCAGGATATTTTTCTTTTAAATGAGCAACAGCTTGGATAGCAATATGCTGCCCTTTTTGTTTTAGGTTTAAACGGCTTATTTGCACAATCTTAAATAATTTTTGAGGAATGTAATCCGTTCGTTGTTCGTATTCATCAATTGCTATACCATTATAAACTAATTGGGCATCAACATTTGCACGTTTTTTAACGCCTCCTTTTACTGCTTCGGAAACAGTAAAAACTTGTCTATAATATTTTAAATATGAACACGATAAATTTGTATTGTGAACTGTTAAAAGCGTTTTTTTCTGTTGCATGATAAAAAACGGAAATAATTTATTATCATGACAATGAATAATATCCGGATTTATTCTTTTAACTATTTGATTTATTTTTATTAAGGTGGGTAGTAATTGAAATTTATTATTTTCCTCCCTGTTAATTAAGTAGATACTTACACGCTTGTCTATTGTATTTATCAAATCTGCATTTAATTTGTTATTTACAATGATCAAAGAAACGAACGCTTCTTTGCATTGCTGATTAAGAATATCGACCAGCATGGTTTCCGCTCCACCTACATTGAAAGAAAAAATCGCATGAATAATCTTCATCTAACGAAAAATAGTATTTTTATAATTGAGTACAAAAGTAATGTTTTTAAGTGAATTATTTGATAGAAGATGAGATATATATTAATTGTATAAAGTATATTGGTTGATAATTAGTATTTTAAGATTTTTTTGATAATGATCTTAATCCAAGAAATAGGGAAAGCTATTATACCCCATTTATAAGATAGATCGCTATATGCTTTGCTAAAGCTTACATTTTTTGTAAAGAGAAAATGCTGCCAATAATGAATATAAGCATCTAATTTTTGCCATTTATTCGTTTGCTTCATAGAAGCAAGTAAATTCCAACATAACATATCTCCAAGCGGAGATTTATATTCTTGATTTAAAGATCGTCCGGAAGAAAGATATTCACAATAGTAAACAGGTTCTTTATTTGCAATGAATAATGCATTGTATTCTTTTGCCAACATTAACCATATATACCCGTCTAAACAATTATTTTCATTTTCAAAAGTGGGCATCGGGCAGAATTTTCGAAAATAACCGGTTTTGACCGCTTCGGCTCTATCTCCGATTATTTTTAAAACCGTTCGATAAGAGCAGAAATCAGTTATAATATTATCGGGATTTTTTTGAGTTCCAATTGGTTTTCCATTATAGTTATGTCTTAGAAAAGTGACCGCACATAACTTTGGATCATCTTTTATTTGATGATAATATTGGTTGATAATTTCTACTGCGTCATCACTTAAAAAATCGTCGTGATCTACCATAAACCACATTTCTCCTTTCGCAAACTGTATAGCTAAATTTACCGCTGTAGTTTTTCCTCCATTTGTTTCTTTTTTATAGTAAAAGAAAGGGAAATCGGCTTTTGTTTGCATTTCTTCTACTACTTCATCTGTGTTATCAGGTGAGCCATCATTTACCAAAATCCATTCAAAATTTTTATTGGATTGCCTCATAAGACTGTTAAACAATGCCGGTAATAATTGTTCGCCTTTATAAGTAGCTGTAAAAATAGTGGTCAACATTTTTTCTTCCTGTTATATATGACTAAGATTTTCTGCGAATAATCGCTTTTCTAAAATCGTGTTCAAAATAAATTAATCCTTCTGTTAGTTCCGTTTCGATAGAATATTTTCTGAAAAACCGAGCTATTTGAACAGCATCTTCTTCGTTGTGATACGTACAAATAGAAAAATCAATATCTCTTGCCTCTTGTATTGTTTTTTCTGCACCCTTCAGTGCAGCCTGTTCATAACCTTCGATATCCATTTTCAAAAAAAGATTCGCTTTGTCTTTCCCATCCAAAAATTGATCAATAGTTATAGTGTTTTCATCATTTCTATCGCTTACATACTTTGTAACAATTGTAATTTTTTCTTTCCACGGTGCAAAAGTAGCATTTAGTGCATTAACCCATTGTTCTTCACATTCAAATAAGTAAGCGTGTTCTATAATTTCAATAGCGTTTAAAGTAAAAATCCCTTCGGAAGCTCCCATATCTAATATAGTTTTCCCTTTTAGCCGGTTGATATCTTCCAGATACCGATGAGGTGAACAAATATCCTGCTCCATAATTAAGAACCTATACCCTTCAGCTATATTTTTAGTTTGAGAAGGATAATATAACCTTTTTCCTGCATGAACAACATAGTACAACTCATGTTGATCATCCCGGAATGTTTGAATTGAGATTTTCTTGTATTTCAATGCAAACGGATACGGGTAGAAACTTAGCCCATGTTTACCCATGAAGGCATATAACTGATTTTTCTCTGTATGAGACAAGAATTTGTATAGTGCATATACAAATATATTTCTACAAATCGCTGAAAAGTCTCGTACAAACATAAGAAATTTTCCAAAAAAGGTTTTTCGAATTTTTTCTCTTGACGATTTTGATACATATTTTCTATATATTTTTACTATCATAAAATACGCATTTTTATTTTTTATATTTGAACACAAAAATTACTTTTTTGTAGAATAAAACCTACAATTTTCTTTGCTATTTGTCTAAACAACCAATAAAAAGATTTAAAACCAGCAAAAACTATCCCTTTTAATTTATAATGCCAACTCAAGGGAGATTTTTCTGTAAAATCCTTCCATTCATCAAAAGTTAAAATACACTTTGATTGGTATTTTTTTTTAGCTTTAGGCAATAAAAAAAAATTTAAACCTTGACAGTTGCCATATCGAAGAAACAACACATTGTATTCTAACGGCTGTAAACCCTTAGCGCTCAATTTGTTTTGATGTCCTTCCAAATACATTCCCAAAGGTTCCATGGTTTTCACGAGGGGAAAATGAAGTGCTGTTCTTATTTGGAAATCATAGTCGGCGATACATTTGAATTGCTCATCATAATAACCGACAATCTGATGAATGGACTTACGCCACATTTGAAAACAAGACAATTGAAATTCTGATATAAATTTTATATGCGAGAGACGATTATAAACAAGGCTGTTATTTTTCTTTCCACTGCAAACCCCATACTGCCAGGAAATCCATATATCGCCATAGCTAAGAGCCGCCTCAGGATTTTCATCCAATGATTCCGCTTGTTGAATAATGCTTTTGGGAAATCGTACATCATCTACATTCCATACAGTAATATATTCTCCTTCGGATAATTGAATCCCTCTATTCCATGTGCGGTATATAGTTTCCCGTTCGGGAATAATTATATGACGGACGAAATCGAACAGCGGTAGATTTTCGGCAATAATTGCTAATTCTTTTTCCTGCGGAGCATTGTGTAAAAGTAACACTTCTATTTGTTCTTTGCCTTCAATTTTCGCAAGCGCTTGAAAATAATCCTGCAAAAATAATTCACAGTTATATAATGATGTTAATACGGATATTTTTTTGTTTTCGTTCATTTGTTAACTATTATTTTCTACTTTTTCAGAATATGTTTTTTTAATTATATGATAACTAATTAAAGGCATAAGAAAAGTAACAGGATTAAGAAGATTTGCCGAAAAAAATGAAACGCCTATTGTCAGTACCAAATATAAAAAAGAAAAAAATCCATAGCTATTATCTTTCTTTTTATAGAAAAAAATCAATAAATAAGCAATCAATAGAAGATACAAAAGTGTTCCTATATAACCTAATCGAAGAATCAAAACAGAATAGGAAATATCGCCGGTTTCCAATTGTACAACATTGTTGGTTAATTCTTCTGCCAAGCCGATTTTAAAATCAAACATTTTATTCACTAACTCGGAATCCTCCGGAATCAATCCTGCTCCAAAAATCATAGCTTTGGGGTGATCAAGCAAATACTGATTTCTCTCTAAAAGATGAGCAATGCGAAATGTAAATGTTGATTTTTGCAGATCTTCAATATCTATATCCTTTGTATCAATATTCGCAACATCACCAGAGGTAACAATTGCAATATCTTTAATTGTTCGGGAATTTGCAAATTCGTATCCCCAAAAGACAATAAAAATTAAACCGATTATTGCAATTGACGTCAAGATGGCGGTTCTTTTAAAACGGGGTAAACGAATAACATAGCCGATAGAAATAGCAGCAATAAATGTAATTACCAAACTTCGATGAAAGGCGCCCAATAAAGCAGCTGTTAATATAATCATAGATACGTATTTGGAAATACCTTTCAGAGGATTATTATACAAAGCCATGAAAGTAAAGAAAAAAAGCATATCGGGCTGGTTATAAAAGCGAGGAATTTTATATCCGAATAAGAGGGCATAAACTTTTTGCCCTTCCAACAAAATACTTTTATTAAAAACAATCTGTAAAAGAAAGAGAGAAGCTGTAAATAAAGAAATATAAAATAAACATTTCAGGAGAGCCTCCAATGTTTCCTTTTTTAAAGAACGAAATAAAAAATATGCTACCCAGAAAAATTGATACCGGCTCGTGCGAAGAATGTCACCCCAACTTAATTTTACTATGAATTTACTATAAAAAATACATATAATCAGAAATGTGGCAAATACAATGAGATATTTGGTAAAATTGTCCCGATTAAAATATCCCTGACTAAACAGACTGTCAATAATGATAATTCCAACCAATATCAAAAAAGCGTAATCGCTTCCTTTAGATATAAATGCAAACTTAGTTATTTCTTCCGGGACCAAATTGAATCCGGAAGTAATGAAGAAGAAAAAAAACAATAAAGACGAAATTTTATAACCTCGTGCGTATAGAAAAATTGCAATTACTACGATTCCAAGAAAAACCATAACTTACTATTTATTCCAAATTCCGGTTGCTTTATTTTTAATTAATTTATTCAATTGTATCGGCGCCCAAATCATACGCGGGAGATAGATAATTACCGGAGCAAGTATAATTCCGGGAGCCTTCCATATATGCCCCATCCACAATGCAAGGGGAATAATCAAAAGCATTTCTGCAATCGAACTGTACATCTGCAGTTTAACTTTTCCAATTCCATTGATTGGATAAATACAGATATTTAACCAGCAAGTAGCTGAAATATACACACATACGGCAATCGATAAGAAGAATGAAATAGTCAATACATTTTGACTTTCCCGCATCCAATAATTAACCCAAACATAATAAATTAGCGGTGATAAGATAAGTACGGCCAATTGAAAGATTAACAAAAACAGAAAAAACTTGTGTAATTGGGAAATGGATTTTTGCATCCATGCAAAATCTTTTTGCGTGTAAGCATCCGTAAATGAACTCCAATAAGGCAAAACAATAATTCCCATTACGTTAAGCGCCAACGAGAATAAACGAAATGCCGCATAAAAGTTAGTTACTTCCACCGGATTAGTAATTCCCTGAATCAAAATATACAATGTCTGCGTAACCATAAAAGAAGCAAATGTCATAATAAAAAACTTTAGTCCTAAATTCATCATTGACTTAGCTAATTTAAAATTCACACAGTTTAACGTCGGACGCCATGCTTTATATTGATTTTTGAATAATACAAAGGTTGAAATAATTAAAACTATAACCGGAGCAAATCCAGTTACCAAACCCAATGATACTAAAGACGGAGTAACGGTTTTGGATAAAATGAAAATTCCAATCAAGGTGAGTATTTGCCCTAACATATCCAAAAAAGAACCGATTGCCGGCTTTTGGTCAGCTGTAACAACAAATTTTATCAAATTGAATATAAAAGTAAAACAAAATGAAATAATTAATATCCATATTAAACTGAAAACTTCGTGATAGTAGTCAGGTGAAATATGCAGCTTTTCAAAAACCCAATTCCAATTTAAAAATGGGTTTATTATGCAAAATAGAAGGAAAATAATTACGCAAATGATTCCCATTATAGCATAAGTTGAACTAATGTATTTCCTTGCCAATTCCATATTTCCCATTGCTTTTGCTTCTGCCAGCTTATTTTTCATTCCATTTCCAAA
>Ga0123357_10007822_pt1 | contig 13279 bp, 14 predicted proteins | sample TergutEmb28metaG_FD_89873 | JGI IMG/M metagenome (GOLD analysis project Ga0123357, IMG submission 89873) | Embiratermes neotenicus P4 segment gut microbial communities from Petit-Saut dam, French Guiana - Emb289 P4 | ecosystem: Host-associated > Arthropoda: Insects > Digestive system > Gut ...
CGCAAGCGTCTTTTCGCCGATTGCCGCTGTCCTTTCCTTTATCGCCGCTATGTTTTCGAGCGAACGCCCGATGATCGTTTCCGGTTTGTCGAGATACTTGATAAGCAGTGCGCTTCGTAGATAGTCGATCCACTCCTCCATCACACGTCGGACATCCTTACCGGCTGTCAGCATCTCATTGAATCTGATCAGCGCCGACGCGGTATCCCCGGCAAACACAGCCCCCGCCATTTCCGCGATTTTCTCGTCCCCGGCGCCCCCGATTGCCTCAAGGACATCGCCGCGTTCGAGCCTGCCTTTTCCGTAAGACACGCAAAGCTCAAGTATCGAAAGCGCGTCCCTCACGCTGCCGTCCGCGGTGGTCGCTACAAGCGCAACCGCGTCATCGTCAGCCGGCGTCCCCAGGTCGGCGAGTATACCCTTCAGCCCTTCCGCGATCACAGCCGCCGGCACCCGTTTGAACTCAAACATCATGCACCGTGAACGTATAGTCGGAAGCATCTTGCCCGGTTCCGTCGTCGCGAGTATGAATACCGTGTTTTCGGGCGGTTCTTCAAGTGTCTTGAGGAAGGCGTTGTTTGCCGCTGACGACAGCATATGAGCCTCGTCGAGTATGAATACCCTTTTTCTTCCAACCGTAGGCGGATACATAACGCTTTCAATAAGCTCCCGCATATCGCCGACGCCGTTGTTCGACGCGGCGTCGATTTCGACAACATCCATAAATGTCCCGTTTTGGATCGATATACAATTTTCACAGACACCGCATGGCCGCTCCCCGTCCGACAGACAGTTGAGCCCCTTCGCGAGCAGCCTCGCTATCGTCGTCTTTCCCGTTCCGCGCGTGCCCGAAAACAGGTAGGCGTGCATCTCCTCGCCCTCAGCGATCTGCCGCTGAAGCACGCGGACTATATGCGCCTGTCCAAGAACCCTGTCAAAAGTCTGCGGCCTGAATCTTCTGTATATGGCTTCGTAATTTTTTTCACTCATATCATTTTCTGTACGGTTTTCCGGGCAGGACCGGGTAGGTCTGCGGCACATAAAGGTTCCTGCTTATTGCTGCTTCCTTCCGGACCTGACAAGGTTCACAAGCCTCCATTGCGCAGGGCCCGGCCCTGCCCGAAAAACCGTCACACCAATATCACCATGTGATAAGTCTTTTTGCCTTTCTTTATAAGCATGCGGCCGTCAGGGAAATCTTCCTCCGTCAGGACCATCTTCGGGTCCGTGACTTTTTCCCCGTTTATCGTTACGCCGCCCTGCTGTATCGCGCGCAGCCCTTCGCCGTTGCTCGAAACAAGCCCGGCTTCGCGCATCAATGTTACAATGCCCAATTCTTCATCATTCAGCCTGTCCCTGTCAAGGTCCGAAGCCGGAACGTTTTCCATGCCGCCGCCGTCAGGCCCGCCCGGCCCGCCGCCGCCCGCCCCAAACAAAGCCCTCGCCGCGTCCTGCGCCTTAGAAGCCTCCTCTTCACCGTGAACAAGCTTTGTCACCTCGTAAGCGAGTATTTCTTTTGCGTGGTTGATCCCGGAATCCTTCAGAGCCGAAAGCTCGTCAACTTCCTCCATCGGAAGAAAAGTCAGCATCGACAGGCAGGTCCGCACATCCGCGTCCTCCACATTGCGCCAGTATTGATAAAAATCATACGGGCTTGTCTTTTCCGCGTCCAGCCAAAGCGCCCCGGCCTGCGTCTTGCCCATCTTCTTGCCTTCGCTCGTCGTCAGGAGCGCGAACGTCATGCCGTATGCCTGCTCAGAGAGCTCCCTGCGTATCAGGTCGACCCCGCCGAGGATATTTGACCACTGGTCGTCGCCCCCGCACTGCATTTTGCACCCATGCCTTTTGTAAAGCTCAAGAAAATCGTAGCTCTGCATCAGCATATAGTTAAATTCAAGAAACGAAAGGCCCTTTTCCATCCGCGATTTGAAGCACTCCGCCCTGAGCATATTGTTCACGGAGAAATGCCTGCCGATGTCCCGGATAAAATCAATATAATTCAAATCCAGCAGCCAGTCGGCGTTGTTTACGAGTATAGCCTTGCCGGTTTCCGCCGGTTTCCCGTCCGCGCCGACCTCTCCGAACTCCAGAAACCGCTCAAAAAGCTTCACGAAGCGTTTCCCGTTTTCAAAAATGGCTTCGCGCGACATCATACTCCGCATATCCGTACGGCCCGACGGATCGCCGACCATTGTCGTGCCGCCTCCTACGAGAACGATGGGCGTGTGGCCGTATTTTTGCATCCACATCATGATGATGACCTGAATGAAATGGCCTACGTGCAATGAGTCAGCCGTCGGGTCAAAACCGATGTAGAATGTCACCTTTTCATCGGCCAAAAGCTTTTTGATTTCCTCCTCGTGCGTAGTCTGCCTGAGGAAGCCGCGGGCTGTCAGTATGTCAAATACGTTTTCCGTCATGGATTCCCTTTTATTTCAGGCTGTACAGCCGGTCGCCCGCGTCGCCCAGTCCGGGTACGATATACGCGTGGTCGTTCAGGTGGCTGTCCTTTGCCGCGATATATATGTTGACGTCCGGATGCGCGTTGCTAAGCACTTCTATACCTTCCGGAGCCGCGATCAGGCAGACAAAGCAGATCTTTTTGCCGCCGTGCTTCTTGACGAAATCCACAGCCGCCGCCGCGCTTCCGCCGGTTGCGAGCATGGGATCGAGCACTACCACCTGGCGGCGCTCCATGTCGTCGGGAAGTTTACAATAATACTCGACCGGCTCATGCGTTTCGGGATCCCTGTAAAGGCCCACAAACCCGACCCGGGCCGTCGGGACCAGATCGAGGAACCCGTCTACCATACCGAGGCCTGCGCGCAGTATCGGGACGAGTGCCAGATCGCTGTCCCTGAGCATTTTGACCGTCGTCTTGGCCAGCGGCGTTTCGATTTCAACGTCCTGGAGCGGCAGGTCCCTTGTGACTTCGTAGCCCATGAGCATCGAAATCTCCCGCACGAGCTGACGAAAATCTTTCACCCCTGTGTCTTTGTCGCGGATGAGCGAGGTCTTGTGCTGAATTAACGGATGATCGAACACGTATACATTTGCCATTTCTATTCTCCTCTGCTTTAATAACTGTCCAATATGGCGACACGCCTGTCGTGCCGTCCGCCTTCCCATGGCGTATTGAGCCATATATCGATGTACCGAAGCGCGTCCTCAATGTCTGTGAACCTTCCGCCGAGCGCCAGCATGTTTGCGTGGTTGTGCGACGCGCCAAGCCTTACCCGTTCGTCGTCCGTCGCTATAGCGCACCGGATCCCGTGAACTTTGTTGGCCGCGATCGAGATGCCGACGCCTGTCCCGCAAAACACAATGCCCCGCTCCGCTTTACCCGAAGCGACGTATTCCCCCGCTTCCCTGCCGTAAACCGGATAATCCACAGGGTCCTCGCTGTGTGTGCCAAGATCAGTTATTACATAGCCTCGCCCTGTTAGCGCCGTCTTAACCGCTTCTTTTAAAAGATATCCGCCGTGATCGGCCGCAACAACGATTTCCACTGATTCCTCCACATTTTCTCCTGACTGATATTTTAACTTGTCTGCGTCTGTTGCGCCACAACTTTCTGCATTTTTACTCTCATCACAGCCGGTCAGCATGATTTTGATGTATTATATTATTATTAAAATTATAGAACGAGAGGACGAATAATGAACAGAGAGGACCTGACAATCACTTTGACAATGATAATGGAGCCGCAGCACGCGAATTTTTTCGGCAATGTCCACGGCGGCGAGATCATGAAGTTTATGGATACGACAGCGGGCTGCACCGCAATCAAATACGCAAAAAAGACCTGCGTGAGCGCGCGCGTCGACGAGTTTCAGTTTTTGAAACCGATACATATCGGCAATTTAGTGACCAGTACCGGAACTGTAGTATACACGGGGAATACCTCGATCGAAGTGCGCGTCAAAGTTGACGCCGAGGACATACGTAACAGCGGGAAAAAAGAACGCGCGATAGAGGCCTTTTTCACCCTCGTCGCGCTTGGCGACGATGGGAAGCCCACGCCGGTCCCGCATTATACACCGGAAACCGACCGTGAAAAAGAATTGTATGAATTGGTGAAGCAGCGCCGTGAGTTTGACCTGAGCAGGCGCGAGGCCGCGAAAGCCCGCAAAGACGGCGAGTAGCCGGAAAGGAGATCCATGAGAGAGTTTTTTGTAGAGGGGCGGACACTCCCGGAAGCCTATCACAAAGCGCTAAAGACCCTGAACGACCTCGGCGAGATCGCTGACTGCCCTGACTACGAACAGCAGCAAAAGGAGTGCACCATGACGGTACGCGTTGAGAAGCCAACCGCCGAGCCGCGCATCAGCAAGCTATTGATCTGCGGCCCGAAAGAACTCCGTCAATACGAACTTGAGATACTCGACGGGATCCTGGATTTTGTTATCGGCAAAGCCGACAATCTCTGGGAATACACCTACCACCAACGTTTCGCGTACCAGCTTGATTTCATTTTGTCCGAACTGCGGCGCGAGCCTTTCAGCCGCCGGGCCGTCATGTCGATCCGTGATTTTGACGTTGACAGCTCAAACACGCATCCAGCGTGTCTGCAGAGTATCCAGTATTTTATCCGGAACGGCAAGCTTGACTGCTGCATCCTTTTCCGCTCAAACGACCTGCCCGAGGCGTTCTTCATGAACGCTTTCGCGCTGATAAAGCTGCAGGAAAAAGTCGCCGCCGAGCTTGGAGTGCCTGTGGGTTCATACTCTCACCGCTCAAATTCGATGCACGCGTACGAAAAGAACTTCGGGCTTATCGAGGGGTATGTGCGCAAAATCGACAGCGAGCCCGGGGAAAACCTTGTCTATGAATACGAGGGCTTCTTCAAAGATATGATGTCCGAATATGACCATGAAATAGCAGACATGGTTGCGCAAAAACGCGAGCAATACGGGGCATAAGGCGAAACTACCGCCCGCTTATCTTATCTTCATCGCCGTTTCTGACTTTGTTCAGGCTCAGTTCTTCAAGGGCGTGCAGAAAATCCTCTTTCCTGACTCTGACTTCGTTCAGATGGAAGCTGCCGTCGCTGTTCTCGCTGCCGTTAAATACGCTGTTGATGTCGACGCTCCTGCGAAGCGCGCAAATCGCGGCCTCTTTTGCGACAAATACGATGTCAGCGCCTGAACTGCCGGCCAATTCCGGCACGAGCCATGAAAAGTCAAACCCATCTTCAAGCGGCATATTCTTCGTCGCGATTTCCAGTATACGCAGACAGCCGGCGGCGTCCGGCATCCTTATTTCTATCTTGTAGTCAAACCGCCCGGGCCTGAGCAAAGCAGGGTCAAGCAGTTCCGGCCTGTTCGTCGAGGCGAGAACCGTCACATTGTCGTATGTCTCCATCCCGTCCATCAGCGAAAGAAGCTGATTCACGATTCGGGAGTCAACGTGCGCGCCGTCCGAATCAGAACGTCTCTGAGTCATCGAGTCGATTTCATCGAAGAAGATGATCGACGGCTGCAGCTCGCGGGCTTCTTCGAAAATATCCCGCAGGTTTGATTCCGTCTCACCATACCATTTGCTCAAAAGCTCCGGCCCGCTGATCGGGATGAAGTGCGCCTTCGTCTCGTTCGCGACCGCTTTCGCGATAAGCGTCTTTCCCGTGCCCGGCTCGCCGTAAAACAGTATCCCCTTGTGCGGCTCAATGCCAAGATAACGGTATACATCCGGCCTTTTCAGCGGCAGCTCGATCACCTCGCGGATCTGGCCTATTATGCTGTCTATCCCTCCAACGTCGTCAAATGTCACGTTCGGGATATAGCGTGACCGCTCCTCCGCAATTTCAAGATTGAGGACCCCGTCTTTCATAACAGCGGACACCCCGTTTCCGCCCTTACCGCGGCCGCCGGCCGCCCTGTGACGGACGCCTATCGGCTGCTTCATTATGGCAGTGCCCTCAAAATCTTCCCTGTAATCGATTTCCCACCATGCGCTTCCGTGCGTATCTATCTCGTCCGGCAGCCCGTCTACTATCGTCAAAGCCTTTTCAAGAGAAAAATGCCGGCAATAAGCAAGGTTTTTCTCATCCGCCTCTTTTGCCAGATAGTCTTTGATCAACGGCTTATCGATTTTCCAAATACCTTCCGAGACAAACTTCCCGTAAGTGTACCAGTACTTCATCGCGTATGACGCCGTCTTGCTGAGATGCCTGTCAAGATCGTCGAGCAGCTTGCACCCCCAGCCTTCAAACGAACCCGCTATGCAACAGTACCGGTCTTTGTCTATCGCGTCCTCGTAATCCCTCGCGCATTTTACGACCGTATTGAACTTCCAGAAAAACTCATGCGGCTTGATTTCCGCCCCGCCAAGCGTCACGCTCGTACCCTTCCAATGGCAGACAAGCGCGTAAAGGTCGTCAAACTCCCTCTTCTTCTCAAACCATTCTTCCGCCGGCAGCCTGATGACATTGACCGGATCGTCGTCCGTCGCTTCCTCAAAATTCACAAACTGAGAGGCGAGTTCTATCGCTTCCTTATATTTTCTCGACGTAGACCGCCCGAATATGAATAACAGTGTCGTTTCCTGCATTATCACCAATCCTTTGCTTCCACATAGTATACCTTTTTTATCTGTACTTTCCGATGTAAAAAAATTCAAGGCATCGCTTTATGAGAATAAGTCATTTCTTAACAACATCCTGAAAATATATATCGAAAACAAAAAACGCTTGACAAGATATCCTGAGCCGATTTATTATTACGTCAGGCGATATATCGTATGCCGATATATCGCAAAAGAGATGGTATTGTGTTTTATGAAGAAGATAGCTTGATGTTTTACGGGTACAATGAAATATTAAAAATGCGAAGTATGCAAGGCCAAAAGGGCGGGCGAAATGCCGGAAAGTGTTGAAAGAGGGGCTCTGACAGAAGCGGTTTTCTATATTCTGCTTTCGCTGCACGAACCTATGCACGGGTACGCCATCATGCAGAATATAGAAAAGCTGACAGACGGCAGGGTCATACTCGGTCCGGGTACTTTGTACGGCGCGATCACCGCGCTTCTTGAGAAGCGTTGGATCGAAGCCCTGTCCGAGGAAAAAGGTTCCCGCAAAAAAAAGGAATACGTAATTACAGATACCGGCCGGTCGGTGTTCGAAGGAGAGCTTTCACGGCTCAAAGAGTTGATACGAGAAGGGGAAAGAAAAAGGAAAGGAATGAAAAAATCATGAGAAAAGTTGTCAGGCGATTGTTCGTGGACTACGAAAAAGAAGAAAACTGGCTGAACGACATGGCAGCCAAAGGCCTTGCGTTTGTCGATTACAGTTTCGGCCGCTATGTTTTTACGGATTGCGAACCCGGTGAATATATTTACAGGCTTGAACTTCTCGAGAACACTATCGACAATCCGGAAAGCAAAAAATACCTGGACTTTATGGCGGAAACCGGCGCGGAGCCGGTAGCGACCTGGATAAGGTGGGTCTATTTCCGGAAAAAGGCCTCAGACGGGCCGTTTGAGCTTTTCAGCGACGCCGCTAATAAAATTGTGCATTACAAGCGAATCCTGTGGCTCTATTTCGTAATAATGTGTGCGGTGATCCTGACAGGGATCATGAATGTCATCATCGGTGTCCAGCGTTTTTATGATCCAAGCTATACCGGGGTGTCACCAAATTTCGTAATCGGAATCGTCGGCATCTGTGTAGGTATCGCGCTGTTTTTCCCATACAACCACACAAGGCTGAAAGTGAAAAGTCTGAGACAGGACAAGATCGTGATGGAGTGAGGTTTTTCATAGATATATCGATATTCAGAATGTACCCGGGTTGAGAGGCTTGGGTACATTCATTTATTTTGAAATAGTTTTTTATTGTTTTTATAATTTCTCCACGTCATAATAGCAGAGAGAAAGGGAACGTTATAAAAATGCAAATAATAAAAAATATATATTTATATATAAAACTTGACAGAATTGAAGGGAAACGGGGTATAATCACATCAGGATAAAGATCCCGCCGCGCCTCTCAACGATGCGTACCATGGCGGGATTGCCTGTTTGTAGGGAATAAATATGAAAACGAAACCAGGAAAAACAATTGACGAGCAAATTGAGATACTTAAATCAAGAAGGCTCGTTGTTGAAAATGATACAGATGTTGCTGAGACATTGAGTACATTGAATTATTATGTGCTCTCGGGATATCTTCACGGATTCAAAGACCAATATGGCAACTACGAAGACGGCCTTACTTTCGAAAGGATACATTCGCTGTACAAATTTGATAGCGCTTTGCGAAACATCCTTCTTTACGCCATGGAACGCATTGAACAGTTGTTAAAAACAAGAGTGGCTTATATGATCGCCTTGGCCTATCCCGATGATCCATGCATATATGAATCGGCTTCTTTGTTTAAGAATGGTGACGAACACGCACGGTTCATGAAGGGTTTTCATACTACTGTACGCCACTACGCGGAAGTGCCTTTTGTAAAACACCATATTAACAAATATGACGGGCATTTCCCTATTTGGGTCGCTGTTGAGTTGTTCACCATGGGGAATTTGCGGCATTTGTATTTGAACCTGCCGAACACGCTACGGCGGCGAATCAGTTCCTCATTCAACATTCCGCCGGATGTGATGGACAGTTGGCTCGAAAACCTACGTATCACCAGAAATTCTCTGGCTCACAATATGAGGCTTTACGGCACAACCATACAACTGACACCAAAACTCCCTCGACAATACTACAAGAAGGAAATAATACGTAACCGTATCTTCGACCAAATCCGGTTGATGATGGTGCTGTACCCCGAGAGAGAAAACTGGATCCGTATTATTAATGATATTGGAGCGTTGCTTGATGATTATAAGGATGTTATTGAATTAGGGAAGATCGGCTTTCCAAAGAATTGGATAGATTATCTGGAACAGAGAGGATAGTAAGCGAACGCCCCGGCGCACAATCATGGGCAGGTGGAGCGGGCGAAGGGAATCGAACCCTCGTATCCAGCTTGGGAAGCTGGTGTTCTGCCATTGAACTACGCCCGCGCGTCCGCGCATTTATTTATACCATATTGCGCCAGCAAAAGCCAGCACAAATCAGGAGCCAGCGCAAATCACGAGTCGGCGCAAATCACGAACCGAGGATTTTGTCGATACTCACGATCCTGATGCAGAGCGAGAGCAGTTGCATCGTTTTTTCAAGTTCCGGCAGGCCCGGGAACGTCGGGGCTATCCTGATGTTGCTGTCGTTCGGGTCTTTTTTATAAGGCCAGGTGGCGCCCGCGCCTGTAAGCGTAACGCCCGCGTCCTTCGCCATTGCGACGATTGCCTTTGCGCATCCCGGCATCGTATCTATTGAAATGAAATACCCGCCCATAGGCGTCTCCCAGGAAAGGACTCCCGCCCCTGTGAAATCCTTCACAAGCGTCCCGAGTACCAGTTCGAACCTCGGGCGCAGGAGTTCCGCGATTTTTTTCATATGCAGCCTGATATTGTCAGCGTTGCCTTCGAAAAACTTAACGGTCCTGAGCTGCGCGGTCTTGTCAAAGCCGATCGTCTGCATCGAAAGATGGGCCTTCATCTGCGCAATATTTGCCGCGCTCGACGCTACGAGGCCGACTCCGCCGCCCGGGAAATTCACTTTCGACGTTGAGAAGAAATAAAAGACACGGTCCGCGTTTCCGGCATCCTCGCAAAACGAGATGAAATCAGGCGCCCTGTGCTCTTCCCAAAGATGATGCACTCCGTATGCGTTGTCCCAAAAGACGCGGAAATCATCGGCTGCCGTTTTCATGCCCGCGAGCCTTCTCGCCTTTTCCTCGGAAATGATACAGCCGGTCGGGTTGGAGTACAGCGGTACGATCCATATGCCTTTCACGGAGGGGTCGCTTCCCGCAAGCGACTCAACGACGTCCATATCAGGGCCGTCATGCAGCAGCGGGACAGGGACCAGCTCCGCCCCGAAGTCCTCGCTTACGCTGAAATGGCGGTCATAACCGGGTACGGGGCAAAGGATTTTAACGCTTCCGGCTTTGCTCCATGGCAGGCTTCCGTCACCGGCTCCGAAAAGATACATCATCGCGAAGGTATTGTACATATGGGTCAGGCTGCTGTTCCCGCCGACGATCATCTGCGCCGCGGGGATTCCGAGCAGATCCGAAAAAAGCTGTTTGCACTCAGGCAGGCCGTCAAGCACGCCGTAGTTCCGGATATCTGTACCGTCCTCCGCCTTGTATGTGTCAAGCCCATCCAGCATCGCGTTTGAGAGGTCCAGAACGTCAGGCCCCGGTTTGCCGCGCGACAGGTCGAGCTTCAGGCCCTTGGCCTTCAAAGCTTCGTACTCCGCCACCGCTTCCGCTTTCATTTCCAAAAGATCTTCTTTTGAAAGCTCCCGCCAGTTCACTCTCTCTTTTCCGTCACTCATCTTTTTCACACTCTCTTTATCACATTATTTCAAAACGCAGCATGTTCCTGCTCTCCGACAGGCCCTTCAGGCTGACGCTGCAATCGATCCCGAGCGTACCCGTTCCCTCGGGGTTCAGCCTGTTATCTATATCGTTCGTAAGGATCTCCATCTCGACCGCGCCAAGAGGCGTTTCATACCAGCCGGTGAACTTCCCGCCCTTCTCAAATTCGATCGCGGTTTGTATCCCGCCTTCCTCTCCGTACCTTTTCATACGTACTTTCCCGCCGGATATTTTCAGGCTGGTTGTGAATCCAAGGACGCCGGACAGCTCCGACTCCTCAAAAATCAGATACAGGGCGTCGCCCTTCCTCGTGAAGCGGCCTTCCGTGATGAATTCCAAAGCATCGTCATCGGACTTGCTCTCAAGCCCGTGAAGCTGGTTGCCTATGATGCGAAGCATTATATCTTTCATAGCCAAAACCGATAATCCTTTCGATCAATTCCTCAAACCCGACCCCTTTTGCCTGCCACAGCGACGGGAACATGCTGTATTTTGTCATTCCCGGGATCGTGTTGATTTCGTTGAGATAGATTTTCCCCTGTTTTTCGTCATAAAACAAGTCTGTTCTTGCGAACCCTTCCCCGTCTATCGCTTTGTACGCCGATATCGCCAACCCGTAAATACTTTCACGTACGTTCTCCGGGATGTCAGCCGGGATAATAAGCCTTGTCCCTCCGGCCTTGTACTTGCTGTGAAAATCATAATATTCGTTTTCCGGCAATATCTCCCCGACAACAGAGACGGCGGGCGTTTCGTTACCGATCACCCCGATTTCGAGTTCGCGCCCGTTGATTGCTTCTTCAACGATGATTCTCCTGTCGTATTCCATGGCGGCCGCTATAGCCTGCTCAAGGTCCGCGCGGTTTTCCGCCTTGCTCACACCGACCGAAGAGCCCATGTTCGCCGGCTTGACAAATAACGGGTATGAGAGCGCCTTTTCGATTCTGTCCGCTTCGGCAGCGAAGCCGTCAGCGCAGCGATCCCTCGTGATATATGTATAATCAGAGACGGGAAGCCCTGAGTTGCGCCAGATATCCTTGGTAAATATCTTGTCCATCGATACCGACGAAGAGGCGACCCCGCAACCCGCGTACGGCTTGTCCATCATCTCAAACATACCTTGTATGGTCCCGTCCTCACCGAACGGCCCATGCAACAGCGGCAGCGCAAAATCCGTCATCTCGTCGAAATCTGTCAGCGAGACTTTCGCCGCCTCGGTAAACAGCCCGGAAATCAGCGGGTCCGAAAGCTCTGAAATACCGCAAAGATCCGCTTCCGGTATATGCCAAACTCCTTTTTTGTCGATTGCAAAAGGTATGGCCTCGTATTTTTTCTGATCGATCACTGAGAGCACCGAAGCCGCGGACATGATCGAAATCTCATGCTCTTTCGACCTGCCGCCGAAGATGATCCCCAGCCTTATTTTTGACATTTTCCCTCCAAACAATCGTACATACATATGAATTGTAACATACACAGGCCTCGCTGTGTATGTTAGAATGATTGCATACCACAGCCAAGGTACCGGGACAAGGCGCCCGGACTTTAGGAAAGGAGAACTTTATCATGAAACATACCATTTCAACCATCCTCAGACAGAAAGCCGAAGGGGACAAAATCACGGTGCTGACCGCGTATGATTTCTCGACAGCAAAATTGATGGACGAGGCAGGCGTTGAGGTCATACTGGTCGGCGATTCCCTCGGCAATACGATCCTCGGCTATCCTGACACGCTGTCCGTCACGATGGATGACATGATCCATCATTCGGCCGCTGTCGCGAGAGGCACGGAAAACGCGCTGCTCGTGACGGACATGCCGTTCATGAGCTATCAAACGTCTGTATATGACGCGGTGCTAAACGCCGGAAGGCTCGTAAAGGAAGGCCGCGCGCAGGCTGTCAAACTCGAAGGCGGGCGTACATTCTGCCCGCATATCAAAGCCATCACCGAAGCCCAGATACCTGTCATGGCGCATCTGGGGCTGACCCCGCAATCGGTCAACGCCTTCGGCGGTTACAAAGTGCAGGGTAAGGATGAAACAGGCGGGAAAAACCTGATCGACGACGCGCTTGCCGTGGAAGAGGCCGGGGCTTTTGCGCTGGTCCTTGAATGTGTGCCCGCTGACCTCGCCGCCCTGATAACGAAAAAACTGTCGATTCCCACAATCGGGATCGGCGCCGGGAACGGGACGGACGGCCAAGTGCTCGTATATCACGACATGCTCGGCATATACGGAGGGAAATCCCCGAAATTCGCGAAAGTTTTCGCGGACGCCGGAGCGGCTATGAGAAACGGGCTCGCGTCTTACATTGAGGAAACAAAATCCGGCGCGTTCCCTGACGAAGAACATAGTTTTTGTATCGACGAAAGCGTCATAGAAACTCTCAGGGAATACGCGGAAAAATGATGACAATAGACGAAATGCAGGACGTGCTCGACATGCTTGCCGAGGAGCTGCCGGAAGTTTTTTTCAAAGACTTGAACGGCGGCATCGTCCTGCTTCCGCAGGCAAAGGAAAGCGAATACTCGCAGAAGAACGACCTCTTCACGCTCGGCGAATACCATCACGGCGGAGGGATGGGCAATTATATCAAAATTTATTACGGAAGTTTTGAAAGGCTTTTCGGCCATCTGAACGACGAGCAAATGACAAACGAACTCAGGAAAACGTTAAGGCACGAATTTCGCCACCATATTGAAACGCTCGCAGGCGAGGACGACCTTGTCGACGAGGACGCGCTGTTTATCCGCTCATATCTCGACAAACGCCTGCCTGTGCGCGGGCATAAGCGCGGGAAGCTTCCGTTTTTGGGATAAGCTGGGTTCTTATTTCAAAGCAAGCGC
>Ga0123357_10007824_pt1 | contig 13277 bp, 3 predicted proteins | sample TergutEmb28metaG_FD_89873 | JGI IMG/M metagenome (GOLD analysis project Ga0123357, IMG submission 89873) | Embiratermes neotenicus P4 segment gut microbial communities from Petit-Saut dam, French Guiana - Emb289 P4 | ecosystem: Host-associated > Arthropoda: Insects > Digestive system > Gut ...
CGACCGAAACATGTAGGAGTTAATTTTAACCAACAATTATATGTTTTAAAATATTATATGTGAAATACTATATGTGATATATTAAAAAATATAATAAAAAGTGCAATTAGTTGGCCATTTATAATGACAAAACTGTTAACCTATGCCCTGCAAAGCCTAAACACACCGTGTCAGTTATGAAAACCAATCAATCAATGATGGACAAAGGAACAATAGCAACTGGTTCTGTGATCCATATACCGCATAAAACACAGAAATTCACCCTGTGGGCAGAATGCAGAATTTTTTTAATATTACACCTTTTGGCACAATTAAGTAACCACTAGGTTTCAATGCATTATACTGTAGTACATATAAATTATGTGGACGACATGGGAATATGATGGGACTGCATTTTTCCTATGGCCCTGAACCTTGGAGAGTTGGGATAAATTAAACATTAAATGTTTTTTTTTTTGCGCCATTTACCCATGATTATTAAACTAGATACTAATCACTAGAATGATATTAACCTTTTTCTCTCCAAAATATTAAGTACAGTGAATATGTCTGTAGTGAATACAAGAGCCAGTATTTTCAGATAACACTATAAAAAGTACATAATTTGAAACTCATTATGTCAACTGACAGTTTAAAAAAATTTTATGTTAATAATTCTGTATGACATTACAAGGGCCGAATGGGTAAATATTTTCACTTAGCCACAGCTTAGATGTCAGGTTTGCCACTCTACTTTGTTGTATGGTAAAACACCACAAAATGCAGACTATGTTTTTGCAATATGGCAAGTGAATGTGACAGCAGTATTAGAGGCTGGGGATGTCAAAGTATTGTGCTGTGAGAAATAAACAAATTTCATCCCTGGCTGATATAACTTATGTTACACAACTTTTACAAAAGAATATTATTCAATAATTACACTTTTAACAGATATATAATTATCTCATCCGATGGAATAAAAAATGTAGCAAAACAATGTTCATGTCTGAGAATATTAGAGAAACCATAGTTATAATAATGATGGCAAGCCAAAGGTAAAGTTGTCTGTTTACAAGCCATTACAGCATGAGGGTGAATGATCAGTTTCACACCCTGGCTGCTTTACCTCTGGGGATAAGGCCCCTGATAATCAATGAACAGGAGGTTGAGTGGACCTGAGTCAGTCTGGACACTTTGGAGAACAGTTACCTAGCCCACAGGCTAGTTGCACCAACCTTAATATCCCAGCTTCCAGATGTCAAGCCATACATAATTTTAAATGGCTATGGTACATCATGGGATTTGTGAATGTCTGCTATGTCATTAAGCATTCAGTGGAAAGTAAAGAGAAGACTTCATCATGAGCACATAAATTGTTACCCTTGTTCTTAACTTTGGTACAAGATGGCGGTGCATGGCCAGCTTTGTACTGTGACTACTTTACTAAATTTCATTATTTGTTTCCTTTAAACCTTTGAGTTTCTTTCTTGTTTCACAGATTTTTGTAACTTTCATGTTTTTCTTTGCAAGTATGTGTTAACATCCCATTCATTTTCCTAAAATAAAAGGGAAATTCTGTCACTTCACTGGTTTTTTCTCATCATAAAATGGTATCACTTTAAGAATGTCACTTCTTTCCCCACTGTGAAAAACTTTCTTTGAGGAGATACAGATGCTATTTTCTTTGTTAGCCACATTTAATTCAGTTACAGTGGAACGTCACAACCAACATAAGAGAGGGAAGAAATTTTTTCTGCACATGGATACAAAAATGGAATCTCTGTGCATAGTTCACATATTTTCTAAGGTATTATCTTGATTGACTGAGCTACAGGTGCCTTAATCTAGGTATGAGTCTTGCATTATAAATTTGTGACACAAATTAATTTTTATTGCCCCATAATGGTGCCTAAAACTGAAATTTAATATTGGTTGTTACAGTCAAGATAGTGCTATCCCTATACAGTCCATAAAGGCACTAGATGAAGGTGACTGAACAGCATCCTGCCCTTACCACTTTATGCCCACAGAAAGAGCTCCAACTACATGCTGAATGGGTTGGGTTGGCTCCAGAGCCATTCTGGATTGTCAAGATCACTATAAAGCTGAGTTAGTACCTAGGTAAAATCTCTTGTATGTTTGTCATTGCATTAGTGTTTACTAAATCTTATTTTGGGTGGTTTAATGCAGTGTGTTCACTTTACAGGAAGTGTGTACGACTGAAGGAAGTTTGACTCTGTCTAGGCTTTCAGCTATGAGAATGGGAAAAATTACTTTATGGAAAAAAACACACGCACGCGCGCGCGCGCACACACACACACACACACACACACACACACACACACACACACACACACACACACACAAAGAAACAGTTCTATAACAGTTTCAGGCATTTGTGTAAAACACAGTAATACTTTTTATTTTTTACATTCATTTTATGTTTTGTTGACCATGCATCTCGATATAATCGTGTAAAGAAAAACAAACTTGATGCACACGTTATTCTTAGTATATTTCGTCTGTTGTCTTGGTTGGATTGTTCCAATCCAACCAGGAGACAGTCATGTAAAAAGAATAATAAGTACCAACTGTTGTATACATACGGTTGTACTTCCTGATGATGGGCACAGATATGCCCGTAACATGTAGAGGTTGACGAAATATACTAAGAATAAGTTGTGCATCAAGTTGGTTTTTCTTTACACGATTTTACATTCATGTTTGTAATCACATTTTCATTGTTGATTAGTCTGTCTCACTCTTAATCATCTGTTGTGGAATTTTATTTATGACATGTCTATGGTGTATAAAATTTATGGGAGTGGGGACAGAACAGATGTTTTAGTGAAAAAGCTACACGATGGATAATCCAAGGTTCATTCCTGGCAGGGACAAGATATTTTCTCTTCTTCAAAACATTCAGACCAGTTCTTGGGCCCACACATCTTCTATTTCAAGGGTACTGGGGGTTCTATCCCTGGGAGTAAAGCAACCAGGGTGTGGTGTGAAGTTACCACGCGCTTCCACGTAATATTGAGACCAAGAATGAGTGTAGCTATACCTCTACTCCGCCTTTATGTCTTAATGGTATGGACAGCAACCACTTTACTTTTTTGTTTCTTATACTTCGTTTTTCATTTTAATCTATGATAAATTTTGCAAAATTCCTTTAATATACATGTGTATTTCATAACTGTAAATAAAAGCAAAGATGAGCCAATTGACAGGAACACAATGTGAAGCATATTGGCCCAGCAAAATGCCTAGTACTGTGTTCCATGATTAAGTCAAATGGAGATACTGTGATAACTTGCAACATCTGCCAACCTACATGACCACTTTCCCACATTTCGTGCACAAGGACAGGTTTACCCCTACCTTCAATTTTGCAGTGGGGTACAAAACAATGACAGAACTTAAGCTTGCACAATGCTATTTAAAAAAAAAAAGAGGCCTTACTCCACTATTGAAAGCTATTTTAATAATAATAATAATAATAATAATAATAATAATAATAATAATAATAATAATAATAATAAAGTGAATGCAGAACTGAAGCAAGACTAACTTTACAAGCAGTTACATAAACAGGTAGAACAGTATGAGGAACGGAGTACATCATTTTACAAAGTATTACAGAAGTAATAGTCAAGGTCCATAAGTCAGAGACATTAGCTCTACAGGAGATTTCTGAACATAATGTTCAAACAACAAAACCACAGAAAATAATGTACTTTCACATTTGGTGAATGATCTGTAACAGTCATTGAGAAAACTAAACGAATTTGCTTTATACAATGAAAAGATAAATACATTCTTACAACATTACAGTACACACAGATATATGTAGTTCAACTAGAGGCTGGTATTCCATCACTCTTATTTCATGCCACATGTTAGAGTTTATGGAGGTCCAGACAGACTTTACTTGCAGTACCATCCAGCCCCTCTTTATGGCACAAAATTAAATTATATACACCAAAATTTGCAGGTAGGATTTTCCAGTAAGTACTGCCCAGTAAAACCATGTAATATTCTGCATATGATGTGTGCATGTAGGAATATTGTGTAAATCATATTTTGTAATGCATTAAAAAAATCAATCCAGTGTCACCACAGTCTGGCATACTTAGCTTTTCATGACAATACTGCCACTTTAAACTGCAAAAAGATCGGGGATTCTGTAAGCTGCAAGAACAAGGCACACTGACCCCTACCACAGCTTGTAGATCCAAAGGTCCTACAGCAGTGGCATAAGTACTGTACTGACAACTTGGAAGACTGTGGTGTAGATAGGAGGATGAAAACGAAATTAAAATGTTTCTTAAATAAGCAGAATGGGAGGGACAGGATGGACTAGATTTAGCTACTTCAGGTTAGCAACAAGGGCTGGGCTACTGTGAACATGCTAATGAACCTTCTCGTTCCATAAACAGCAGGGTACTTGTTGCTAGCTGAGGACATATTGGCTTCTCAAGAAGGGCTCTATTTCATGGAGCTAGTTTGGTATGTCTGAACTTAAGGTGTGATGCCATACGTGTGCCCCTACCAAGTGGGATGTATACTTTTCCATTTCTATATCACAACTTTGTTTGAAGTATGACTTACCATTTTTTCAGCTTCCATTTATTGTTGTTCATAAATTTAGGTTTGGAGTGGTTCATAATTTTTTCCAGCTTTCACATGTTGACTGTTCTTCATATACTCCGATTTGAAATAAAATGTGCAAACCAGTTTCATTACCCTTGATATGAGGGACCACCCCACTGGACCAGCATGCATATTTGCAGGTTGTAGAGATGTTGGAAGTGTTTTAATATCTGGGGATGGGAATGTAGGAAACTCTTGAATTCGACAGCAAAATGGTGGAAGTATGAAGCTTCAGTGGCCCTTACTACCAAACATTCTGTGTCCCTGCAACTTGCAGAGATGCTGATGAAAAGCTGCATATTCAAATTGGCAGTGTTCCTTTGCATCACGTCCTTTGTAGCTGGTTTAAGTGTTCAGTACCAGATAAAGTTATGGAGATTACTATGTACACAGTTACTTAACTGATGTAATAAATTAACTCGATATATCTGATATATAGGACTGTCAATGTACAACTATAATTTATTACAGCAACAACTGTGCAGTATTATATAAGTATATCTGATTATTTGATGCCATAACAGGATGCTTCAGTACATACATGTATCTGTTGTTGATATGTGTATTATTTTACAGTCATAATCATTTAACATACAGCTTTAGCATGATGCCATGTGGCACAGAGAATACAAATGGCCAGTCCAGTTGTATAATACAAGATTTTCTTAATATACTGTACTTTGGTAGAATGTGCACTGGGCCACAACTAGACAGGGTTTCAAATATGGCAAATCCTTTCATGGTTAAGGCACCTCATTTTTTAACAAAATCAGACACACACTAGTTTCAGGACTTAGCACCATTCAAAATAAAAAACAAAACAGTAATATTCCGACAAAGCTGTAATGAAGAAATTACTTTGTATGATACTCTCAATGGTAACATTTGGAGACTGCATACTAAGTGCCATTAAAATATATACTCTAATGTTTGTAATTCCTAGCACAGACAAGCCGGACATCATTTATTTCAACAAATGTCATAATATGAATTCCATAGAAACCATCCTACTTCCATTCTCCTAATATGAATGCCAATTATTCACAAAATACATATCTCAGAAAATCTGCCGTATACATTAAGCTATCAGTGTTGAGTGCGAAGAATATAACTTTCAACAGCATGTTTCCAAATCAAGCCATGACATTTGAAGAAAAGGTTTTAAGTTGCAGGGCACTCATGAAATATTGTGAGAACGTATCTAAAACTAGCAGCAGTCATTTATTCACAACTACACCAACTCCTCACTTTATGAATACTTTGTAACAAGTTTTGACACTTTTTAATAATTAATGTTCCTTCTTCAGTACAACAGAATGCAGCCAAACTGTGTTTTACCAGCACACTCCTCCAACAGATAGCTGCTACCTTTGTACTCTGCTGTCCATTGACAGCCACTTTTGTTCTATCTCAAAATGATCTGCTGTCCATTGTAGCTTCCAAGTTTTCAACACCATCATAGTAAGTACAGCCAAACTCCTACACAGTGTCACAGTTTGTTCACCACAATTTTTGGTGGTGTATGAGGGTGCAGCAAATCACAATACTCATGGAATTTCTGTCAGAGATTTTCATGGACACTAAGTGAAGGTGGAACTTCAGTGCAGGGGCACTGTATGGGGGTTTGACAGCACATGCACACAAATATGTGCCATAAATTTATCTTTCCTTGTAATTACGTCTATATCAATAAATTACTGCAGGTCACCATTACTGGGAAAGCCTTTCTGGGAAACAAATTTTGGCTTCACAACTTATTGTCAAGGAATGCATGCCTTTCATGAAATTAAAATTTGGTGTACAGGTAATTAGTAATGGAAATAATAGTTTAAAACAACACATAAGATTTAAAGCAATCAGTATAGCAATTATGGGCTTCTGGAATGTGACACTTACGTAAACTACATGGTATCACAGCCCAGAAGACTGGGTCTTATGATGGCATCGTCTATAGCATTTCACTTTACTCTTCTTTCTTGTAGCTACTTGCATCTAACCTAGATATTCCAAGCAGTGTTTTGCACCTTTATCCATATAATGCATGTAATATTACTTCTAGCTTGTGGTTCACATTTGAAAAGAAACCTGGGAACATTTTATTCAATAAAACTCCACAATGGAAGGTCTCCTCCAGAGTATCTTAGTATCTTGAATTGCCTTTTACACATTAAAACATTTTAAAAACCAAGACTAAAAAGTACATCGCTAGTATGGAATGGAGAGGTCACTCCTCAATACTGAATGTCATGACTGAGTGACTAGCACTTGTGTTTCAAATGTCAGCCCAAACACAGGCTATGCTCTTGAGTGTTTGATAGGTTTCCTGAGCCCTTCCAGGAATACATCTGAATAGTACCTTAAAGTAGGCCATGACCACTGCCTTCCACATTCTTTCTGATTTTTTGTTCACAAAATTTTGAATCACTACATAACACGACTATGTTACTCTTCATCATTACTGAAGGAAGGCAACCTATCATTGTATGACGAAGTACTAGTATTTATGCCTTCTCTGAATTCAAATTCACATTACAAAGTGAATGGTTTTGTTATCCATAATTATTTAAATGCATTTATATAAAGTTTAGGATTAAAAAACAGTATTTTCAGAGATGTAAAGTGAAAACCTTAACTTACGATGGACCTTCCCTCAAATTCCACCACAGACATCCATTGACATCATAAATCTGTCTGGCCTGAAAGGCAATTACCACATTACTGAACTATTAATGGGGTAATTAAATTCAAAGAACTTAATGAACAGCAAGAAAATCCAGCATTTTTAATCATATTAACAAAGATTACACGGGGATATTAATCTGCAGTTTTCTGCACATATATGCATGTTGCTACTCTGATCCAATTTTTAAATTTTAACAAAAGAGGAAACATGAACTACCTACTGAGTTGCTCATCATATTCATTGTCAACATGGCAAGATATTTTTGACTCAAGATCAAGGTCCAAAAGAATGAAAAGGTTTAATCTGGAAAGCTGAACTATGAATGAATGTGTATGTCTTCTTCGGTACAAACATCTGAAATTCCCCCTTTTTCCAAAACAATATGAATGTCAGAAGAGTTATTAGATTAAAGAATGAAGTACCAACTTCAAACTGAAATCTTTTGTTGAACAGTACATTTCATCTTATCATCATCTCATTTAATGTCATATACCCACTGCAGTTGAAACAGTACCATTCAAACACATTAAGAATAAATCAATCCCACTTACTCCAATTTCACAAGTTCATTTCTTTGAAAGGATGTATAATTGTTAACTCACATAAGTTAATATGTTCACTCATCATACTCTCTCTCTCGCGCTCTCTCTCTCTCTCTCTCTCTGTCACACACACACACACACACACATTCTCCATGTGTGCGTGTACACCAGAATTTAAATTTAAGGGCATCTGGAACCTCATGAAAAAATAAATTTATACAGTACTCTGTGCACATTCATATTGGTCTCTTGCTAGTCAACCTTAAAACACAGCATGCCTGGAAATGCTATCCTAGAATACAACAGCCAGTACATGACAACCACTACCTCCAGTGAAGTCAATCAGAAATGTTATTTGAAAGATGGAATATATTACTGCCATCTTTCGGAAGGAAAATGTAAACCATTTACAATACCATTAGGGAGTCTGCATCTGTTGTCACTATCACTTCTCAGATTATCTTTTTCATGAAGATATTCTGCAGAGGCATCCAAATCACAGTCCTCTGGAAATGAAGGTGACAGTTTCCTTGGAGTCAGATTACTGTGTGAGTCATCTGTTATGGGCTGATTATGAAGATTATCCATCAAAATGAACCCATCTTGGCTTGACAGATTGGTTTCACTTTGAGATAAAGCAGAAGTCACCAAACACTTCAGACCACCTGATGGTGATCTTGTGTCACAATCCACACTGTTTTCTGAAGGAACATAATTTTGTGATACGGCCACAGATAGAGGCAAATGAAAATCACACTCTTCATCAGTCTCACAAGTTGGTTGTGGGAAGATGGGCTCAGTGGGTACATAATTATCCCCCGATTCAACAAATGACATTTTCTTACCAGAATCAATGGTCATATGAGATGGAATTGATGGAATTGTACGATCATTATTTTCTGACTGAATATACACATTTTCTGACAGCTGATACCTATCCTCAGGAACCAAATGCAAAGCTTTCCTAATCACAGAAGATCCTGTCTGAGAAGTTCGTTTGGAAGGAACAATTTCAGATCTGTTACGCTGTGCTATGGAGTCTGAATTTGGATCAGAAAGAAGATGTTCAGTTTCTGGAAGTCCAGTTAAATGTTCTGGGACACAGTAACCTAATGGCCCCTTGAGACCAACTGGTAACACACAACTGTCACTTAAAATATCATGCTGGTTAGGTACTGTTACTGAAAATGGATGTTCCAAGTCTAGCTGGGTGTTACTGGCATTTTGGGCCACCTGACCTTGAAGGTTACCAGAAGGCACATAGCTTTCATCAGCAGCTTCCTTGGATTTTATTGTATTTATTTGTAAAGGAACAGTTTCTTCTTCTAACAGCTGATAGAAGGAAACTAACGGAGAACTTGTGAATGTTTCATTCAATTCCAAGTCACATGACAAGTCTATATCCTGTTGCTGAGCCATATTTGCTTTAATTACTTGTCCTTCTTTGCTATGGCAGAATGAGACTTGCTTGAATTTCTGACCAAAGTCACTTAGTGCCTCCAGCTCTGTGACTATCTGCAAGAATCTTGGTCGATGTGAAGGTCTCCTGTGCCAGCATGCTACCATGATTTGATGAAGTATATCCGGGCAACAGTGTGGATGCTCTAGCATACCTCCTCCAAGAACAAACTGAAGAACCTGTTCATTAGACAAGCCTTGATATGGCTGTTCTGCCAGTGTAGCCATCTCCCACAGGACAACACCAAAACTCCACACATCAGACTGGCTAGTAAATACCCCATCTGCTAAACTCTCAGGAGACATCCATCGTATTGGTAGTAATCCCTTGCTTCCATTTCTATAATAATCAGTCTCATAGATATCCCTCGTCATACCGAAGTCACCTATCTTTATGGTTAGATCTTCAGCAACCATGCAGTTCCTTGCTGCTAAATCACGGTGAATGAATTTATGTGCTTCAAGGTAAGCCATACCGTCAGCTACTTGAGCAGCCATAAGCAACATACGGCGAAGATCTGGAGGTGGTGGTGGTGGGTCTCTTGATGCTCTAAGGTATGTCTTCAGGTCCCCTAGAGCCATTAGCTCCATGACAACAAGGGCAGGCTGTCCCTTGGAGACAACACCCAGAAGATTCACGATATGATGTGCACCTGCAAATGATTTCATCACAGCAGCTTCATTGAGGAATTCCATCTTTTCTCTGACTGATGCATTTTCATTTATCATTTTAACTGCACAGCGGATATCCCCAGGCCTAAGAAGTCCTTCATACACCATACCAAATGAACCTTGTCCTAACTCTCTTACAAGTTTAAGTTTTTCACGTGCAACCTCCCATTCATCTTCCACATAAATCACATCACCAGCAGTCATGTAGTCAGGGTTAACTGACGCAATGATCATCAGACTCCTCTCCTTTGCTCTCCTTTTCCAACAAAATATGGCTACAACTGCAAGAACTATCAATACAAGGCACCCACCAACTAATACCCCAACCAGGGTTCCCCAGGTTGATTGATCAGGAACATCCTCCACTGGAAAGTGGAACAGCTTGGTGAATGGTCCTTCACCAGCCAGTGACATAGCTCTTACACGGAAACTGTAGTTACCAGGAGGCAAATTGGGCAAAACATAACCCCTTCCATTTTTCAAATATTCTTTCCTTGTTAAACACTTAACAACTGGATTCAAGGTCCCACTGTCTGTACGATGATGCTCTATACGATATGCTACTGTGATTCCATTGGGCATTTTTGGTTCCTTCCATGTCAGTCGCACGGTTTGGGATGTTCCATTGGAGATCTGTGCAGCTAAGAAGTCTGAATCTATTGTGTCAGCAGTGGCTAGCTGCTTTGTTCGAACAGTTACAAGACCAGCTGGACTACATGATTCATAATCTGTGACTGCAATGTCATTTGTGTTGTATTTTTGTGGATCTGCATAATGTGGGTCATGACAAGCAGTGACTTCAATTGTATACTCTGCAAAATGGTGCATATGATTTAGAACTATCTGTGTTGTATTAGCATTTATTCGTTGGAGAAATTTTTCATAGACACCATAGCTGTTCCTTACAGTATGATTACTGAATGTTGCTAATACTTTCTGTGGAGAGGAAACTGAAGAATGCATATTCGGAAACCGTAGACCTAATTCTTGTTCATCTCGCAACTTAGGTATTCCACTGTGGATGAATGAATAAAAGTAATTTGTGCAGGGATCAATCTCTGTACCATAAAAATCAAAAATTTTATTTTTCTTCAATGCCCCTGGGCCACACAGCATATTATATTCCTCCTCATCTTCAATCAAGACAAGAGGCTCAGCTTTGCCCTTCTCACAGCAAGTTTGTGAGCTAAGTGTATCACTGACACTTGAAGGAAAGACAGTGACATCATGACGTGATGTATGGTCAAGGGGATTCTGACAGTAATTTCGTTGCTCTAGGAAGATCTGATCATCTCGCTGCCATATGCCTGACACAAGGTAATGGGTTAAAATACCATTAGGATGTTCAGGAGGTTGCCAATGCAAAATAATCTCAGAGGTAGAATTTGAAAAGGCATGAATTTCCTTTGGGACAGAAGGTCTGTCTGGAAGAGTCCGAAAATATTTTATCATACTCTGTCCTCCTGTGTTGGTCTTTGTGTATGTCTTGACATAAAAAGCATACTGTGTGAATGGTTCAAGACGTGGAAGAAACTGCACCAAGTTACCGGGATGAGATGCCAACACAGTGTTGTTTTCAGCTGTATCACATGAAACATATATAACACGCCAACCATAGTCTCCACAAGCATCTAAGCCATCATTTTCTGTCACATTCTGTTCTGCAGCTTCTATGTAATACACCATATAACCCAGGATAGAGCTTGGGTCAGCAACTAAGCATGGCTCCCATTCAATCAAAGCACTTGTTGATGATTTGACAGTTGCATTTGCTTGAATCGTAACTACATTACAGGCCACTTTATCACCATTTGACTCTTGAGCAACATCAAAATTGGTATAGTTCGGAGCTCCAGTTATTTCTTGTAATTTATCTATCTGTGACATGCATAGTTTAGGGTTATAATGGAATCTTAGATGTCCTCTAAGAATCTTCAACTGTAACTCTTGAGGTCTTGAGGACCAGTTCCACAGTTCCTGTAAATTCTGGTTCTCAAGCACTAGTAAAGCATACCTGTCATCTTCAAGTATGTTACCACGAATGATACGAAGATTCCTGAGGAAATTCAGTGATGTTAGCGGGAAAGAGCGTGACACTTTGAGATACCCTTCAATTTCCTCAATAGCAGCAAGATTCTCTTCCAGTTCTCTGACAATATGATTGCCATAACCACGGATCAAGATCTCTAGGGATGTCAAAATTGTGGTGCAGCCACGAAGCTTCTGAGCATCTTCTATGCTACTGACAGGCCCTCCATCACATTTACGTCCGCACTGTCCCTTGCAGGGCTGGCATCCTCTTGTAACTGTGCCATTACTCACTTCCTGATAACCTGGTGGACACTGATCAACACATGAACCATTAAAAGCCCAGCGGCGTGTTCTATAGTCCACTGATGATGCATCCACATTTGCATGGCTCAACAGTTGGCACTGGTCTTCTGTCACACAGCGCCGGCCCAGGAATGAAACCCTGAAACAAAGCAGAACCTAATATAGATTTACCAAGTAAGTTGATATGGTAATAGTATTATTCATAAATATTATCATACCTACAAAAGTAATTAATAAAACAATCACATACTAGCTACAAATATACCTTACATATCTTACACACACACACACACACACACACACATATGCTTTTCAACATATTTGGTCCAGCAGCTCAAAAGTTCCATGATTCAAACAGAATATGTTTTCAATTTTTCCTCAAAATTGTACTTCTTGCCAAGCTTCTTTCAAATCACCAAGCTCATTTCATGTGAATTTTCCACAGTTCTGATTACTAGGTCATTCTGGATGCACCGACATTCGCTAATCTGAACTGTTTTATAGTCGATGGCTGCCCAGTACACTCATTGTCAACACTGCCTACTTCCTTTGAATGTTTCTGCTGTATTCAGTAAGTATCTTGTGATTCAGTTGCCACACTGTTCTGTAATTTTTTGCTATCCAACCACTAAACTAGATTGTTTTGTTTTGTTTTGTTTGTATTTGGTGAAATCTACCAATTGTCATGTTCAACACATCACACTCTCAGTACTCAAATGACAGTGAAATAGAATAGAATAATAATTGAGTTCGAGCCCTTCCGGGCCCAATGCACCTACGCCTTAAGAGAGGACCTATGTGCCCCATACTCTATATTAAAGTATGGGAGCCCTGTTCCTTGAACAAAGTCCCAGATGGCCCCCCATGCCTAATTTCCTAATGTCCTCCATGTCCAAAAAGAAGGAACCCAGATATATATATATATATATATATATATATATATATATAAAAGATTC
>Ga0123357_10007825_pt1 | contig 13277 bp, 12 predicted proteins | sample TergutEmb28metaG_FD_89873 | JGI IMG/M metagenome (GOLD analysis project Ga0123357, IMG submission 89873) | Embiratermes neotenicus P4 segment gut microbial communities from Petit-Saut dam, French Guiana - Emb289 P4 | ecosystem: Host-associated > Arthropoda: Insects > Digestive system > Gut ...
ATAACATCCGGCAGGCAAACCGAAACTGTTTTCTGCAAACAACTCTATTTCCCCTATTTCCACAAAATGATTTCCTCCGCCGGACGAACCCAATTGACGAACCGCTTTCCCATGCAGCGTTTTGAGGAAATTATCCGTTTGAAATTCGGAGCGTTCCAATACTTCGTGTTCCTGTGCAAACGGAATACCGCCATCCATACCAAAATGCGTATTTTCTTTCAGCGCCTGTTTGATTTGATACGCATAACGGTTGATGTAAGCAGGCGTTTCGTCAAAAACAGATAACTCCATGCGGCAACCGATATCGACCCCCACAGCATACGGAATTACTGCGTTTTCAACAGCCAGTACGCCGCCTATCGGCAAACCGTAACCGGCATGTGCGTCCGGCATCAATGCGCCGGCTAATGAAACCGGCAAACGCATGGCAAGTTCCATCTGTTGCTTAGCCGTAGTTTCGATATATTTCCCTCCATACGTTTTGAAAGACAATGACTTTTCCCGCAATTCATAAACGGAAAAAACTTTTGCTTTCGCCGGCAGACAAAAATGTTCCGCCAGTTTTCCCCAGACTTCATCATCAAGAAAAGTCTGAGGCGTATCCAGAATTTGTTCCAACGTTCGGATAACGTTTTCTTTCGCGTCATGCTTGCAGTGTTTGGATATAATGTTGACTGCCAGACTGCGTGACACATTATTTGTATAACCGATTTTACTTAAAATTTTCGGCTGAATTTGTAAGCCCATGATAAAATTTTTTGGGTGCAGGGTAAACGGTACAAGGTGCACGAAACGCCCTGCGAAATTAATAAAATAAATAATTGATAAAAAACAGATTACGGCTTATTGGAAGTATATAATAAACCCTCTTTCCGGTTGGTATTCCCGGAATGTAATCCTGATTGCGATATGTTATAATTTTTCCAGCATAACTAAACCCTTTCCTAATCATTAATGGGTTTATATTTCTTTGTGGATGCAAAAGTAATGGTATTTTTTGAATTGGCAATAGATAGAAGAAGTTTTCCCAAATTTTGTTTTAACAACACAGTCTCAGCTTAAATAAAATGATAAAATAAGTTAATATGACAGCAAACGAATGATAAGTAAAAATATTCTTTTATCTTTGCAAGCGAAATGGAGTTCGGTTGAAATGAATGAAATTTTGAATAACAAATATGCATACAGTTAAATTGGTTTTTCTTTGGGCTATCTTCGGGATGATTCCGGGTATGTCATTAGCTCAGAACAGTACAAACTCTCCTAATACACGGTACGGATATGGTAGTTTAGCGGATAAAGCGTTTATTTCTCAACGGGGAATGGGCGGAATCGGCTATGGGTTACGAAATCCGCAAATGATCAATCCGATGAATCCGGCTTCTTTTTCAGCGGTCGATTCAATGACTTTCATGTTTGATTTGGGCGTTTCGGGTCAAATGTCATGGTTACAAGACAGTTTTGGTAAACAGCAATACAAAAATGGAAATCTGGAATATTTAGCCATGCAATTTCCTGTTGCAAAGAGATTTGGAGTTGGGGCAGGCTTTGAGCCGGTTTCTTATGCAGGATACAAATATATGTTTACAGGCCCTTTACCGGTTGATAGTGGACTGTATCGGACTCTTTACTCCGGTTCCGGCGGTTTAAGCAAGGTGTATGTTGTTTTGTCGTACGACCTTTTGCAAAAGGTTTCAATCGGCGTAAAATTATCATATTTATTTGGCGATGTAATCCACAATATACAAAATACTCCGCAAACAGTCACTTCTTCAAATGCTTACATTGGGAATACGATGGATACTATTCGCGCGTATGGATTTTTGTATGATTTTGGGGTGCAATATCATCAACCGGTAGGGAAATTTAAAACGTTGACCATTGGAGCTGTTTTTTCGCCTAAAATTCGCTTTGGGACAAAGATAATGGAAGGACTTGTTAAGATAGACCCTGCTTCAGGAACGGTTAATGGCGTTCAAAATACGGTTTCCAGAGATTCGGTGTTTGAAATGCCTGAATCTTACGGGTTGGGATTTACTTATACTCGATTAGGTAAACTGACAGCCGGCGCTGATATTTTATATCAACGGTGGGCGAGCGCTAAATTTTACGATAAAACGGACACACTCAGTAATCGCCTGAAAGTGAATGTCGGAGCTGAATTTATCCCTAACCGCACCAGCGCTAATGTATTCAACAGATGGCATTACCGGGCGGGATTTTATTATTCCAATTCTTATATCAATATAAACAATTTGAAATACAATGAGTTTGGAGTCAATTTGGGTTTAGGCATTCCTATGCCGCCGGATAAACGTTCCATCCTCAATGTCGCCTTGGAATATTCGATTGTTCAGCCTGAATCGAATGCCCCCCTTATGAAAGAAAAGTATTTTAAGGTATCGCTTAGTTATACATTCAGTGAAACATGGTTCTTCAAACAAAGAGTACAGTAACATTTCTGTTAATTTGTTGTGTAATAACGATATCATGCAGTAACAGTAAAAAAAATATGCCTTTGGTTGCTGTTGATGCAAAAACGATACCGATGGTTCATACAGTAGATGCTTTATCGTTAATATCCGATTCGGGAATAGTCCGCTACCAGTTAGAAGCTAAAATTTGGGATATTTATTCAAATTCAGGAGATTCTTATTGGTATTTTCCCAAAGGGATTCATGTAGAACGATTTGATTCTCTTCTTCATGTGGAAGGAAGCATTGTGGCTGATACCGCTTATTTTTTTGAAAGAAAGGAACTTTGGAGAGCCATTGGCAATGTTGTTGTTAAAAATGTAGATGGAAACACTTTTGAAACTTACGAATTGTTTTGGAATCAAAAAGCTCTGCCCAATGACGGTAATGCGTTTTATACCTATCAAAAGGTTAAAATAACAAGTCCTGACGGTAGTTTCCTGATTGGCGCGAATGGTTTTCGATCCAATCAAGCGCTAAATCCCCCTTTTCTTTTTTCAGGAAAAGGAGAGTTAAATGTAGAAGAATCAAGTGATTCGATTCAGCAAAATACAGTACGTCCCGATAGTATGCAAATGCCATGAGTAATTTTTGGATAGAAATAGGAATCACTTTGGCGCTTTCCGCATTTTTTTCTGCGGGAGAAATTGCTTTTGTCAGTTCTAATAAACTGCTTTTTGAGTTGGAGAATAAATCGTCAAGCCTGACATTCAGAATACTTAACCGTTTCTATTCTAACGCCAACCAATTCATTTCCTGCATGTTGCTTGGAAACAATATTGCATTGGTTATTTATGGCTTATTTATGGCGCGCGCACTCACGCCGCTGATGACGCTTTATTTTTCAAGCAATTTACTTCTTTTGCTGATTCAATCGTTTATTGCAACTTTATTTATTCTCTTCGTGGGAGAATTTATTCCCAAAACAGTTGCACGGGTCAATCCGAATCTTTTCCTTTCAGCGTTTGCCATACCTTTATATATTGTATATATTATTTTATATCCTTTTTCAAAATTTTCTTCTTGGGTAGCCATGCTGATTTTGCGCATTTTTGGAGTAAAAATAGCCGATGAGAATCACAAGCGTTACGGGCGGCACGACTTGGATTATTTCCTTCAAAAGGCGATTGAAGAAACTCCTGAAAATGCTGAATTGGACACAGAAGTCCGTTTTTTTCAAAATGCTATGGAGTTTTCTCAGGTAAAAGTCAGGGATTGTATGGTGCCGCGAACAGAGATAGTTGCCGTTGACCGACAGAGTTCTCTGAAAGACCTTTCTTCAAAATTCGTCGAAACAGGATTTTCTAAAATTGTTGTTTATGAAGGAGATATAGATAATATTATCGGATATATTCACTCGTTGGAGCTGTTTGATCAGCCGGACGACTGGACAAAATCCATTGTAATTCTAACCGTAGTGCCTGAGAATATGGCTGCCAATAAATTAATGAAAACGATGCTTGCCGAAAAGAAAAGCATGGTGGTGATAGTGGACGAATTTGGAGGAACTTCCGGTATTGTTACTTTGGAAGATTTGGTAGAAGAAATCTTTGGAGAAATTGAAGATGAACATGATACTCAATTGTTTACGGCTAAAAAGTTAAATGAAAATACATTTGTGCTTTCCGGAAGAATGGAAATCGACCGAGTCAATGAAATGTTTGATTTGAATATTCCGGAATCGGACGAATACATTACTGTTGCAGGATATATTTTAAATCATTATCAGAATTTTCCAAAACTGAATGAAACGGTTGTAATTGGGCAATTAGAATTTAAAATTCTCCGTGTAACTCATACAAAAATCGAATTAGTCAAGCTAAAAGCCAATGAAAATTAAAAATTTATTGAAAATATTATAAAGAATACAACAAATTTTTGTACCTTCGTGCGCAATTTTCAGAAAAATAATTTAAAATAACATACAAATTCCATGGCAATATTAGATGATATAAGAAAAAGACCTCGTTTATTAGTAGGTATAGTAGGTTTTGCTCTATTTATATTTATTGTAACTTTGGCAGTTAACAACAACCAAGTTAGGGCGCTTCTACACCCGAATCAAGAAAAAATAGCCACCGTTGACGGTCAGGCAGTTGATATTCGCGATTTTCAGAGAGAATTGGAAGCCCAGACGAATAATTTCAAAAACCGTATGGGCGGCTCGCTTTCGGAAGATCAACAAAATCAGGTTCGCCAAATGGTTTTTGATGAAATGACCGGTTCAATTTTATTAGACAACGAAAGTAAAAAAGTAGGCTTTCTGGTTAGTAAAGATGAGCTCGCCGATTTAGTAATGGGCGACAATATTTCTCCAATTATCAAACAAATGCCTTATTTTCAGAATCCGCAAACCAAAGCATTCGATAAAAATGGTTTAATACAATTTCTTCAACTGATTGAATCGGATGATTGGAGTATGTACACTGCAGAACAACAGCAACAGATTCAAAAAGAAAAAGATATGTGGCTGGAAATAGAAAAAAACGTCGCTCAGCAAAAGTTGGTTGAAAAATTTTCTACTCTGCTGGCTTCTGCAATTGTAACTAATTCGTTGGATGCCAAAGCCGCATATAATGATAATGCAGTTAGCGTGGATTTTAATTATGTGTCTCAGCTTTATAATTCGGTTCCCGATACGGGTATAGTAATCAATGACGCAGATATTGCTAAATTGTATGATTCACGGAAGCAAGATTATAAACAGGAAGCCGCTAAACTCGTCAGCTATATTGCCGTAAATGTTTTGCCAAGCAAAGAAGATTACGCTGATATTGCCACTCGTATTGAAAAAGTAAAAAATGACTTGGCAACTGCCGACAATCCTGTCGATGTGATTAACGAAAATTCCGATGTTCCCTTTTTAGACGCTTATGTTTCTACCGCACAATTAAGCGGAGACGAAAGAGTTTTTGTAGAACACGCTTCGGTAGGAGATATTGATGGTCCTAAATTAACGGACAAAACTTACTCTTTGTATAAACTGATTGGCGTAAAGCAAGCTCCGGATTCGATAAAAGTAAATTTATTCCCTTTTTCCAATTCGGATGACGCAAAAGTCAAAGCGCATATCGACAGTTTAATTCAAGTGATTCGTTCCGGCAAATCGTTTGCCGATGTCGCTTTAGCGGAATCAAACGGACAAACCAACGGCGATATGGGTTGGCAAACAGAAATCACTTTAACTAACGGAGTTGATTCAAAATTTGCTACTACGCTTATTGACGCAAAAATTGATGAACTTTTCACTGTATCGACACTGAAAGGAAATTATTTAGTACAGGTAGTAGAAAAAACGAAGCCGGTAACAAAATACAAAATAGGAGCGATCCTGATGGACGTAACTTACAGTCAGGAAACCTATAATAAATTGTACAGCAGCCTGAATCAATATATTTCCAAAAATAATCGTCTGGATAAATTTAAGTCGGCTGCAGCGGATGCAGGATATAGTTGTCAGACAGGCGTGCCATTGCTTGAAAATCAAAACAATATAGCTTCCATTGAAAATTCAAGGCAAGTAATCCGCTGGGCAAACGCTCACAGCAAAGGGGATATGTCCGAAATATTTGAATGTCAGGGCTATCTCATTGTTGCTGCTGTAGAAGGAGATATTAAAACCGGATACCGCCCGTTAAAAGAAGTTGCCGACATTTTGAAAAGAGAATTGATTAACGAAAAGAAAGGGGCGCAAATCATAGAATCGTTGAAAGCAAAGAATCTTAATTCGTTAGACGATTATGCAACCGCTATGAATTCTACAGTACAGGAAGTGAAATTTGTTACATTTGCAACTCCTCGAATCGCGGGTATTGGCGCCGAGCCGATAGTGAATGTGAAAGCTATTGCTTCGGAAGTTGGCAAGATTACAGATCCTTTTGCAGGCAAAAATGGAGTATATGTTCTGTCGTTAACAGCTAAAAACACATCTGATCAAAAATATGACGAAGCGAATCAGATGCAGCAAATGAACATGCAAAACAGCTATAGAATCATGCAAATGGTTCAAACTAACCAGTTATTGAAAGACAAGGCTACTATTGAAGACAACCGGAGCCATTTTTATTAATGGTTAAGAAGTTGTTAATAGGACAAACGTTGCGTGAAATTGAAATATTGGCTGCCGAATTAGGAATGCCCTCTTTCGCAAGCAGGCAACTGACGGATTGGTTGTATAAAAAGCAAGTCCGGACAATTGATGCGATGACAAACCTTCCGCTTAAGGGAAGAGAAAAATTGAAGGAAAACTATACGGTCGGACGCGAAGATTATTCACAGGTACAAAATTCAGCAGACGGAACCCGAAAGTATTTATTTCCTGTTGCCGGAAATAAATTTGTAGAAACGGTTTACATTCCCGATAAAGAACGCGCAACGGTTTGTATTTCCTCACAGGTAGGCTGCAAAATGAATTGCTTGTTTTGCATGACCGGAAAACAAAAATTCACGTCTCAACTGTCTTCTTCCGAAATCATAAATCAAATTTTGTCGCTCCCTGAAAGCGGTCAATTAACTAATTACGTTTTCATGGGGATGGGCGAGCCTTTGGACAACGACCGCGAGCTTTTTAAAACCTTAGAAATTTTGACTGCTAATTATGGCTTGGCTTTAAGTCCGAAACGAATCACAGTCTCAACCGTTGGAATCATGCCGGAACTGAAGCGCTTGTTAGATGAAACGAATTGTCACGTAGCAATCAGTCTCCACTCGCCTTATCATGAAGAACGGCTTTCATGGATGCCTGTGGAAAAAGCATTTCCCGCAGAAAAAGTAATTGAACTGATTAAACAATACGATTTTTCTCATCAACGGAGGATTTCATTTGAATACATTTTGTTTGGAGGACTGAATGACGACCGGTGCCATGCTCGCGATTTAGAACGTTTATTATCAGGTATTTCCTGTCGAGTAAATTTGATAAAGTATCATCCTGTTCCCGGCATAAACCTGCCTGAAACAAACATGGATAATATGGTTTCCTTCCGCGATTACCTTTCTTCGCATGGAATTATTTCTACCATCCGTTCTTCGCGCGGCGAAGATATTTTAGCCGCTTGCGGAATGTTGTCAACAATTCATAATTGACTAAGTCGAACGTTGTTTCATAATTTTTTCCTATCTTTGCGTATATTTTAAAACAGAAAAAAGAAATGAGTGAAAAGATAATAAAGGTCGGAATTAGCCACGGCGATATTAACGGCATAGCTTACGAGTTAATACTTAAAGTATTTGAGGATATACGAATATTCGAATTGTGTATTCCTGTGGTATATGGTTCTTCCAAAGTGTTGGCGTATCAGCGGAAAAGCATGAATCTTCCTGCGGTTAATTTTAACGCCATCAGCCACGCCGGAGATGCCGGAATGAATCGTTTGAATATTATTAATTGCGGAAATGAAGATGTTACCGTTGAATTTGCACGTTCTACTCCGGAATCGGAATCCTTAGCTGAAGCGGCTTTTCAGCGGGCATTGAGCGATTTACAAGCGGGTCTTATCGACGTATTAGTCATGGCGCCCGCTAATTGGGACGAAACGGCTGTTTTATCCAAGTCTGCCGCACAAGGAAAAGCTCCATTGAAAATATTAATTAGCGATACGTTCCGGATTGCATTGGCTACGGATAAGATTCCCTTGTCGGAAACCGCTTCTTATTTAACGATTGATTTATTAACAGAGCGGATCAAGGCTTTACATTCAACCTTGATTCATGATTTTATGGTCACTAATCCGCGCATTGCCGTGTTGTCTTTGAATCCGGGAGTGGGAATTAAAGAGAAAACGTTCGGAAATGAAGAAAACGAAGTGATAATTCCTTCTATAAAAGTAGCTAACGATACAAATATCATTTGTTTTGGACCCTATTCCGCCGATGATTTCTTCGGAAACAGCGAATATTTAAAATTCGATGCGACGCTTGCCATGTATTACGACCAGGGATTGATTCCTTTCCGGTCTATTGTTTTTGAAGGCGGCGTTTATTGTTGGGCTAATTTACCTTTCGTAGTGACGGCTTCCGACGAGGGCGCTTCTTATGAAAATGCCGGTAAAAATGAAAGCTCGGAAATCCCATTCCGAAACGCTTTGTATAGCGCCATTGATATTTTCAATACCCGAAAATTAGATAAAGAAATCCGCGCAAATCCCCTGAAAAAGCAATATTTTGAACGGGGATCGGATAATGAGAAGCTGGATTTGACGAATAGTGATTAGTGATTAGTGGTTAGTGGTTAGTGGTTAGTGGTTAGTGATTAACCGTTAACCACTAACCACTAACCACTAAAAAACTCCTTTGCTTCGTTCCTTTTGCAAATCATACGTTTTTGCTTTCAAAAATTCCCCGAAAGCTTTGATGTCTTCAAATTGCGCCTGTTCTTCTACTGAAATGGGTTGTCCGAAACGAACATGTATTTTTTTTCCTTTTTTTGTGTCAACTTCATGAAGCAACCGCACCATGCGTACCCGCCAGTCGATAAAGCCCAGAAAACGGTAAAGCCACGAATTTGTTCCGGAAATATACATCGGAACAATCGGCACTTTTGCTTTCTTAATCAGTTTTAATACAGGCTCTTGCCATTCTCTATCCTTCGTGTAGGTCAGGTGGGAAGACGAAACGCCTCCTGCCGGAAAAAAACCCATCGGATGACCTCCCTTGATATGTTCCAAACACAGCTTCACGCCTCCGACGCTGGATTTCACATCTGCCATTTTGCTGTCTTTGGCATAAGGATTTACTCCTATAAAATTTTCTTCCATCGTGTCGATACGATTCAACATCCAATTGACCATCATTTTGAAATCTTTCCGCTTGGCGGCGACAACACTGATGGCTATGATACCGTCGATATGTCCGAAAGGGTGATTAGATACGGTAATAAATGCTTGATTCTGAAACAAATCCAAAACTTCGGAGTTTTCTACAACCCTGATAATTCCTTTCCGGTCGAGCAAATCAGTTACAAATCCTACGCCGGTTTGATGCTTCGATCCGTCGTAAATAGCATTGATTTTATTCATACCGGTAATGCTGAAAATCATTTTCAGGAGCGTATTCCCAAAGCGTCCTCTCAAGATAGGATGCAAGCTGCGAATATCATCCTGAGTGATTAATTTCTCTTTCATATAGCATCTAAGTAATATAATTCAGGTATTTGTTGAAGAATTTTTGAAAAAAAGGAAGTTTCATCCATCCGTATTCAAACAGAAAAATCCCGCCAAGCGCGCACAGTATTCCCGCCAAAACATCAATCACATAATGGTGTCCGGTATAAATCGCAGTTCCCCAAATTCCAACCATAAACAATCCGATAACTGTCGTAATAGCGACAGGACTTTTTCCTCGAATTGAATAATATAATGTGACTAATAAATAAGAGGAGTGTAAAGACGGAAATGCCGCAAATACATTTGAATTTCGTCCGTAAAGAGATTCAAATAAAGGATAATGAATCAATTCGTCGAAACGCGATAAACCTGCCATATTTCCGGGAGTAGTCGTAATTGGATCAAATCCGTATTTCATTGCATACCATGGCGGAGCTGCCGGATAAATATAATAAAAAGAAAAACCAATAATATTAGTAAAAAGAAAAACCAGAGCAAACCGTAGAAAAACATCCTTTTTTTTCTTCAAATACAGATAAATACTAAACCCTATGGGTATCGGTATCCATCCCAAATAAAAAATTCCTGCAAGAAAGTCAGCTACAGGATGCTGATGCGTCATAAAATATTCGCTGGGGATTTGTCTGGAGCCGTTGTCGATGATTCCGAATAACGATTTCTCCATATTATATAATGATTCTACATCAACAGTATTAACCGCATAGTTAGGAAAAACCCGCATCCAATCGTACGAAATGCCAAAAATAAGAAAAGGAAGCAATGCCGCCGCTAATTTCCGTGATTCTTTATTCAGGAAAAAAAGAATGCTGAATAAAATAATCAGCAAGAAATGTTCCGGACGAAAACCAACGAAAATAGTTGTTAATACTGCAAAAACAATAATAATACTTATTGTAATAATACAATCCGTAAGCGGTGGAAACGTTATTTTGAGCTTCATTTTCGAGTATCTTCTTCATTTAACACTTTCCGGCAGTAATTGAGCCTGCCGATAGCAGTAACGTTTGAAAATATGGCGACAATGACCAAAGGGATGACGAAAATTATGACCGGTTCAAATATTGGAGCCGAAAACCAGGGAACATATATTTTGTAGTCGCCGGCAAAATAGTAAAAAACTCCGCAAAGGATTGCTCCTGCACTGATTAAAATCACTCGTTCGGGACGTTGCATGAAGCCGACTTTACACTCAATCCCTAATCCTTCAGCTCGCGCACGAACGTAACTCACCATCATAGAACCTATTAATGCAATAAATCCAAACAGTGAACTGAAAAAATATCCTTGGAGAATAAGATAATAGCATATACCGAAAAGTACAACCAATTCGCTGTACCGGTCAAGAACGGAATCAAACAGAGCGCCGTATCGCGAAGTCTTTTTACCGATGCGCGCCACTTGTCCGTCCAGCATATCAAACAAACCGGCGAATAAGATGACTACTCCCGCCCAACCGACGTATGAAAAATTTCCCCTGTTGCCATGCGTAGCGCCATAAATAAGGATAACAGTTGCTACAACATTAAAAAACAAACCTGTTCCCGTAACAAAATTAGGCGTAACTCCCATTTTGATTAACAGGTGTACAACAGGATTTATAATCTTATAAATTGTTTGCTGTGCGATATCTCTTATTTTCATTGAAACTGTGTTAGTTATACTGATTGATTCTTTAATTTACGCTTGTATTTGAGTTCAAAATTACGGAATTATTTTGTAATATCCGTTGTTTTATTCATTATTCGGTCGAAAAAATGTTTCAAATTTAAATTTTTGAATACGAATAACCGGTGCATATTGTAATTCCATGCAAATCCGACAACCAATGAAACAACAATCTTAGGCAGGATAAATATATTTGTACGGAAAGGACCTGAATGATCCATTATCCATGGAATCCGCGTTAATAAATCCGTAAAAAAAACTGTTCCGGCAGTATTTAGAAAAAGGCTTGCTCCCCATACCGGCAGGTAACGAAGTACAACATAGCGCTTTTTTACATCTTTTGATTTGAAAGTCCAGCGATAATTGACAAAACAATTCGTAATTCCTCCGCAAACCTGTCCAATAAAAGTAGCGCGCAGAACGTAAAAACCTTCGGGCTTATGAAACAGGTAAGCCAACACGTTGGCTAATGCAATGGTAACTAAAAAATCCGTGATACTTGCCAATTGAGAAGATAATTGAGCGCGGAGGAAAGTAAAAATTCCTCCTTTGTCGGAAACCGTTTTAGCGATTTTTTTTATCCAATGAAGCATTCTATTCCGTATAAAATGAATAAACTGTATAATCCTGCCGCTATATCGTCGAGCATGATTCCCCATCCGCCTCCTATATTTTCTATTTTTCTTATACCTAACGGTTTAAATATGTCAAACAAACGAAATAAGAGCAAGGCGCACAAGGCGTAATATATATAGTATTTATTTTCGTTATCAACGGCAAGAAGCGGAATCCACACGCCAACCATTTCGTCTATCACTACTTTTGAAGGATCTTTTCCCCAGCAGGTTTCCATGATTCCGGACGACCAGACGCCGAGTATAGTGAACAGAATAATTAACAGCGCCGTTGCAATTAATAAATGATAAAACGGGAATACCAGCGACAAGCCAAGCCAAATGACAGTAGCTAAAACAGCGCCTGCCGTTCCCGGAGCTACCGGAAAATAACCGGAGCCGAATCCCGTTGCAATTATTATATGAAAAAGATTTTTTTGTTTCATTCGATTGTTTTTTTCCACCAGTAAGAAAGATTGTTAAACACGGAAGCTACGCTATAAACCGGCGGAGTCGGATCCGGTGGGACAATTACATTCAATCCGTTATGGAAAACTTCCAAAGAAATAATGCTATCCATATATACAGGTTCGCCGTCGATATGTACGATTCCGGGTTTTGCTCTCCTCAATGATAGTTTTTTAGACCGGTAATATTGTAATTTGCGGTTTTTCGTAATTTGTTTCGTGAACATTTGGACTACTAAATGACCAACGTCTAAAGGAGAAAAAGGCGAAAGAATAGCAACGTCCATCATTCCATCATTCATATCGGCTTGAGGCGCTATATATGCATTATTTCCGTATTGCGAAGCATTTGCGCAAGTCACTAAAAAAGCTTTTCTACTAAGAACTTCATTTTCAAAAATGATTTCATACGTATCCGGTTTGAACAATAAATATTCGGTAAGAACGCTTCTCATATAAGATAAAGGTCCCCTGTGTGTGTGTTTCGCAAAACGCTCGCTTACTGAAGCGTCAAATCCCACGCCGCAGGTACAGAAAAAAATGCGGTTGTTTGCTTTACAATAATCAATTGTTCTTACATTATGTTCCAGTATCACTTCCAGCGCTTTCCGGCTATCCAGCGGAATAGCCAAATCTCTTGCCAATCCGTTGCCTGATCCCATGGGTACAATTCCCAATACGGAAGGGGAATCAACCAAAGCCCGCGCTACTTCATTGACAGTTCCATCACCTCCTACTGCAATAACATAATCGGCTTTTTCTTTGACTGCATTACTTGCCAGTTCAAAAGCATGCCCTCTGTATTCCGTAAAAAAAAACTGTTTCTCAAATCGATCCGAAGGAATATATTGATCCAATAAATCCGGGATGCGTTTTTTTGAAGTTGTTCCTGAAACAGGATTAATGATCGCAGTAATTTTCTCCATTTTAATA
>Ga0123357_10007826_pt1 | contig 13277 bp, 7 predicted proteins | sample TergutEmb28metaG_FD_89873 | JGI IMG/M metagenome (GOLD analysis project Ga0123357, IMG submission 89873) | Embiratermes neotenicus P4 segment gut microbial communities from Petit-Saut dam, French Guiana - Emb289 P4 | ecosystem: Host-associated > Arthropoda: Insects > Digestive system > Gut ...
CAATAACACAAGTATAGTCTCGAGCTCCTGATGATGGGCATATAAGTGCCCGAAACATGTTGAGCAGATTATAAGTGCAATAAAGCACTCAGTAGCATCTAGTTGGTTTTCTTCTCTACGCTTATACTACGACGCACGGACAAACATACATCAAATTTTGAAGTTCTTCGGAAAATGTCAATGTTGTCGGTGTCCGTATACTTACAGAGTATTACACAACCAACTGTAGGCCTAGCTGAAATTCTCGGATATGGATCTGAAATAAATCGCTGCTGTTATCGCTCAGAGGCCCAACATTAACTTCCTGAAATGAAGATTAAAAATACATCTAAATTCTGAATTGAAGTCGGAAGTACAGGGATTCAGTGGGGACAAATACTTCAGGAGCTGTGGTGCCTGGCAGTGAAATGCTTTGGCCTACCCAGTTCGAATCCTGAGGTAGAACAATTTTTAGGCCAGTTACATACTGTGATATCTAAATCGCGCATCAGAATGAGCAGCGATTCTGCCAACGCAATTCTCGCTGTGAGGAGTGGGCTTCGCCGTTTAGGGAAGTGTTACGCCTATGAACTACCGAAGTGCTTTCGGATCTCGTAGGTATAGTGGTTACATACAGCAAAAACAATCAAAATTAGGAGATATGATAACGTTACATTCAAAACGTACAGGCCACTGTTTTGAATAATTTAATAATAGTTTTATGTTCCTTAATATTCTAGCCTGACTGTATTATAATAATACCTGGATGAGTCACAGGAACTACAGAAATATAGTAGTTTAGGAGCATATAGCAAACTTAAGGAAAACATTTTTTTTTACCTTCTAATTGCAGGAGAAGTAAAGAGCTAACATGGTTGTCACTTAGATCACTTATCTGGACATTTGTCTGCGTAATATATAAGCCTGCACCTCTTTCGTTTCATCCCTTCGTCAGACACAACAGAACCACTTTATTTCGACTTCTTTGGAGGGGTTTTTGTCCCTTTCTATCGCTCAGAAGAACGAATGACACTTTGCTTATCATCCCCTGTTGATGGCTGTTTTACAGTGAAAAGATTTGTTTTCGGTACTGCCGCTCGGTTATTATTGGCATCTTTTTCTTGTTTTTGTTAGAAATGTCAATGGAGTTGACAGAATGTTTTGAAATGAGTTTGGTGTTAAAACATGATAATGTTCTGGTGTTTCTTGTATAGGTGTAATGACTGTATTCCTCTCTGGATCATCATCATCATCTTTACGGGAAGAGAGCATATCATGATTCCTTTTGATTGGTGCAAATTTGCCAGATGAGCGCCCTTATTTTGTGCTACAAGGCTAGGGAGCAAACGTTCGTCGGTAATAATCGAGGAGTTGAAGGGACAGATGTCAGGAGCACAGAATCTTGTTTTAATGTTGTCTGGTGTGGCTGCTTTATCCCGTGCTTCAGTGAAAATCTTGCCAAATTTCTGCTTGGTGAGAGTGTGATCTGTGATGTGGTTATAAAACAGAAGAACAAATTCATCCAATTAATACTCACGTGGTCCAAAGATAGATTTGTCCACAGGGTCAATTCAATAAGTAATCTGACTTGGAAGGTGTAATAGTGTAATATTATGGCGGTATGCTGGTATGATCCGGGTGTCATGTCGAACCGTCAAACATCAATAAGCAGGACCTGCACCTTTATGACGGCTGAAACGTGTAAGCCAATTAACAAAGGCTTCTGTCGTCATACTTCCACTACTGGTCATCTGCGCTATAGATTATGGAGGTAATGCATCAAGCCATTCTCCAACCATTCGTTGTCCTTTAAAGAGTATCTCTGATCGTATGACTGATCCAACGGTGTTTTCAATAGACAGTATGGTGACATTTTCTCCATGCTCGGCAGCAACCAGGTTAGGACGTTTTCCGCTTTGGGGGGAGGGGGGAGGGTTCAATAAAAGGATATGTTCGTGAAGGTATGATCTACATCCTTTGTCATGGACACTATAAATGCGCTCTGGTTTGTCAATTAATCCTGGTTCTTCCAGTGTTGTAAGTTTTGAAAAGTGACCAATGACAATGAAGCGCTTCAATTTCTGGGCTCTTCTGGTACCAAGATTTTGCGCTTTGCGTGATGCAATCATGAGATTACGACGTGAGAAGCCCTGTACCCAAACAAGACCAGCCATTCCTTTTTTTCCTTAACAAATGGATTTGGAATACTGTTTTTTTTTTTTTTTTCCAGTACGTGAAAACACACATTTTCAATATCTGTAAAGTTATGGGGTACCCAATTTCCGCTAGCCTAATAATTCTCTTGGACAACTCTTGTTCCTGCTCTGGTGAAAGTATAGTTTTCCTCCCCAGTTTAGACTTACTGTGCTTATTTTCCCATGCTCCCTAAGACTCCTTCTCGGGACTTTATAATGGATGGCAGCAAGTTTGTTCTCACGGTCCTCATTGAATTCTGCAAATCCTCCTGCCAATTACCTCTTAGATTATTTTTTGCTTCATCTGCCCAACGTCTAAAACAAACAAATAAAAGTCTGTAAAGCTTGCAAGGTCAATGATCACATGTGTGCTACGGGTAATATGGTCAGGGCATGGCTGTATAACCCTCCAACGCTGTGTGTGACTGAGTGAATATTAAATTGAATAAGCAATGATTTACAACAGTTGCTCTTACGGTAGTATAAACTATAGTAAATGTTCTTTTCAATGGTGTGCATACAATTTAAACGATGCGAGTTGACGTCACCGTAATAAAACGAAACTTACTACACCGGCATTTACTTCGCCAACCCAACAAACACTCTCCTTCGATTGGCGACGAGTACTGCTGTGGCAACTTCGGATGGAACTGATCACATACACAGCATAGTGCTCCCGATGTGCGACGTATGCCATCTGTCGTCATAATTATCACACCAATTCGCAAAGGCCGGTTGGACGTTTTACTGTCAAGGGCTGCATATCTGTCGAGGGCCTATGATATGCTGTTGGCATCCGTATGTACAACGTTAACATGGTTTTATGTGATTATACAATGAGTAATGCTTGTGGCTGGTGGTTTTTAGTCTCCCTCAGGACGGTTCAACTGTGAACCGAAACAAGTTGCAAGATAAAACAGATGTTCGCTTAAAAAACCGTCATTTGGTGTACTTAGATCATCAGAGCACACCAAGCTATAATCACTATATAGCAGAAAGTTTGCAACTATGGTCGCCGTCAAGAAAAGCTAACCTGTGTGTGATACAACAGGAAAAGTTAGCTTGTAGCACCGATCATAAATGACGGCTTGTAGACAATAGCCATTTAAATATAGCGGTTTTTAAAGGAGACTTTCTTGGATTTTTTTAGCGACTTTTCTCACGAGGCGTTGGCGACGCTGGAAGTTGGGCGAGTGGATTTAAATATGGCGTGCAGTGTGTTGAGGTTAAGTAAGGTGTTGGGTGAATATGCATGTGGAGTGCGTGTAAGAAAAGGTTGTTACTTTTACTAGAAAATCCATGTTTAGATAGCATTAGATTAAATGATAATCTGAACGTTGTTGGTTTATGGACATTCCACATTCTATATACATTCTTGTAGTCTACAGTTGGCAAGTTTTGCGTGTATGAAGTGGTGTAGATGTGCTGCGGCAGTATTCAGTCGCTTAATATGTAAACGGTAGGACTGAGGACTGCAACACTTTAAATTCCAGCGTAGTATCCAAACATATTTGGCATAGCGTACCATTGAACACATCACCTTTTGTATGAGTAATGTGTGCATGTTTGTGGCAGTATGAACCTGAATAAAATGTGGTTTTAGCGTCAATATTAAATGTTTGGCACAGTATACTTTTATACAGAATTCAGAAATGTGTGAACTAGTAGCAATCAACAGTTGTAGTTTGTGGTCACCGTATGTCACAGCCCTGTTACGAAAGTTGTTGTTTGCTAACGTTTGTGATAGTTTTGACCGTATATCTGAAATATAAAAAGGGACGGATTGAATGCTGCACTAACATTAAATTTGCTGCTACTGTTTAATGATTTACGTTTTAGGGTTAAATCACAAGAAAGGAAATTTCCCATGTATTGGCTATAAAACGAGGACATTTCATTGAAGGAGGGGGTTAAAAAAGGGGAAATATAAGTAGTCAGAATTCTGCTAAATAAAATCTGCTTCATCATTTCCAAGAAAATGTACAAAACTACAAACAAAAGTTATTAAAATTTGTGTACAGTATGCATGTAATGCCTAGCCTGTTGTCAGTTATCTAGTTGTCTTCCTTTTCATGTTACCATTCATACTTTTCTGAGATAGAATTTTATTTCGTACAAAGCTGTACATTGCTGTTCAGGAAGGTGTAGAAATCTATATAAGAAATTGCTTTCAAATTACATCCATGACAAAAGTCAATATATTTTTGCGTTATGAAAAGCAATGGCAAAGAAGAACACTGAAGTCTTCAATAATTCTAAGTGGCAGCCTCAATTTTTTGAGCTTTCAAAATATTTGGTCCACTTTTGGTGTGACAACAAACTTTTCGTCATTAAGAAATTATATAGTCAAAAACCCGCACATTTCTACAGATTTAAAAATGCAGGTCCTGACAAATTTTGGGGTTGAAAAGAGGATGTATGGCCATCATGAACTTTTCTGAGGTGACTGTTGCTTATCTGTGTAAATTGTGTTTAGGTTCCTTTATCATTATTTAATTTACACAAAAGTGGAGAGAAAGCACAGGGCAATTGCTGATGTTGTTATATGTAGGACTGAAACAGTTATGAGTGGAAATCAATTTCACTACTGTGTGCCATACTGCTGAAAGTAGTATTATATAGCACTTGTAAATATGAAGGGACATTCCACTGGGAATTTTCTGATTCCATTCAATTTCTCAAGAAAACAGCATTACACCACATACCCATACATAGTTGTCCCTGGCCCCAGTGTACATTAACATAATGTTGTCAGGCTGTAGGCACAGTTTCCATTATGAGAAACAAATAACCTAGTATGTGTGTCTTTTTTCCTTTTTAGATATATTATCTACTTCCCAGAGAATACCAGATATGGTCTCCACATGTAATAATGTTCCATTATTAAGATTAGCACTCTTCACACCCCTTACTCAAAGCCTCAGGAGTACAAGTTTCTTCAACAAGTGTAAGTGAATGAATGGCGTTTCTGTTGACAGTTTTATTAATCTATAGGTTCTTGTTACTGGTGAATCAAGCATTATATTTTTATTATTTCAGTCAAACATAGTTTTCACTCACATTTAGTAACACCTTCAAGTTACTACTAGTTCATGTGCATTATCAAACTCTGTAATATGTTCCACATGTACACTTTAATGTGGGGTTAATTTTGTAATGAAAATTTTACAATGAAGAAGTTATGTAAGATGTTTTAGCACAACTTTCTGTTGCACGTGTTAACCTACAGAATGTTTTCCAGGTTAGAGATGGGTTATTTGGCTTGTTCAGAGATAAAAAAAAAATTATGCCTGGGTTGTAGTCTCAACTGTTGTGTACCTTCACAGTCATATTTAACGTAGGCAAAATGTAATATATGTACATAAGAACAAGCAAGCACATCATAAAATGGCACTTGTTGCTTTCTGTTTGTTTTCGGTTTTGTTTCATATTATATCAGCACTGTCTATGATGCGTCATAGTTTTCATCTGTGTCTGAAGTTTCTCCAAATTTTAACATCTTATTCATGTAACACCATCAATAGAAATCAGTGGTTGTAAAGTGTGGTAAATTGTGTGGCCAGGTAGACAGGCCTCCCTTATCTATCCAGGATTTCCTTAGCACCAGATGAATAACTCTGTGACTGGTTGATGAAATAAGGAGGAACACTCTCATGTTACAGCCATATATTTATCTGGTTGGAGAATAATGTCTTCCAAAGGGAGTAGCAGCTTATCCTAGGACATACAGCTTATAGTTTGCTGTTAAACATCTTCAAGAAATGGCCCTCTTAGTTGTCTGTTCATAACACATTCATATACTCACTGAAAAGCAATGTAGTCAGTTGCTTGCAATGGGGTGGTGACTTATGCTGCAGGACCTTACGTAGATGTTGTGGCAATTGGCTATCGTGTGAAATAAATTTGGCCTCACCACAGAATGACATGTTTTACAACCTTATGTTATTCCAGCTGCATAATCCTAAGGTTGGAGAGCTCACACACATTCGTACAGGTAGGGATACACACTTATTGGTATAAACTTTGCTGTACCTGCATTTGAGGTGTTTGCATGTGATGGGCAGTTTGGCAAACACTTGCTGTCAGACTGCATTGGGCCCCTCTCTCTTATCTCTTTTTGGTCATTAGTATTTTGCCATAAATCGCACTTCCTGTTGCACTAATGTTCAGTACTCAGTACTGCTCTGCTTGGGTGGTGACAGGAAAATCACCTGTATTCTTTTAACTGCTGCCTGCCCATTCTGACTGCAGAGTTTGCGATCTGTGTATTTATTGCTGCTCATGACACAGGCACTTCTGTTGTACACCCAGACATAGAACAGACAAACCCTTTGACAGTGACTGAACCCAGATTGCCTCCTCATTGGTGGGTGTGTATGTGTGGCATGGGGAAGTCCAGTTGACTCAGTAGACAGGAGGACACTTTGTTGAAACAGGAAATAACTGTTTAATGGTTGGGCTCACAAAACATATGTACATAGAATTTTTATTAAAAATAAGTGGATAGCCACCTGCAAGTTCGGCAGACATTTCTTAGGATATTGTATGTAATTGTTACTGTTAATATACAAATTTAATTAATATGTCAACCAACAAATGCACTTAATAAAATACAAGTTATAACAAGTAATAATCTCCTACATGTTTTTGCACTGGAGTGCCATCCTCAGGGAGTCTTACAGATTAAAGAATACAAACCCAAAACACTAATCTAGTTAGGCATTATTACTAATTCAGCCTTGGTGATGGGGATAGCATTTTCAGATGAAACATTGTGTCAACCTACATATCAGTTTCAAAATCCAGAATATTAAAATCTGAGGCAAAATTATCTTTTCTTGACTTTAGTCTTTACAGATTTTTATAGCAGATGAGGAGATAAAAGATACCGAACTGAGTAGTAGCAGAGGTTCCTGAATTTATTCTGCTCTTGATTTTTCATGCATGCAGTTTTCATTTGTTAGTAGTGTTTGAACTTTGCACATACAAAAAGGATTTACTAGCTATTATTGCATGATTTTGTAATGTATATTCTTGATTAGATTTGGAAATGCATTCAAGTTTTTTCAATATTATTTCTAAGACCACAGCCTTAGAAACCAGAAAGCTTCCATGTTTTGCTTTATAGTACTTATATTTTTGTCCAGTAAATTAACAACATTAGCTTAGAATAAAAGCTAATTTGTCACATTCAATTTCAATCCTTTATGGATTCCTTTGGCCTTTTCTAATGGATTTTTTTAAAGCAAATTTGAAAAGTACTGATAAGACACCAACCACCTAATTTTAAGAGTTAGGTCATAACATTTCTGTGACCTGGTGTTTACTGAAAGATTTTAGATGATTTATGTTCTTTCTTTCTTTCTCCCTTGTTTTTACCTGCTGTCCACCCATTGTGTCTGCCACTCTGTCTTTTGTTTGTTTGTTTGTTTCCTGAATATATATTCATGATCATTTAAAGAAGTTAGAACATTGTGTGTACCCTAACTCTTATTACACATTTGTCCCCTTTCAGATTGTGGCCACAACACTAAAATATGTACGGTTAATTGTAGTGCTTCTACTAGGATATGGAAAAAAACATGTTCTGGCACAATCTATTTCCATGTTTGTTACGCAAACTGCAATTGACACAGTTTATTTTCTTTTCCTTACTTTCATATGGATGCAAATGCTCTGTATATGTGCATAACAGGGATGCAAGCATTCTTGCACAAAGAAATGCAGGTAGATTTACTTGTGAAGCAGTTGTTAAGATTATCTAGTCAAAACAAACACTTATGTGGCTGAACAAGTTTTCATAAAGTTTTCCACTTTGAAATTTAACAGAGATCTGGTTACAGTTTTTGCATTTTTATTTGTGTACAGATGAATGGACAGAATGATTTTGCAAGGTGCCTCACAGGTATGCAGACATACTTTAAAAAGTAATAAAGAAAATAAATGTACATTATATTGCCACAGTAAAACAAATGACAGTTTTAAGAACTGTGTTCTGTACTGCTGTTTTTATTCAGGTAGTAGCCATGATATGGCTTTTCTCCTTTAACTCTTCAAAATGGTGTGTTGACTGTGTCTGTGTGCACCATTGTTCCAACATTAAAAAACTATGCAATTTGTCAGTATATTGACATTCATTGATTTGCATGTTTCTTGGAATAAACATGAGTATGTTTCTCTCTCAAAACAGGTCTTTGTTATGGAAATAAATACTGTTTTCCTTATAAAATAGCTTGGTTCTTAAATCTGATGTTTATGAATTTCATGCTTTAAAGAGCCAGTCATTACTCAGTCTTTGCCACAAAAATGTTTTGAGTTCTGTAATATGAAACTACTACCTGTAGTCCTTCAACCGATCAAGAGATTCGTTTCTTAACTTTGACATTTGTTGTTGCTTTTTTAATCACATTTGGAGTCCACGATAACATTACCCTTTACATATTATTCTTGATGTAACTGTTATTATGGATGTATAATGTAATTTGTGAATGGGTTGGGATAAACTGTGATACCAATAAAACCAATTGTAATTGTAAATATCCACGTAATTTCTATTGTAAGCACAGTGAACCACCTTGTTGACTTTTATGTGTAAGGCATCTGTTTCATTATTTCAGTACCAGCTGAAGCACTGTGGAAGGGAGTGACAAGTGTCAGCAATGCAGGAAGGAAACGTGGCCGAGGAAAAGGTGTTGGCAAGAAGATAGCCAAAAATCTCAACAGAGGACAAATCATAGGTGTAGGTGAGTAACAGTTTTAGTAATAGTGGTTAAGAAATTCTGCAACATCAGACTTGTGTCGACCTTGGCAGTATTTGAGGTCCACATGATGGTTTGGTTTTCTGTGCTGTGTGGTTTATTTCATTGTCTCAGAGGGATATACTGTTGCACATGCACCTGAATCAAATTCATTCACCCTGAAGTTGGAGGCAGTATGCTTATTTGAATGTGAAAACAGACCATACATATACTACATGGTATAAAAACCCAAAAGACGACTATCATTTTAACAAAACCTGCCATGAATAGCTGAAACCTTGAGTACATTTGAGGTATTTTTGATGCACACAGTATTATGACTCGTTCTGTTCCCATCCTCTTGGGACATTTTATAGCCCTGTTGCCTCTGACAGACTATTGCAACAAATGGATTTCATTGTATTTGGTGTGAGCACTGCCAAGAGCCTAAGGATTAATCATGATGAGGGAACTCACTATGTAATCCCTCCTTCATCAGTAGTTGATTCCCATAATAATGCATCTACAGAGTTCGTTTGAAATTAAAACCATGTTTAGGGCTGCATTATTGGGCTGTTTATGACTCATTCAAATGTCTTTGGTCACCAATTAATGAACATTTGAACTGTTTCTGCATTTAGAGCAGTTGACTAGTGTCCATTTCTTGGGCCATCTTTATTGTCTTCATGGCCCTCTCACAGTATTTTAAACCATATGAGACACAAATTTTAGATGGACCTTCATTTTCTTAAAAAGTTTCCTGTGTCTTACTTATTTCTGTAGCTGTTTTTTCAAGTTCAAAACAAAACTTGATGTTCAGTCACTGTTTCATGCCAGCAAAGAAGAGCATAACTTCTGCACAGGGCTGTTATGCTTGAAGTGATTGAGTTTGAATTCTCTTTTTATTAATCTGTGGTGGTCATAACATGAAGCAACAGAAACCAGCTACAAATCGTTTATATGTCAACTGTACTGGCACAGTATCATCGGTCTGAAAATGTTAGTGTTTAGCATTTTAGATTTAAGATGTTGACATTGTTATCCCCTTCCAGGTAAAGAAAACATTATATGGCCTGGCTTGACTGTGCCAGTGTTACGAGGCAGAGAGTTGGTACAGCAACAAAAGTTGCCAGAAGATCCAGAACGTGAGAAGAAGCTAATTAAATTACGAGATGATATGGGCCATTTTCGGCCTCTCAAGTTAAGTCCTATAGAACGAGGGTGGTCAGGAACAAAGATGCCTGGCAGGAGTATTGGACCACCAGACCCAGTAGGAGAAGGTAAAAATACTGGGTTATTTTCTGTAATTTGTTTTGATGCCAATCTCTATGAATTTGTTGTTGTTCCCATTTCATTCCCACTGAAGTTTATTAGTATTTTAGAGCTTGAAGTTTCCAGAGTTTCAAAGTACAGTAATATAATTTTAATGCGCCTGTTTGAAATGAAACATTTTGATAATGAATAATCAACTTGAATTTGTTGTATTAATGAAACATTTTTTATTTACAGAAACATTTGAAGGTTTTGATACCAAAGTTTTAGAGGTGAGTAATGTTACTCTGTTATATGGATGCAGGACAAGTGGCACATTTTTTTAAGATGAGAACATGTGTATCCTATTAGGGTAATGAAATGTGGGAATTATGATGGACTATGCATGTAACTGTATGGAGACAAGAAATGAACATGTACTCTAAGTGGCGAAACGTGAGATAAAGCAGATAGAAGACTGGTAAGGGAAATGATAGGATAGCATTAGACTTCTTAGGAGAATAGATTGTATTGAAGAGAACTGAATAGAATTGACTCAAGTTTGTGTGCAATGATAGGCCTTTTATTGGTGGCATTTCCACTGTTGTTTAATTTTGTCCTCTGGTTCTTTGTATGAGTACACTGCTGTTATCTAGATTTTTCAACAACAGCTGTAAATAGGTCTCTTGTATTTTTGCAATATGAGGCGTGTTCAGAAAGAGACTGAACTTTTTAAATAGCGCGCCATTGAGCACAGAGAGTGCGCTGTGGCTACTGAGCGCGCCTAGTGTCAGGTTTCGACAACAAACTGCCATTTGTCCCATTTCACTATGAACATTAGTCGTTGAGCTACATCTGCTGAACTGAGCACATGCCCGAGCTGTTCGTCGGATTAGTGACAAAGTGACAATGAAAGAGCTTGAAGAACGATGTGTGTATGAGTGAAATTTTGCTGCAAACTTGGTAAATATTTTACAGAGACATTACACTTGCTTAACCAAGCATACAGGGAGGACTGTATGAGCCAAACACAGTGCTATGAGTGGCTTAAGCATTTTAAAGAGGACAGAATGTCGGTCATTGAAGATCCCAGGCCTGGACAACCTTCCACATAACAAACGACGACCATGTCGAGAGAGTTCATGCTGTGATTCATGGAAATCGTTGTTTAACTGTATGAGAAGTTGCTGGCGAAGTGGACATCAGCATAGGATCTTGCCATCAAATTTTTACTGAAAAACTTCAGATGTGTTGCGTCAGTGCAAAATTCATGCGCGTTTGTTGACTGATGATCAGAAAGAGAATTGTCTCGAAATCAGTCAGGAACTACTTGTCAATGCAAATGGTAATGAAAACTTTCTTAAGAACATCATAACAGGAGACGAGACATGGGTGTATGAGTGTGATGTTGAAACCAAGATGCAAGCATCGCAGTGGATGGGAAAAGGGTCTCCTTGACTAAAAAAAGCACATGAGTCAGTCAAAGATCAAGGTGATGTTGGTTGTGTTTTTTTATTGGAAAGGTACTGTCCATCATGAATGTGTACCACATGGTCAGATGGTAAACAAACAGTTGTATCAGGAAGTTTTAGCACATTTGAGGGATGCTGTGCGCAGGAAGAGGCCTGAATTGTGGGAAAACCAGACTTGGATGTTGCACCACAACAATGCGCCAGCTTACACGTCGCTCCTCATCCGCAGTTATCTGGCAAAGCATCAGACATCCATTGCGCCCTATCCACCCTATTCTCCGGACTTAGCCCCAGCAGACTTTTTCCTGTTTCCCAAACTTCAAACCACTTTGAAAGGACGTCATTTCCAAACCATATAGGGGATTCAGGAAAATGCAATAAGAGAACTACGCGCCATCAGAGAAAGTGCATTCCAGGAAGCATTCTGACAGTGGAAGAAACGTTGGGAACGGCGTATCATCAGTAGAGTGGACTACTGTGAAGGGGACAGTATTTAAAATGCTGCAAAATGAGCAATAAAGTCTTTATAGCAAAATTTCAGTCTTTTTATGAACATGCCTTGTACATTGATACCCATTTCTGAAACTTATGTGTTTTTGAGCTGTTGAATAATGAGCATGGGTGAGAGTGGACTGTGCATAAGTGAAGAACAGAAAGATAAAAATCCTAACCTGTATATTGTAAGATGATGATGATGATGATCTGTATTATATTAAATGATCATTTAACAGGTTATGAGCAATTCCTTGGAGCTGTGCAGTAGCTATGGCTGCACCACCAGCAGGTCTTGTACCCTTCTCATGTAACTCAGAGATCAGTTGTTGTGGGACCCTTTGTGTTTTTTCATTTTTCCATCTACAATATTTATTACAATATCTGAGTTTGAGGGGTGATCTTATTGGTTGAAGTTCCTGAATTAAATGAAACAGTTGTAGAAACAGTGTTCTGGTAGCATGCAGTAGTGCATTGTACTGGCATTAATATTCATTGAACACAAAGAAAATTATACTGAAAAAAATGATAATTTTTACAGTCAGTATGCAGCTCTGCTGGTTCATTTCCCTTGTGAAAGTGAACGTTGAGAGTTTGATTTTTTTTTTTTAATGTTGCCTCCAACCTTTGTCACATATAGTAAAGGTAAGGGTAAAGTTGTCCCTGTCCGTGTCGTAAGGGCATATATGGGGAGCAGAGATTTTGTCCATTCATTCTTAACCTCAGCTTTAGATGGGGATCAGTGGTCAACTTCATGCCCTAGCCATTTTACACCTGGGAAAGAACTCTGACACACTTTGAATAGAAGGCTGGCCTGGTCCCAGAGCTGATCTGGACATCTTGGAGAAGAGAAAAATCTTTTGCCCCTGCCACCATTTCAACCCCAATTGTCCAGCCCATACCTAGGTACTACACTTACTTTTCTATCTTGGCTTCCTTTGTTATACAGTACACACACTTTTTCTGTCTAGAAAAATATATTCACATTAAACTTTTGATTCAGTATTTCATTTTTTTATCTCAGTAATTAACCAACTTGATGTACAAAATTTTTGTTTCACAATAAGTTTATTTCATGCCTCTACATGTTTCGAGCACATGTGCTCATCATCAGGAGGTCAAAATTGCATTACACAGCCTCTGGTATCATC
>Ga0123357_10007827_pt1 | contig 13276 bp, 5 predicted proteins | sample TergutEmb28metaG_FD_89873 | JGI IMG/M metagenome (GOLD analysis project Ga0123357, IMG submission 89873) | Embiratermes neotenicus P4 segment gut microbial communities from Petit-Saut dam, French Guiana - Emb289 P4 | ecosystem: Host-associated > Arthropoda: Insects > Digestive system > Gut ...
AAAACGTTTACAAGATTGTGTAACAATGAATATTTGTGTCAGTGAAAATTTTATGATTGATTTGGTATAATGGACAGCGGTATACACTTTGTTATGATACGTATTACGTAAATCGTGAATTTTCGTTTTCTGCATTTCATAGTCCGTCTGTTCCGAGTCATACTTAATCGTGCAGCAGAGAGTCTTGATCATTTGGCGGAAATTCCTAACAAGAAAGACCTTTCTAGGAGCATAGGGGAAGAACACGGAATATTGAGTCTACATCACGGATCGAAGATGAAACTAAACAACAAACCAAAATTATGGCAGTGAGAACACGTCTTCGAACGCGCCGCACCGTTTTTAGAGCAATCACAGCTCATAAAATACAATTATATTCCGATATAAAGACAGAGTTGTATCAAGCAGTAACAATGTTCCTGTTTTCATTAGTGAAGGTGAAAAAAAAAGTTATTTACTTATCCGAAGGAGCCATAAAATTTTCTGTTCTTCTACTGTAAACTAGCGCCTCTACCCCTCCTTCAAAACTATATCCATCTGCGGAAAAATAGATTTTCTATGGGTGCATTGCGCGGTGACTTGTGTTGCAAGAGAAAGACGTAGAAAGTGATAGTGGGATTATGCGTAACGTGCGGATGTGAACTGGGCTGTAGAAACGAAATGCATGTCAGAAGTTACCATCCAGTGGAAGTTGAAGGAGCGGCAGAAGCAAATGGAAAGTTCTAACGTTCTCAATGCTTCCAGGCCATTGCTCCTTCCACCTCGCCCTCTAACCCCATTTCCCCTGCTACTACCCAACTCCCCCAAACCCCAAGAAAGAAATTGCTTTTACTTGACTTTGAAATTGCAAGACTGAAAATGTCGCGAGGTTCTGAGGCAGTACGGCTTGCTTCATGAGGATCTTGGGCCAGCTCGTTTACCAAACTCCCCCCTCCCCTCCCTCCTTTACTCCATCCACAGCCCGTCCAGATGAAGATGAAGACAAAAAAAAAGTTGTTGAACTTTGCTGAGAGAAGCACTACTGTCATACTGTCATACCCACTTTGTTTCTCCAGTTATATAAATTTAGCACAGCGAATTCGCTTGTACTCAAAATTACATTTCCATAGACACAGTTTTAAAGCCATACGAATGTCAATATAGACCTTACACTTATTTCTGTACCGCTGTTTAATAGAAACCCAACATACTATGATTAGAATTAAGACGAAAAAAGTAAAGTGATCCCGTTGCAGGCCCGGTGTGGCCCAGAGGGTGGATACAGGTATAGCTCTACTCTTCCATGACCGCGACACTAGAAGGTGGTGAGTGGTCAGCAGCACGCCCCGGCCGCACTTTACCCCCGGAAAAGATCCGGTACCTATTTTACAGGAGGCTGGGTGAACCCCACGGCCGTTCTGGAGGAGCGGAAAATCTCGTCCACACTGGAATTCGATCCCGGACCGTCCAGCCAGTAGTCAGTCGCTATACTGACTGAGCTACCCGGCCCACTGTTATTAAGATGTATAACAATTAAGTAACTGGCCTGGCGTTTCCTGCAGTAACTGGTCTCAGGATTACATGACTTTCCCCTTAACCGTTCACTAAGACTGAGTTTGTGTTGTGGTCACGGTAAGTGGTTTGAGAGATCTGAAATTATGAACGCGGAGTTGTTAAATATTCAAGCTTTCTGCGATGTTACGTCACGTCATGTTGTAACCTAATATTTGGTAACTAGAAGGGAGTTCTTTTAACACGTTTAGGAGCATGACTGAGCTCTACAGAACTGACGGCGTCAACGGTCGCTATGCCACAACAATATCATCCGATCTGCGGCGAGCAGTCAAGACGAAAGGAACTCTGTCAATGTAGATTGTTAATGTGACCTGTATGTGAGTGTTCTGCAAGTGCACATCCTGTGATTACCAGTCGACATGTTAAAACATCCCAGAGAGCTAGAACTCTCAGTCCAAATATTTGATATATTTGTATTATAAAAATATTTAGACCCAGAAAGAACACCAAGTCTGCGATTTTCCAACAAGGGAAGGACTGCGAATATCAATGTTTGAGCACTATCGCCGTAGTAGTCCCACCTTTCGTATGAAGTCAATTAATTTTTAAAGCTGCTCCTCCAAAATGAATTTTCTTCAACTTCCACATTTCCTATTCCGTGGGAAGAAACCGAATGTTCTCTGAACAAGTGGATTATGTGGTACTTGCACAGGTCCTTCATGGATGTGTGTATATATAGTATCAACATATTTACACTTACATTTACATGATTCGCTTCTAACATTGTGCATGTGAATTCGCTGTATTAATTTTACACTCCTTTGCATGCATGTGTGGATGGCGATTTATTGTCGCAACCTGTAGAAGATTTCGTGTATATAAAAATTTTACGATTTTATCTGGAGTACGTGGATGATTTATTCACTTTCGTACGCACAATTAAATTACTAAACAAGGTTTCGTTTCTACCAGGTCGTCGTGAATATTGCAGTGGAAATTCCTGTTTTGGGAACTTTACAAACCGTGACGGTGGAAGAAATGAAAACTAAAAAAAAATTGTAAGCCCCAAGACACACCCTGCTATAAAATTTTAAGCGCATATTAATAATTATTCTTAAACATGCGACATTTACGAGGACACAATGGTAAGTTTCTCAATGACGTACTTCTGTACGTCAAAAATAAAATAATTCCTAAAAATAATTAATTACTACATCAGTCTTATTTCAGTAAAACTAGAAATTAATTAACTGTAATTACAGTCACTTAGTCCCTTAATTTGAAGTTACTTTCCTTGGAAATAATAAAACTTTTGTTGTCAGTAATTTGTTAGCGACCCACCTAGGATTTAATGGTTATCAAATGGTCCTTGTGCAATAAAAGGTTTCTTGCACTCTTGTAACTGGCACAAAGAAAAGGGACAGAAATTTGCAATTCTGCCTTACTCGTCCGGTATTGCCACTACACAACATCATCATTCGAAACTAATATAATCGTATAATAATATTAGTTTTGAATAAGTATGATGATGTTATACAGAGAGCATTTTGAATCATTTAAATACTTCTTGATTTCAAACTTTCACTGTGTTCTGAATGTTTTATGCATACTTCTGGGTATTTCCCCAGCATCTTAATTTTACACGCCGACGTTTCGGTACGCTGTCCGTCCCATCATCATAGGCGGGTAGGTACGAAGAAATCTTCGTACCTACACATCTATGAAGATGTGACAGACAGTGTGTTCCGAAACGCTGGCATATAAAATTCAGACGCCGGGGAAATACCCAGAAGAATGCATACAACATTTAAATTCTAGTTCATTTATAGGACGAAGACACCAATACTGGAAACGACTTTCGGAAAGCGATTACTGTGTGTGTTCCTAGACAAGACAGATTTTCCGGAATGTGTGTGTGATATCGGCAGGAATGTAGGTTATTAACGTACTGTTACTGTGACGGTAGTTCAGTATGTGATTACGTAGACTCGTGTCAATTATTCTTCTAATTTATACGTTTTAACGGAGCGAAGCAGTGTTCATGTTCATACTTTGCGATATGGAAGAAGGGAGCGAAAATTTCTGTCTTTTTTCTGCAGCTATGAAAATTCTAAACAAATAATCTTTACAACAGCGCATGTTTGCTAAAACTGTGTCACTCCGTGAGATGCACAGACACAGTGCACTGCATAACCAAATGTAAGATTGTATATTCTTGACAAAAGGCGGGCGTTATACGGAAGTGGAGATTTTAAAATAGTTTAACAGAGTAGCGATATTGGCTTTGTTGTTACGTACTGTAATAGCAACAGCATATTTTGAGGGAGCAGATGTTCTGAATGGACGCGCTTTCTCATTTTCAGTCTATATATTTCGAATTTCAAAAGACGGCACTGTGGCTCGTATTCGCTCTCCTCGAAGAAAAGTAAAAGGCAATGTTGGTGTTCCTATCGCTTTCTAAATGTTACGATTATATTACGTCAACATAAGCAACAATAAGCCTTAAAATTACGACTTGTGTTTTAATATATATGTCCATAAAAGTAAAATCCATTCCATGAGGCGCCATGGGGCACAGAAGGGTGTACAGGTACAGCTCTTTGTCCTAACCTCGGCCCTAGATAAGGATGGGTCATCAACGCCACGCCTCGACTGCTTTACCCCCTGCAGGAGCCCCATTACTCACCTATAGCCGTACTTCTACAAATATAATACCATATAACTGAAATCTGTATCAATTCCTTTCCTTGAATACCTCCTTTTAGATATGAACACGTGAGGGTGTTTAGGATAATTTCTTTTTTGGAGAAATATAAGTACCAAAGGAAGAAGAAGAAAGGAGAGAACGGGAAAATTTGCAGAACCACGTTAAGTGAAAATAGGAAAAACTCTCTCTATACAGCAATGAAGGCATTACGTAGAAGTGAGTAGCCTACATCACGCCCCGACAGCTGCATTCCTGAGGAATGAAATAAATAGGAGGCTGGGTGGTGAAGTTCATAATTCGCTGCCTTGGACGAACATTATCTCAACTACAAACAATTTGGTTATTGGGTCCTATTAATTATATCAGAGGATAAATAAATAGAAACCAACAGAATGATGGATGAATTGTAATTAGTTTTCCGAAAATGTCAGATTTTATTTGCAGTATATGAATGGCAGAAACGAGAGAGCATAGAACTCATTTACTTCGATGAGTTTTAGGCTTGTGATCTTTGTGCATAAACGGATAATCCAGTCATGTGCAGACAACTTGTTGTGATGTCAAAAGGCAGTTTATCTGGCAGTAACTTACAGAACATTATGAAGTTATGGGGATCAGCAGCAGACATGATATAGCGTGTACTCAACAATGTAATTCTTAAGGAAACTGCCAGAGCAATAGAGCCAAGGGTACGTTTAAGTAACATTACTGAAATGTGATGTTACTTCACTCTGTAACAAGAAACGAGGCTTTAAGAAATGCTGTATATTAGCATTGCTTAATGCCGCACATGAAGCAACTTTTATGTAAATTGCATTAAAGTCTAAAGCACTTGCACAATGCACTTCTAATCCGACCACCACGCTAACACTCGAGGCTCTGAAATGAGGTCGGATGAAGCGAGTGTCGTAATCAAACGTGCAGCTTACTTCACTGCACTGTCAGACGCTTCAAAGGCGGCAGTTGGCTATAAACTATATCACTCGGGAAACGAACAATTAGCAACCAATTTGTCAACGCAGTCATTTTTACATTCATTCAAAAAGTAAGCAGTCGGATTAGAGAATAGCCGAGAAATATTGGTTCATTCCCTGTAGGAGCAAAATACTTCTGTCTTCTTGAAAGCGTCTAGACCGACTCTGTGGACCACTGAGCCGCCCGCTTAATGGGTACTGGGGAAATTTCTCCCGTGGTCAAATAGGTCGGGGCGTGAAGTTGTAGAATTACCCTATAGTGCAGAGGTTAAAAATAGTAGAAGCCTTGCTTCCACTTTCCCGTATACAAGGGTCATTTAAAGGAAAACCGGTTAAGTAAACAAAGTGATTTATTTAAAAAATAGACACAGAGCGACATAAATCTTCAACGCAGTCTCTACCACGTTCTACACGCCTCCTCCACAGTTCCACAAGGCATAAATTTCTCTGGGGAAGAAGTCTTGTGGTTGCTGTGCCAGCCAGTCATGCACTGCCTCCTCTACATCCTCATCTGATCTGAAGTGACGTCAAGAGGTGTAAATTGTTGGGTGCCAAATCTGGTGAATATGGCCTACAGGGTAACACATCCAGTTTGAAATCCTGAATACACTTCTGAACATGACGGGCTGTGTGAGGTCGGCCGTTGTCATGTTGCAGACACTTGTCATGCCACAACACAACAAAACACAGCATTTTCTTCGAATTTCTTGCTCATGCTCACTCCGAAGCATATCACTGTACATTTCCTGAGGGTGCTGGAGAATAGGGTGCTGAGGTAGATATAAGGGCTAAGATGGATGAGGGAACAGGGAGTGGAGAGGACTACACAACGAAGAGCTTTATGGTCTGTACCCCTCACCAAACATTATTTGGATGATTACGTCAAGAATGACGAGATGGACGATGCATGTGGCACGTATGGAAGACAGGAAAGTTGCATAAAGGGATTTGGTGGGGGGACTTGAAGGGAAGAGACCACTTGGAAGACCTAGGTGTAGACAAGAGGCTAATAACAAAATGGATCTTCAAGAAGTGGGATGGAGAGGCAAGAACTGGATTGATCAGCTTCAGGATTGGGACAGGTGGCGGGCGCTTGTAAATGTGACAGTAACCTCCGGGTTACATAAAATGCGGCGAATTTCTTGACCAACTGGGAACCTATTAGGTTCTTAGGAAGGACTCTGCTCCACGGAGTTGGTAATCACTGTACCTTTCACGAATGTTATAGAGTTTTTCCTGTTTTCGTTGGAGTGACCATCATGAAGTGTATGCGGGCGACTTCTAATTTTACACACATTTAAACAATACAGGAAATATTTTGGCCGTATATTGAGGATTACATTACGACGTTGTAAGTCAGTCAGCCTATTGAGGGTCAAACGGTACGACTCTTTATATTTGAGGGGCAGCGTCCTTCGCTTTGTGAGGATATTGTCACGGCATTTGTTTGAGAAGAATGTTTAAGTTATGAGTAGCTGCAGTCATTACGATCGCTACCTAGACTGAGACATCAAACAGGCAACTGTCGAAAACAATTGCAGAGCGTGACCACAAAACACTAATGTTTCTTAATTGTGTGCTACTACTATATAAATTTCAGGACAGCAACCGCAAAAGATTTCGCTAGATTTTAGCTGGAAAATGTTTCTGTACAAAGTTAGGGAGGGTAATCTTTCCTTCTCCATATTAGTTTAACCATTTCAATACTCTAGACACACATTTCTGTAAGAAGATTTTCGTTGTCCCTAAACCCAACGAAAGTCCATCTCCAATTAACCAACCCAGTCTGTTAAGAAAGAAGTTTCACTGTACCAGGGCTGAATTTGCAGCCGATTACTACAATTTCACAATAAAGTTTAGTCAGTACGTAAAAGAATAAAATAGTTTTTGTGCACGGCATAAAGCCGTATGTAGCAGTGGAGGTAGAAACACTCACATTATCAATTTCTGAACTAGATGGTGAATTACGGTGAGCTTTATGCCTCGGCCGCTTTAACCCTGGAGGAAGCGTTAGACGTAAACATTAAATAGGAGGATTGGTGGGACCAGGAGTCGGTCTGAACATTTTGGAGAAGAAAATTTCTCTTGTTCCTGCGGGGAAAAGAACCGGAATTCAGTAGTGTTAATGTATACAGTAAGTGAATATAATGCACTAAAATAAATATTATACTTTACTGGCTGATCTGAGGAATACTTTTTCTGAAATGGATTGTAAAACTTGAGATCTTAATATTCTTTCTCTAATAATAATAATAATAATAATAATAATAATATATTCACTACAAAAGACAGCTATACTTGGAACATCACACATAATACGGAAAGTACTGCAGTGTGAAGCTTGAAGCCTGAGCACTGGGGATCACCGCTGGTTCAAAAGAAGTACCAGGAAGAAAGGGCCTGTGACAAGAGACACCCATAAAGTATAATAATAATAATAGTAATAATAATAATCTACCTGAAACGGAGTTGGGCTACTTGTTGACCCGGTCCAGTCTTATACACCTTGAATTCTCTGTAATGGTCTCCCCTGGTTTCTTCTGCCTTTTCGTCTTTAGTTTTTATTATCCTCGGTAAGGTATTATGAGACATTCTGTTTAAACGATGTAACAAATATACTCTGCATTCCTGTATTTTGTCCAAACTTGGGGTCAGGTTTAGTTCCTTTGCAGTCTCTATGTTTGTAATTTTTTTCTCTATGCATATTTTACAGAAATAGGAAAGTGACCGCTCTATTATAAGCCGGAAAATACAGCAATGCTAAAAAAAATTTCATCGATGAAATGCTGTGTCGTGCTGTATTACAATTTTTCCAACTTAAATACAATCACAGCTCCTCAAGCTTGCAGCCTGCCGTACTGAACCGACTGCGTTCTACTTTCTCTCTTTAGTCAAAGATACGAGTAGAGTGACCAAAGAGAAGGGATTACGAGGCCAGTGTACATTATCCACAGTTGAGTGGTGTCAAGGCAGATACCACGGTCTGGCGGCCTGAAGTTCGGAGTGTGAGGAAAATAAACTGAAGTTGACTGGATGTGTGACTTAACCAAGATCGATTGCACCCCACGGGGCGACTGTGGTGGGTCGATAGGGGTACAACACTCACTAGAGAGATGAGGCGGGTTACTACCAAGTGCCAGAGGTGACATTTCATTTCAGGACAAACGTGTGCACGTGGAAATAAGAGATAACCCGTACGAAATGTGAATAAACCATTAGTACGAGGATTTTGGTTCACACAGAGGTGGTTGCTGGAGTTTGCAGTCACCTAGAACGTTACGCCTTGTGTACTGGTAAACAGCCATCGACGTTTGAAAGGAGAAAATTGTCATCTTCTTCAGCATCCAGCTGTCCTGTGTCCCTCGGCTCCCTCCCTCTCTAAAGATGAGTTAGATACGCTATTCTGCCAAGTCTATAAGGAAAGGTGTTTAACATTCGATGTGGAGTAACCTTCCAGACGCCCCAAAACTTTAAAAACAACAGTAAAAAGCCGAAAACTTCTCACAGAAAAAGATGTTTATTCTCAGTGTTTCTGTGTGCTCTATTATGCCTGAATCAAGGTCTATATCAGTAAACCGATAAGTCAGACTTTAGATATTTTAAAAGTTATATATTTTATCTACCAGAACTAAAAGTGAGCTAACTCGGAATATTTTAGCAGTGAAACCAGTAGGAAATTTAATAAAAGTTCCACTCAGTACATTTAAGGTGAAGGTGTGTCCTGAATGACTTGTTTATTACGCGTTCACTTTTTTTTAGCCAATGCAAGAAGTACTGAAATTGGGCACAAGTTTTAATTCGCAGATAATAAGAATCTTAATTCACGGCGCCGTGTTGGCTAACATATGTATGTCATGTTAAGATGACTTTAAAGTAGTGATTTCAGAAGAACGACATGTGTAAGTTTCTTGGTTTTTTTAAAGATATTATCTGGAGGAAATACGGCAAAAGGCCGGAATGTGGCGCTTAACGTTACAATAAAAGGCATGCCGATATGTTGGAGCCCAACGTACAGTACATTCTGTTTCGAATAAACAAAGTCCACACTATGGAAAGGGAGGAACTTCCTCTCTGTTTGTAGGTATAGCTCATTCCATAATAGTAACGTGATAGAACTCTCCTCAAAAAATTAATGGGATTTAAACTACACTTATAGGCCACTGTCAGGAATTGTTCATCCATCTTAAACTTAGTCATGAAACTAATTTTATTTGTAAGGTCTCTGGATACATTGAGAGCGCTCGAGAGGACAGAACTGAGTGAGTGTTTTGTTGAAGTGAGCCAATAACTGGAAGACAAAAATAAGCGGGGATGTAGAAATTCAGATCAGGACATTTGCAATCTGTACTCTTCATTGAGCAGATGTTATTACTACTGAGAAAGGGATCTGGGAAGCACAGAATACGTAGAGAATGAAACAGAGATAGAAATATGTATCACGGTATTGAACAGAATTTGTTTAATTAGCACGAAAACCGTAACACTTATACACAAAACGAGTCGGGGATAAATATTTGTTTAATACGAGGTGTGGCTGTTAAACAACAAGCCTGTGTTAGCATTATCCGATCTTGACCTTTTACCTCAAAATTAATACGCCACACACAGCTTAACGTGACCTCAGTCACGAGGGAAGCCACAGTCCGTTAGGTTGACGTAGTTACACTAATAAAAGAATTACATTCAGGTTTTTATCTTACGCGTTCATAATTGATGAAACGAATTAAGGAAAGGTAAACATTAAAGTAGCCGTGCAATTTAGGAAAACTGCCACCGAAATTTTCAATTTGTCACGTCAGGTGCATATAAAGACGGAAGAGTTACTTGAAGTGCTCTCACAAATAACTTCACTTCGTGCTTCAAGGCGTGGAAGAGTTTTGTGAAGAGGTTGGCAACTTCCGAATGAAATTACTTTGACGGGGATATCATCAACACAGAAACATAACAGTTTCATTAAAAAGCGCCTCCATGAAACTACTCTCGTTACAAGCACATCGCCACGCAACTCTGTGTTTCTTACTCCATGTAGGCTATTTATTAATCCCGGTAAATACCTAATGTGTTACGCTTTCGAAGCGGGGAGAAATTAAATTTAGTTTCTACGTAAAATGTCAATTATTTTACCAAATTTTAACCCAACGCGAAAAACATTTATAAAAGTCTTGTAAACAGCCCGTAATCAAATTTTAGGAAATTCCATTCAGAGACTATCGAGATTTTACAGGCAGAAGAAAAAGGAAAATATAGACAAACATGTCACAACTAACTGGCGCCTTTCTTAAGTTTTTTTTATTTTCAAAGCGCCAAAGAAATGTACTTAATGATAGTAGGCGTCAGAATGTTGAGTAAATCTATCTGGATCCATGAAGGGTCTAATGGCATGCACTTGTGAAGAGGGCAATAAAATTTTTTTTTTTCATAAGTGGATCGCACTTTCTTAATCAGGCGAGCGCCTGTCAGCCTCTCCAATATGGTCCTGCTACGTGGTGTTAAACTTTCGTGTCACAGACAGGTCATGCGGGATAGTAATTACACAGCTACCTTGCAGCAGTTCACGGCATTTAATTATTTTTGTTGTCTACTTCCTGACGCAACGATATGGTGGAATTCCTCTTCCTTGTCGCAGAAGGGTTCCAGTAGCGGTGCCACCGACTTCTGCGGTACAGTTGCAGTTTGGTCATGCCTAATGTAAGACCCATTTCCCTAGGATCCCTGAGGTTCGTGGCAAATTAGGCACATGTCTAATTAGAGAAGGATTCCAAAGGCATCCCAATTACAAGTCAGATGAAGCGACCCGGTAAACTAACCTGAGCGTTGCCTGCGCATGTACAATAATTGTGACGCTAGATTAATTGGGACAGTCCTGCTTCACAGGAAGACAAAACTTCATGGCGGTTTGTCTGCGCTACCTAGCACCGTGTTCTCTCAGCAGTAAACTAACTGTTTTGTCGCTTCGAATATATTTGTATAAATGTATATAATCAAGTCAATATAAAATTCTTATAATAAAACCAACCAAATGCACTAATTTCTCAAATTTATTTTTGGAATAACATTCTACATGTTTCGGACAGTTCCTCTGTCCATCATCAGGAGTTTTTCACTGTACACGCAGCAATGGTATATGTCATATATGTTTTCTGTGTGTACAGTGAAAAACTCCTGATGATGGACAGAGGAACTATCCGAAACATGTAGAGTTTTATTCAGAAAATAAATTTGGAAAATTAGTGCATCTAGTTGATTTTATTATAAGAATTTATCACAATGCACGGTCACCTAAACTTCAAATTCAAAATAAAATGCGACTACATTTGTGAATGCCCTTTCCACATCAAAATTATTTTTATCTTCCTTGTAAATATCACAACACGAACATTAGGCCCAAACGGGGAATAACTCAAGCAAATTTGAAGAAAGATTTTGAAATAAAATTATGGCTCATGAGGACTGAAGGGCATTTAGAAACTCTTTCATAATAAATACGCATTCCTTTAACAGTGCTGACTGACACAGATGGCACGAATATGGAGTAAATTTCGTTATTGACTGAGTTTATTGTAGAATATGTGAACAGCATGGAGGATAAAATCACAACATAAATATGCGTATTAGATCCTCTGAAAAGGCGAAAAAGTTCAAATATTGTGGGAAATCCCTAACAAATCAAAACTGCATTCGTGAATAAATTACGAGATGATTGCAGTCACAGTACGACTGCTATCAATCGGTGCGGAATATTTCGTCTTCAGCTATCCAAAAATATAAAAATTAAAATGTACAAAATTGCAATTTTCCGTATGCTTTTATATGGGTGTGAAACTTGGTCCCTCACATTGAGGGATATAGGTTGAGGCTAGCCGAGAAAGATATATGGTCCTAAGAGGGACGAGATAAGAAGGTAATGGAGACGCATACATAAGGAGGAACTTTAAGTTTTATATTCCTCACCAAATACCCTTTGGGTGATAAAATAAAGAAGGAGATGGGCTGGACATAATAGCACACATGGTAGACAGGCGCGGCGTATAAAGCTTTTGGTGGGAAAAGGAAAGAGTCCACTTGAAAAAGCAGGTTTAGATGTGAAGATAATATTAATATGGGTTGTCAAGAAGTCTGATGGGGGCATGGACTGGATTGATCTGGCTTGAGATAGGTGGAGGAGGCCGGCTGCTATGAATTCGGGAATGAACATCCCAGTTCCATAAAATGTGGGGAATTCCTTGAAAGCTGAGAACGAGTTAGCCTCCCAAGAAGGACTTTATCCACGACGTTCGTTATCCAGAATGTCCGCGGTAAGGAACACGAAAGTTACTAATTAATATATATAATGGTGTCAGATTTCTGTACTCGATTTTAACTCACCTAAACATCAAACAAGCAATAATGCACTTCAGCACTTAACATCGTGATGTCATTCCCGTGTCATTACCAGTCATTCTGTAAGTAAAGACCACCAAACTTTAACACCTCAAAAGATTTCACGGCTGTACGCTGACATTACGCCGACTCTGTTGTCTTCATAATTCTCTCCGCAACTTGTCTTCTCAGATAACAGCAGTCAGGTGCATGTCTACGTCAGTGCTGCTTTGTCTCGTCCAATCATCGCTCTATATATGTATACGAAACTTTGACTGACATGCGAATAAAAAGCATGTCAACACAGAGCTCTATCTTCTAGCGAATGACAGTTTCTTCAACCAAGTAATTTACTCCCGTTCTTTTCCTCTTCCGAGGAAGGTTAAGGCAAGCGAAGGAAGTGTAGAAGTGTTCATCGTGTCTGAGGGAATGCAGAAATTCCAGAAAAACAACATATCAGAATTCGATGCCCATAGAAGTTCACCCGACAAATTCTAAAAACTAAGACGGTGTTTAATTTAATTTTGAGGTGATTCATTTCGTTGTGTCATAAGAAAGATAATACGAATCACTCTTCCGTCAAACACAAATATATATATATATATATAGGTCTTTCCCGGGGGTAAAGTGCGGCCGGGGCGTGCTGCTGACCACTCACCTCCTTCTAGTGCTGCGGTCATGGAAGAGTAGAGCTAAACCTGTACCCACCCTCTGGGCCACACCGGGCCTCTAACGTGAACAC
>Ga0123357_10007828_pt1 | contig 13275 bp, 8 predicted proteins | sample TergutEmb28metaG_FD_89873 | JGI IMG/M metagenome (GOLD analysis project Ga0123357, IMG submission 89873) | Embiratermes neotenicus P4 segment gut microbial communities from Petit-Saut dam, French Guiana - Emb289 P4 | ecosystem: Host-associated > Arthropoda: Insects > Digestive system > Gut ...
AAGAAGAAGAAGAAGAAGAAGAAGAAGAAGAAATATAATTTGAGGATGTATACTGAAATTTTGTGTTTCAGAACAGAGCTCAGTGGAATGCTGCTATGCACACGTTAATGAAATTTTGTACCTAATAGAAAGCATTAAATATGTGTCGAAATTTAGCGACTTTACTCTTAAGAAGGACTCAGCGTGAAGTACTTTATCAACTGGCTAATGTGTGAGGCTGCAGAATGGTTCAAGTTACTACAGCTAAATTCTACCTATTAGTTTCTAAATTTCAATCAAGTGTTGCAGCTGTGCAAAACAGAGACCTTACAGGAACGACTGCACACGTGTACAATTTGTGTAGGTAGGGTATTTAATGGAAGTTGATTGTAGAAACAATGCAGCTTGCACTAAGCGCCTTGTTAAGTAACCTTAGGAGGCAACTACGAGATAGGGGTGGGATTGCTGGGTGGAGGAACGTCTGGGAAAATTTAGGGGCCAGTGTCAGAGGTACGAAAAGGAAGAAGAAAACTGGGGACTGCGGGAGTAAATGTGTGAAGAGAGAAAGAGAGAATGGTGTGTCGTGCTTGTGCATCTGTGAGGAGGTTATGTTGAGAGAGCAAGACAGCAGGGTTGTACAGAACATACACTATATAGGAAGTAATATATTAATATTACATCTGCTGTGTTTGGGACATGACAATGCAAGATATATATATATATATTATTGCAATATTCCGATTCGAAAAAGTGGAGAGAATAATTTGTAAGTAATAAATGTTTGAATACGAAAGAGAATGTAGCCTGAAGTAAAGTAATAAACGTTGAAGATCGAATACAAATAAAGTAAAAATATATAAAAATGTGTATTTAAAGTTAGATTACAGTGAGAAAAGAAAGTCAGCAAGACGCAATCAAAATTGGACGCTGCCGTGGAGTCGTGCGAGAAAATCGGAATGTTAATGTACTGGGGAAGAAGAGATTTTAATGGCTGTGTAGTAGTAGTAGTTGTAGTAGTAGCAGTAGTAGTAGTAGTAGCAGTAGTAGTAGTAGTAGTAGTAGTAGTAGTAGTAGTAGTAGTAGTAGTAGTAGTAGTAACAGTAGTAGTAGCAGTAGTAGTAGTAACAGTAGTAGTAGTAGTAGAATTAGTGGGGTTGCAGTTGTAGTGTTGTAGTAGTAGTAGTAGTAGTAGTAGTAGTAGCAATAGTAGCAGTAGTAGTAGCAGTAGTAGTAGTAGTAGTAGTAGTAGCAATAGTAGCAGTAGTAGTAGTAGTTGTAGTAGTAGCAGTAGTAGTAGTAGCAGTAGTAGTAGTAGTAGTAACAGTAGTAGTAGCAGTAGTAGTAGTAACAGTAGTAGTAGCAGTAGTAGTAGAATTAGTGGGGTTGCAGTTGTAGTGTAGTAGTAGTAGTAGTAGTAGTAGTAGTAGTAGCAATAGTAGCAGTAGTAGTAGCAGTAGTAGTAGTAGTAGTAGTAGCAATAGTAGCAGTAGTAGTAGCAGTAGTAGTAGTAGTAGTAGTAGTAGTAGTAGTAGTAGTAGCAGTAGTAGTAGCAGTTGTAGTATTAGCATTAGTAGTAGTAGTAGTAGAAGTAGTGGGGTTGCAGTTGTTGTGTAGTAGTATTGATATTGCTATATTTGATAACTGCAATTGGTTTGACACCCGGTGGCTGTAGTACAGTACATATGTACACACAAACAATACAAAGAACAACACAATTAAAAACTTTGGTTGGAAGACTTTCTGGGATTGGAACCCAGAATGGTCACACCAAGATTAACGATGAACCAACTGCGTAAAAATTGTCACCTAATGGGAAGAGTGGGCCGTGCCTCTTCTTTGCGAGCTATACTCCGGCATTTGTCTTACAACTGAAGAAAAAGCACAATAAAACCTCAGTCAGGGTAATAATAGCAATAACAGTAGTAGCAGTAGTAGTAGTAGTATGAGCAAGAAATAATTAAGGTGCTTACTGTAGAGTGTTATACACTGAATGCTCTCGTGGTAAATTGGAGGGATTTGTGTAAACATGAAACACAACTATGTAAATCCAATAAAAACATTATTATTTAAATAGAACAAATTAATCGATTTAGGCAATCTCCTTGATAAAATATTCTTGATTCTATTGACGCCTATTGACGTACTTGATCTCTCTGGGGAAGTACCTCTTGTATTTGCTTCTGTAGAATTTACAGTTTTGCTGACTTGGCAATCTCTTTGAGGAGTATGTCATACTTCTAATGGCTTGTAAGACACTCGTCCTAATTGTTTAATAAATTACGCTTGTTTTAGCTTAGTTAGCAAGTGTTTTGAAGTTACACTTTTTTGTTTTAGACAATCTCTTTGACTTTATCACTTTCCATTTTCCAAGTTTTTTTTTTACTGTTGCTATAAAAGCCAGTATTGTTGTAAAAACCCATGAATTAAAGAAAATCTCAATGTGTCACCTCTCTGTTCTAAATCAGATAGTAGGATAACAGATTGTTAAAATAAACAAATTCCAAATATAGGAGTCTCTGTCAGTTTAAATAATCTGTTTGTTTATATGAATGCAGGAGACAACGGTAATACGTAAACAAAGATGAACTGAAAATTGTTGTAATAACACAAGATACGAAGGTGAGCACTGGGTTCGTCTGACTCAAGATAAGGACCCGTGGCATTCTCCTGTGCACGGGTGATAAATCTTCGGTCTTCTTCAAGCATACACTGATTGTTTACTTAAACTGAACACATTTCACTTTATAAGAACAATTGACTCGCTACAGAGCACTGCGGTTGTTTGGAAAGGACGTTTCACAGATATCTTTTTTTGAAAACTTAACAAGATATGAAATATTAGTTGTTGTTTTAGATTTTAAAATAAAAGCCATTAAAAATGTTTGTATACTAATAATGGAATAAATAATGAGGAAAATGTTAGTTGTTTGAGTAACCAGTGATACTGGACCATATGCAAATATGTGAAAGTTGTAAAGCAGAACCTACATACCAAATAATTGTATAAGAAGGTACTATACATTATCAGGATAAGGGTTAACCCTTATCCTGCTAATGTGGAGAATATGGTGAGTTCCTAATAATGCTAGCAAATGGTAGATGGGATTTAATTCGGCGTTTAAAGGGTTAAGAGAAATATTCAGTTTTGGAACCATCATTCCTTTCTAAATAGTACACTGCTGCATTACGATACAACCCAGAATACTATCATAATTTTAATATAAAATTTTGCCTTCTATGGGTCAAGAGTTCCTAGTGGGCCAGAGCCTCTTCATTATAGAAGCTTCACGATGACACTCAGACACACCACACTCAGTAGGACTGCTGTAGGCGAGTGATAAGCCCGATGTATAGATCTGTACCTGACAACATACATCACTAACAAGAGACATACATCCATACCCCCGGTGGTATACGACCTTCAATCCCAGCAAGCGAGCTGCTGCACACCCACTCCTTCAATCGCGCGGCCACTGGGATCGACCGTGAATTGTTTAAGCCTCTAATGTACAGACGTTCACGTAATTTGTTCCGTACAAAAACATGTACGTGTACTGCAGTGAACGAAATAATTAGATGCCTTCCTTTCATTCATATTCTTTAGATATTTTTAAGTTGAATTCATTCCCGTACAGAGGAAAGCTTTTGTCGAATTCGTAAGATCTGATCACAAATTGTGACGTATAATTCTAAATTTTCCCAGCAAATGAATCAACGAAATATTCTCGGGCTTTAAGATGTGTCGGTTGAGTGACGATTAAGCAAAAATTTCCAAAACCATCACTGTTCATCGCATTGTCATAATATCTCAGAAGTCCGTCCGCGGACGAATGTCGGAAGGTAGTCAGTTCCCTGAAGACGAGTACGGAGGTTGTTATCGGACCACTGGTTTACTTGCCACTGAACCAACTGATGCGGCTTCTATCCGAAAGAAAGTTTTATTCAAATTGAGACTTCAAAATCGAGCTTTTCCCACTCCAAGTGTAACCGAGTTAAAGCAAATTCCGAAATAACATATCCTGAGGGAAAAGGTTACTTCCTTCATATTAGATATTTATAATTCAGGGGGGTACAAATAGCTACCAGTTAAAAGGGCGGAGATAGGCGCGCCCTTTAAAAGCATGTAAACCCCTGAAACTGAAACAGTGTTGCGGCGGGGAAGAGAGAAGAGGAGAGCCTGAGCTTTCTTCTTTCTCCTTCCCGCCCCTTTCCTTCCGTTAGAGCACGGATGAATCCAGCATCTAGCCCTACCTCTTCTTCACACTGTATTTACGACGGTAAATGCTCTTCCAGTGGACCAAAAGCAAGCCCTCCCCCTGACACCCCTGAGATGAGGTGGAAGTCAATGATACGTAAAAAGTGCATCCCTCCGTAAATTTTTTGTACCGTCTACTTCATTTCTTCTCGTTCTAGCGAGATAATAATCAGCAGTTACAAGATATAACTCTTCCCGAACGAAGGTAATGTCATTTATCAACCTCCTAAAATATGCCTTTAATTTTTTACTTAAATTTGTTGCAGATGTTTTTATTTTTTCCTTTTGCCATCCTTTATTTAAATTTTATAATTAATGTTTCTTTGTTTATTATAAGTTAATCCAACTGTAACTGAACGACCCAATTATTCATGGAAATTCCTGTGCTTAGGCACATAAATATACAAATCACTTTATTTTATGCTGTAAAATAGAAATGTAGCAAGAAGCTGGAGAAAACGGCGTAATAAGGAGATTAATTAAATTGACTCGTCATTAAGTGCTTTTCGGGTTATGGAAGGAAGGAGGATGTAATGTTTTGAACATGTAGCATGCAAGCGAGTGGAGAAAATAAGTGCAGATTACTGGTTGTAAAAGCTGAAGGAAATAAACAGCTTGGAAAACCTAAGTAGAAATAGAAATATTATTAGAATTGATGTTAAATAAATAGGATGATATGATGTGGAATGTCTTCATATATCTTAAGACATGGGCAAAAAATACAGTGAATGTGATAATGAAGTTACGGTTTCCATAAAATGTGGAATATTTCTTGGCCAACTGAGGAAATATTACGATTCTAAATAATCGTCCTCTGTGGAGCTTCATAATGCATCAATTTGTGATCAGTTAGCTAGTTAGTTAGTCATAAATAATACCAGTTACGAAAATGGCTACTGTAATGCTTTCAATTTCATGTGCTTCCTAACTGACACCATTAGAGCATTATCATAAATTTGAACCATAAATAATTTTCAGAATGAATATTAGGATTAAATCAGAGTCATTGGTTGCTGTATTCAACATATGTAAGCCTGTTTGTGTAGCAATATATTTCCAAAAAACTGCAATATTTTCACGTAAATGATAATACATTTTACGATGTACTAATATGTTTCAGTGTTCTACTTTCCAATATTAATACACGATTTTAAGTATACAATGCATAGAAAATATAGGAAACTGTGTGAAATACTTTTAATATGGCTGTACCTACGTCTTGTTTGTTGTGAAGTATGTTAGAAAATACCATTTTATGGCGCTACAGCACCTAGTGGGCCAGGGCCTCCTCTTTATTGAGGCTTCGCGATTACACCCAGACACACCACGCTCATTAGTATGCGTCTAGATTGGTGGTCAGCCGGACGCAGAGACATCTACCTGAAAACACACAACACTATAAAGGGACTTCCATGGCCCGACGGGATGGATACCCACAATCCCAGCATGCGAGCGGCCAATGACAAGCGCCTTAGACCGCACGGCGTTTGGGATTGGCAGAAAATAAATTAATTTTAGTAAATTTGATTCTTTAATATTATAATAACTTACTGTGTGAGAAAAAAGTGCTGACACATTTTTATTATACTAATACTAAAAATAATGATAGAGTTAAAGACAGTCTTTTGTCAAAATAGGTATTCAAAAGATTGGTAATTTAAACACAAATAGATACACATCCTATTTCATTAATTTAGTGTCTGTTCAGGTGGTCTCCAGCACAAGCAGTACATTTGCTTGTTGAGAATACACTGGTAGATTTGAAATTGCCTTTTGTGGTGCTCTCTGTGAAAGAGTAGCAGTCATTACCCGAATTCTCATCTTCAATTCCACAGTCGTTCTTGGAGACATGGCTGGAAGTGCTGGTACATTTTCAGTCTCGTTAACTGTTTTACTTCACCTCTGGCACACCCGCCATTTCTTCAGTTCAAATTATATTTTCTGCAGTTTTTTAGAGCTGACAAATAAGTCTGAGTTGCAACAGTGATCAGCGCAGATTCACGTTGCTTATGTAGAGTTTTTAGAGGTAAAAAAATCTAAACATCATAAACGAATACGCAATCCCTGATAAAATCCACTTTCATCTCTCGAGGGAGGTGAAAGGGCAAAGATTTGGCTAATGGAGTCCAGTAGTCGATTTGACATGCACGAGTCTCCTTTTCATTCTGCCAATGTTTACCCGTTCTGGCTATCCGCCTGTAGATATACTCTTGGTTTCAGGTAACCTAAGTGTTTCCTTAGAAGAGCTAGCACACTCGTGTGAATGATTATAAAATCTGGTAATTTAGTTAAAAATATTGATAATTAATGTTCCTTTTTATTTTAAGCTAACCAAAACGACTGTACAAACTTTCATCTTATCGGTGGCTGTGGCAGTGGATGCTTTTGTTACTTCGCTGGTGTATTGCTATTAATCATTCTTTATGTTCATCTCTAATAACAAAATACATCACTTAAAAAACACCAATTCCACTTGCAATGTCACTATAATCCTTCTTAAGTAATGTGAGCTTCAAATTACAAAAGGTTCCATTGTAAGTTTCCAAATCGGATTGACCCAAATTTCGACTTCAGTTTACTGGATCTCAACGGCTTCTCCTTTTTGGTGTAAGTCGGCGGTAGCTGGTAACCAGTTCAAATTTTTTAACAACTGCTTTAATTTTCTCACGGTTCCCCAATTGGTTAACTGCTAATTTTCCTATTTTCTAATAGGTAAAAATTTTGAATTCTGTCTCGTAACTTGTTACTGATGGCTTAATATTTGCCACCCCGTTCTGTAACTTGTATGAGCCCTACATCCGCTTTCTACCTGTTATTTTTAGTGTATAAATATGATTATTATCTACACTCCCCCGCAAGATATAAGTGGTCCAAAAACTATCAAATTTTAAAATTAAAGCTACTCAAGGATGTACGAAAACCATTAATTTGGACATTGGCAAATTGCAACAACTACCAAGTCTCTCTTGCTACCCGCTAGGCGTCTAATATGTGTCCTTTTAAAAATCGCGGTCTCCCTTCAGCTACAGTGCTCTAACACTGCCCTCTCACTGATTAGATGTCTTAATTATCTTCCAATAACGCACTTGCCTAATGCGTCAATATGATGAACTTTTCTCACCACGTCTATCTATTAAAATGAATATCGATACCAATATAATTACTTCCCTTGCAACAGTTGTACACCCAAAAATGTAGTGAGGTGAAACGTCTTTCACCGTCTTCGAGCCTCTTATCCTCGACGCCGAAGAACACTAAACACTAAGAGTAAAATTAAAAGTAAACTGTTCCCTTTACAGGCCCGGTGTGGCCCATAGGGTGGGTAGAGGTATAGCTCTACTATTCCATGTTCGCCGCAATAGAAGGGTATGAGTCGTCAGCAGCACGCCCCGACCGCACTTTACCTCTGGGAAAGACGCGGTACCCATTTTACAAGAGGCTGAGTGGGCCCCAGGACCGATGTGAAGGGCGGAAAATTTCGTCTCCACCGAGATTCGATTCCATACCTTCCAGCCTGTAGTCAGTCGCTATACCGACTGAGCTACCGGGCCGACAAACAATAAGCGTATAAGTTAAAATTTATTAAGGACATGCCAGAGAGCTGTCCATTATCTAAGTCTCGCTATTTATATATGTAAAATTATGGTTACAGCAATTAGTACCACACATCTCACAAAAACATGGCTATGTTAGGAAACATTTACGCCACTAGCAGTGTTTTCTAGATTCGGACACTTTTGGAACACCACGAACTGCAGACCTGCCAGCCCTTCACAGGCTGAAGTCCCGTGTTTTCCAGATAACGACCAGCAACACTAGAGGGACTGAAGGCGAGGATTCGGAAATATATTGCGTTTATTTCACAGGAAATGTTACAGAAACCAATGCCGAAATAATTTATTTTTAACAAAAGTGCTGCTTGGGATGAAGGTTAACTGACACATTCTTTTCAAGGTACAAGATATTTTTGTGTATATTTGCTGCATTTAAAATCTTCATGAGTATTTCAATACAATAACATCACTATCTGTGTCAGTTCTTTAAGTGGCATTGAGATATGAGTTGTGACAACACTGTTGCATCCCGTATAAATAACTCTACTTAGGAAAGTTATATTTCTTATGGTGAGACACTATAATGCAGTGTACACATTTTGATTGTGGTATTTTTAACTGTGTCACGCAATTATGTGATTTGACGAGCCTAACGACGTTCTGACGTCTTGTATCTGAGCTGTTCTTTATCAGTTTAGAGTCATCCAGTCAGAAATTTCCCTATGTTATATCCTGTATATGTGGGCCGGTTAGCTCAGTCGGTATAGCGACTGAGCTACATGCTGGACAGTCCGGGATCGAATCCCAGTGGGGGCGAGATTTTCCGCCCTTCCAGACCGGTCCTGGGGCCCACCCAGCCAACTCTAAAAAGGGTACCGGGTCTTTTCCCGGGGGTAAAGTGCCGTCAGGGCGTGCTGCTGACCACTAACCCCCTTCTAGTGCCGCGGTCATGGAAGAGTAGAGCTATACCTCTACCCACCCTCTGGGTCACACCGGGCCTGTAACGGGATCACTTTACCTGTACCTTTACCTTTTATATCCCGTATATAAAACTAGAAATGTATAATTAAAGGCCCCAATAATTCTTAATTCTCGATTAAATACATTTGTCGCAATTTACGGAAGATTTAAGTGTATAGCAGTCTTCATATATTAATGATCTGTCAATTTTAAATTGTCATAAGACCTGAAAGTTTCATGATCTATATTGTTTGATGCTAAGGAAGGCAATCGACAACCATGTAGATCCAATTCCCACAATGAACTGTCGACAAACTTAAACATATATTATCATCGTTAGAGCATTACATAATGAGATGATCCTACCGCTATGCAGACTATGTCAGACACATCTCCATATAACCAGTTGAAATTATAATTATGTGTATTTACAGTAATTAACTTTTAACTGCGAATTTCTGTACGTCATGAAGTGCTGCATGTCAGAACAGGCAGAATATTTCCCTAATGCGAATTATGTTACTCTGAGCAAAAACAAATCTTTATTTTCGACAAACTGGAGGGAAATTTGTTTGGAGAAATTTGCGTATAACATGAAAATCCAATGAAGTTGGCAGAGAAAATTAGTATTATAAAAGCAAGTTTTTTTCACTTAAAAATTTATATTGGAATCATTGAGATGCAAGTTAGTCTTGTGCACAGTTTTTCAGTAAAAAAGTTAAAAAATAAAGCAGTCCCGTTACAGGCCTAGAATGGCCCAGAGGGTTACAGGAAGTTAAGGTTCCCAGATTTCATGACAACGGTACAGGATGGTGGTAAGTTTATCAGCCTTGCGCAACGGCCGCCTTTACCCCGGGAAATGCTCCTGGTACTTAGTTCTGTTAGAAGCAGAGTCGATCCCAGGACCATATTGCTATCGGAAGGATTTTATATCAATGAAAATTTCCAATGACACCAGCCGTGATCGAAGCAGCGAACTTCGATTTGTAACACAGCACCTTAACCACTGTGCCACCGCGGTCCCGTGTATATGATAAATAGTGGGCTTAAAGTAGTTTAAGCCATTATTCCAACATCCCTTTGGAAGGCCTGAGAAAATCCAAAAACAATTTGGTTCTTTGTAGTCGGTGTCCTGACCGAGAGTCGAAGTCTTCCCGAATGAAAACACACAGATTCATGCAGAGTGTGTGTGAAATTACATATGTGTATGCGTGACCATTCTACGGTGCCACAGTGTTTCATTACTAATAATATATATTCTGTAAAGTAATGTCCTTTACCTCTCCATTTATAACTGACAGAATGTTAATGATCTATGCTCGATTTACCCAAGTCAGAATATATGAAGAATGCTGACACTAATAATGTGGACACAAATGTACGGAGAAAATAAAATTTAGGGAAGGATAGACTTTCGATTTTTCCTAAATGGCTGGACAAAGCGATACTTAAAAATGAGAACAATGCAACATATCTAGTAGCAAAAAACCCGAATTCTTGAAGTCGAAGAAATTTTAATACGAAATAAAATGAGGGTTGTTTTGTACGCTAGTGCACGTTAATTGTGGAGGGTAACAGGAAGCACATAGAATACCACAAGGAGAATGATCTTGTTAACGTAACTGCACTGCTCCTGAATTATTAGTCAGGGAGTCTGACGGGATGCAAGTCCCCTTGCTGACAAGCGTTATGCAAGTAATCATGTTATGTTCGTTATTGATGAGTAAGTGATGTGTTAACAGTCTGAGTCTATTCCTGTGCACATGCAATACTCGGCAACAGATGCATGGCAGACTGGTTCACTAGAAACAGTATAATTTAACGGTACGCAGAATCGGCCTTCAGTTATATCATGACTTTAGTAATTTTATGTTTATTGGACCGTGTATCATTATGATAACTGAAGAATAAAAACCATCTAGATGCCACTTATTATTTTATTGTATTTCTTATAGGCTCAACATGTTTCGGGCACTACTACGCCCATCATCAGGAGCTCACGACTGTAATGTTGATTACCACATTGATCGTTTCGTTCTTGGTTTGCTGTAGGTTGGAGGTCGCGAGCTCCTGATGATGGGCATAGTAGTGCCCGAAACAGGTTGAGCCTTTAAGAAGTACAATAATATAATAAGTTGCAATTAGTTGGTTTTTATTCTTCAGTTATGACTTTAGAAAATTTGTTTGGGAAAAAGAATTAATTTCTAAACACCAAAACATAAATCGGAAACAAAGTCATATATATTTGCCGAAAGTCTGAAGCATGAAACATTTCCATGTAGTATTAAAAATTGTTCGTTTTCTGTTTTACAATAAATACATTAATTTCGCATTAAAAACAACAACCGTTGAAATCTGAATTTAGCAAAATAATCGCTACCTATGTTTAATGTCATAAGATATAAATAATCTTTACTAAGTCCATGCCTACCAGCATGTTACAAATAGGAAAAAAATAAAAACATATATATAGTCTTCCAAGCATAACAATTGTTTTGTATAGTGTTTAAGTGTTCAGTTTTTCTACCTCGGTGATCGCGCGGTCTAAGGCGTGAATCCGCGACCCTTCGCTTTCTGTGACTGCAGGTTCGAATCCCGCCGGAGGCAGGGATACCTGTTTCTTGTTGTTTTTGCATGTTGTCAGGGAGAGGTCTTTTCTACCGGCTGATCCGTTGTCCAGAAGAGTCCTACAGTTTGTGCATGTGTGTGGATGTACGTGTGCGTGTGTGTTGGTGTGGGTGTCTCGTTGAGAGTTATCCGGTGTAACACTAACAGTCGACACGTACGACAAGTAGGTAGAAAGAAGTCAGAAGAAGAACACGCAGTTCCTGCATCACACAAGAAATTTTGCTTTTGCTAATAAATGGACAGTAAACCTGTAAGTGAAATTCCTCGTTAGAAGAGGTGTTAGGTTAATTTATTATAGGCACGAAGAGTGGACAATGCTCTTTAACATTCATTTCGCAAATTTGTAACTAACCCATCACCATCAAAATGGCAACACATGAAATTTACAGTGGTACCACGTGTTTCATATGTTTGATGAAAATGGTCTACCATCCTGAAGTAATGACATGTAACAAGGGTCCCTGCTAACAGAGAGAAGAGAAGTATTTTTAGATCTAAAAGTGAGGAAGTAACATTAGGATGGACAACGCTAAAATACACATGATGCGAAGCTCTATAAACTTGCAGCTCAGATGTTCATAAAATTATTCAGAATGGGGAAGGAAATTTTGGCAGAAAATTCAATATGCTTGGTGAACTAAATACTTTATATATAAGTGTGTGTGTGGTTCATTCTGCGACGCCACGAAACGACTCGTAGATTCTTGATAATTAGATAATAACGAATAATTATTTGGAGAGATATTGGAGGAAGTGTCCTTGGCCTCATTTCAAGTTAAATACTCACCCATTATTCGCCAAGAATGACTGAGGTAAGCCAAGAAAAAAATATGTGTCAGGGTAGTCTTCGTTATGCCCAAGAGTCGAAAAGAGACTCGGCCGAATAGAAGGCAAATCAATACAGCTTTAACTGCCTTGCTTAATGTGGGAGAAGGAAAGAAATCCATACAAGATATTAGTTCGGAAACTGAAAAGAAGGGGCAGCTTGGGAGACGGAGGCGCACATGGGAGGAATATATTAAAATGGATATTGGAGAAATGGAATATGAGTGTGTGGGCTGGAGTCATCTGATACGTTACTGGGATCAGGGGTCTTGAGGACAGGCATGGGATGTTAAAGGGTTCCTTAAACGGCGCGTCGTTTCTTGCTCACATACAAGTAAGCAACTACTGGCTTATAAACTATGAGTTTGTTTTTGGAGGTTATACAAACAGTAATATCCTCCTTAAGCAACTGAATACGTAAATCTTTTTCGCATTCAATTGCTTATTTTTTGTATGACACTAAAGACCTCGTACATGAAAGAAATAACACAACAATGAAACCAAGTCTTTCTTGTAGTAACTGAGTAAAAAATCATGAGCAGTTTTGAAACGTTTAATACTAATTCTTGTCTAGGCCTTCAAATCCCTTGACATTTGGCTATGTGCAGTTCTTTTCTAAAATTCTGTATACACATCTCGCAAATTGCACCTGTGTCTTCCTCAGAGTTACAAGTGTTCCTGTCTCGAATGAGTGACTTTGGTAAGAGAATGGACATTCTTAGAGATTCGGCGTTTTATACAGTGTGTCCCACTCGCTACCGAACCCAGCAATTCTTTAATAATTTTACCACTAATGAAGATATTGCAACGAATACAGACACACACTACAGACACATTCCTCTTCATTTCTCACACAACGAACGTAGTCCTGTTCAAATGTCGTTGAAATATCGTCATTGATGTTAGAATTATTAAAGGAATGCCGGGTTCGGTAGCTAGTGGGAAACCCTATATATATATATATATATATATATATATATATATATACAGAGATATACAAAATGATTGTCTGGGTACAATTGTCCAACGGTAATTCCGCACCAAATTCGGGAAACAACCACCATCTGACAATTC
>Ga0123357_10007829_pt1 | contig 13273 bp, 7 predicted proteins | sample TergutEmb28metaG_FD_89873 | JGI IMG/M metagenome (GOLD analysis project Ga0123357, IMG submission 89873) | Embiratermes neotenicus P4 segment gut microbial communities from Petit-Saut dam, French Guiana - Emb289 P4 | ecosystem: Host-associated > Arthropoda: Insects > Digestive system > Gut ...
AATAGCGGTAAGTTGTGTTCTTTCCTTTTTTCCATTATCTGTTGCACCGTAAATATAGCATCGGTACAGCTGCGTCCCTTTCTAAAACCGCACTGTTCCTCTATCATTTCGTCTTCCAATTATTCATTTAGTCTGTTTTTTATTATGTTTGCAAATAATTTGTAAGCTGTAGGCAGTAAAGTGATTCCTCTATGATTTTCACATTTACTTTTTGTTCCTTTTTTGTGTATGTTTATCACCATTCCTGTCTCCCATTCTTGTGGCATTTGATTTTTGTCCATTATTTTGTTAAACAGCTGTAGTAAGTGTATTTTTAATTCGTTTCCTCCAAATTTCCACAATTCCATTGGTAAATTATCTAATCCACAACTTTTCCTGTTTTTTGCATGTTTAAGCACTTCATTTAATTCTTCTATTGTTATCATGTCTTCGTTGTCGTCCGTCCCTTCACTTCTCCTTTCCTCTTCTATTCCTTCTTCACCCTTACTGCCTTGCTCATTCCAAAGTTTTCCGTAGTATTCTTTCCATTCTGTTTTTGTTATCGGGTCGATTTTAAGTTTGTTTTCCACTAATTTGTGGTCACTATCAATTTCGCTTCCTCTAAACACTCTTGTATCTTCAATGTTGATTTTTAATCTGTCATATATAATTTTGTAGTCTATTATTGACTTAGTTCCTCTTGCCTCCCACGTAAATTTGTGTATGTCTTTGTGTCTGTAAAATGAGTTTGTTATTTTAAGCTTATTGAATGCACAAAAATCCCTCAATGCTGCTCCGTTGTGGTTCGTTACTTGTTCTCCATATGTTCCTATACATTCTGGAATTGGTTGATTACCTATTCTTCCATTAAAATCTCCTGTTAAATAATATTTTCATTTTTAGGAATTTTGTCCATACTTTGTTGCAGTTCTCTGTAAAATTCTTCTGTGTCTTGTTCCTTTCCTTTCCTTCTACTCCTCTACTCCTCATGGAGTGTGTTACAGTGAACATTATGTGAAAGTTACTGAACAGCGGGTTGATAGTGGGATTTTAGCTTCAGTGGAGTGTGTTACAGTGAACATTATTTGGAAGATAATTCACAGCAGTTGGACAGTGGTATTGCGGCTTGAATGGAGTGTGTTACATTGAACATTTTGTGGAAGGTACTGCATAGCATGTGGACAGTGGTATTGTATCTTGAATGGAGTGTGTTACATTGAACATTATGTGGAAGGTACTGTACAGCAGGGATTATTTCCATATACAGCATTAACTGACTGGTTTTATAACTGTGATGTAACCCTTTACAATCCAGTTGTCACTATATACTATACCACGAGTTTAATATTCACCAATTCTATGTTCTTCCCACAGTGTATTTATCTGTTTTTTGTGGATCTGAGAACAAACAGCAATTATTTCCATCTACAACATTAACTGCATGATTTTATGAGAGAAATGTAACCCTTCACAGTCCAGTGGTCATTATATATACCATAAGTTTAACATTCACCCATTATACGTTCTGCTCACACACTGATTTATGTGTTTTTTGTGGATCTTAGAACAAACAGCGATTACTTCCGCATACAACATTACCTGCCTGGTTTTTACAACAGAGATGTTACTCTTTACAGTCCAGTGGTCACTATATGTACCACGAGTTTAGCATTCACCAATTCTACATTCTGCCCACATAGTGTATTAATGTGTTTTTTAGATCTGGGAACAAACAGCTATTATTTCCCTATAAAACATTAATTGCATGGTTTTATAAACCTTTACAGTCCAATGGTCACTATATGTACCACCAGATTAACATTCACCATCTCTACGTTCTGCCCACACACGGTATTTATGTGTTTTTTTTTTCGATATGAGAACAAACAGCGATTAATTCCCAATACAACATTAACTGCATGGTTTTTATAACAGAGATGTTATTCTTTACAGTCCAGTGGTCACCATATATACCACCAATTTAACGTTCTCCAATTCTACGTTCTGCCCACACAGAGTATTTATGTGTTTTGTGTGGATCTGAGAACAAACAGCGATTATTTCCCTGTACAATATTAACTGCATGGTTTTTATAACAGACATGTAACCATTTACAGTCCAGTGGTCACTATATGTACCGCCAGTTTAACATTCCCCAATTCTATATTCTGCCCACATATTGTATTAATGTGTATAATGTGGATCTGAGAATAAACAGCGATTATTTCCCTATACAAAATTAACTGCCTGGTGAATTTATGTGTTTTTTGTATATCAGAGAACAAACAGGGTTTATTTCCCTTTACAGCATTAAATTACTGGTTTTTATAACAGAAATTTAATGCACTACAGCCCAGTGGTCACTATATGTACCACCAGTTTAGTATTCAACAATTCTACGTTCGGCCCACACAGAGTATTTATTTTTTTGTGTGGATCCGAGAACAAACAGTTATTATTTCCCTATACAACATTAAATGCCTAGTTCTTTTAATAGAGACTTAACTCTTTCCAGTCCAGTGGTCATTATATGTACCAGCAGTTTAACATTCACCATTCTACGTTCTGCCCACACAGTGTATTTATATGTTTTGTGTGGAACTGAGAACAAACAGCAATTATTTCCCTATACAGCATTAACTGACTGGCCTTTATAATAGAGTTTTTACCCGTTACAGCCCAGTGGTCACTATATGCACCACCAGTTTAACATTCAGCAATTTTACCTTCAGCCCACACAGTGTATTTATGTGTTTTGTGTGGATCTGAGAATAAAAAGCGATTAATTGCATATATAACATTAACTGACTGGTTTTTATAACAGAGATGTAACACTTTACAGACCATTGGTCACTATATGTACCACTAGTTTAACATTCATCAATTTTACGTTCTGTACACACAGTGTATTTATGTGCTTTTTGTGGATCTGAAAACAAATAGCGTTTATTTCCCTGTACAACATTAACTGCCTGATTTTTATAACAGAGATGTAACACTTTACAGCCCAGTGTTCACTATATGTTCCACCATTTTAACATTCACCAATTTTACGTTCTGCCCACACAGTGAGTTTGTGTTTTGTTTGGATTAGAGGACAAAGGGCTATTATTTCTCTGTACAACATTAACTGTCTTATTTTTATAACAGAGTTGTAACCCTTTAAAGGCCAGTGGTCACTATATGTACCAGCAATTTAACATTCACCAATTCTATGTTCTGCCCACACAGTGAGTTTATGTTTTTTTTGGATCTGAGAACAAACAGCGTATATTTCCCTATACAACATACAGTCTATGTTTTTAAAGAAGAGATGTAACCCTTTACAGTGTAGTGGTCACTATATGTACCACCAGTTTAACATTCACAAATTCTACGTTCTGCCCACACAGTGTATTTATGTGTTTTATTTTGTGGATCTGAGTACAAACACAGATTATTTCCCTAACAAAGCTTAACTTTCTCCCTCCAAACAAAATCTTGAATTATTCCACAACCTTTTCAGTATAGTAGTTGCAGTATAACCATTCAGTGTACTTTGTACGTTGAGTTTGGAATGGTGTTATCAGTAGGCTAGGAAAGTAGAAAACTTTGAGATTTTTTTTATATAAATTGGAGATGATTTTCTGCTTGTCATAAAAACCTTATATTTTGTGGTTACTATAATTCGGTAATTTCTCAGGACACTAAACAAGTTAGAATGTTATGTGAGAACATATTGTGGTGTGGGTCTGCAAAATTGGTGACATTTGTGTGTGGCCAGTTGTACAATAAACTGAATTCGTTTAGAGAAAATTTAGCTCCTTGAAATTTCCCTGGTTTCTCTAGTAGTTTCTCCTGTGAGCTGCTGGTCAATTCAGACCAGGTCAACTGTTCATCTCTAATTACAAATCTATTCCAAATATTCTCCTGCCTATGTGGTGCAGGAAAGCAGCGATGTTGCCTTCCGATCGAGTGGTAAGTATGGTTTTGATATTTGGTATCTGTTTTAATATGTTAAAGACTTTTCGGATTACGTCTTTTGCTTCTTCATCCAACTGCTGTTTTTCCTCGCAGGCAATCAACAACAGATAAGGTGTTACAGTTGACTGCATTAATATATTTAAGTCCATCATCCGGTAAAAAATAAACAGAACTTTAATTTCAGTACGGTGTACTGACCTTCAAGAAGTCAACTTGTCTTTTGAAGAGCCTGATGTAGACTGTGTTTGAATTGCGATGGCACACGTGCAGAAACCAGATTTCTTCTTTCGGTGAAACAGACTAGTCCATTTACATTGGCGGGGGCGTCAGTTCAGTCGACTGCTGGAAGCCGAATTGTGTGCATCAGCGGTAGTAATGCTGGATACACCATGTTCCGAGGTAGTGTGAAGGGTACTGGCTACATACTGCATTCGCCGGTTTCCCCTTAACTTGCCCTCCCGTACGTCACCGTGTGCCATCACATTTCAACTGGACTCTACCTTGATTAGCCCAGTCCATTCCTACCCTTTAAACATTCGTAAATGCAAAACTTTCTGTTGTTTACTTTCTAGAAATTCTCTGAGACTCGAAGCATCGGAGTTAAATTCCAGTGGGCAATGGCTAATACTTTCGGTATAACGTATTGTTTGAAACTGATAAACCCCGTTTTTAACTTCATCTGATAACAAAACACGTTTTGACTCATCTCTTATCCGAAGGAATAGCTGAAGCAACCGTTTGGCATAGGGTATCAATTCCTGTAATGCACTGGGAATTCTACTACGTATTTTGCCACTTTCTGTCTCAAAGCATTGTAATGTTTTTTCAGCATCTTCTTGGGCCTTTTTTTCTTTCAATTTAGAGAACAATTCTTTTGGCTTAAAGAATTCCGGCTACTGTCGCAACCAACGATAACTCTGTAACAACTCCCGCTCTTTCTCACTAAATATGCTTAAACTATTCATCCGCTCGTCATTTATTTCAGTTTGATTTCGAATCGGATAATAATGCGGGTAATGGAAAGATATATCTTTAATATTTGGATGTTAATTATTCAAATGGGGACCGCGGTAGCACAGTGTTTAAGGTGCTGTGCTACAAATCGGAATGTCACTGGCTCGATTCCAGATGGTGTCATTATAATTTTACTTTGACATAAACCTTCCGATCACACTATGGCCCTGGGGTCGACCCAACCTCTAATTGAAATGAGTATCAGGAGTATTTTCTGAGGCTAAAAGCGGCCGGTGCGGAAGGCTGACAACCCTATCACCGTCCTGGGCCATTGTCACGTAATCTGGGAACCTTAATTTCCTGGAACCCTCTGGGCCACTCCAGGCCTGTAATGGGACTGATTTACCTTTTAATTGTTCAAATGCTTTGCCCATTCAAAGAAAGCCATGTACTCTCCGCCACCCTTTAATCCGTCACTACCTGGCCAATCAATCACAAATTGTACTTTCACTTGACCTTGCTCATCTTTATATACTTGTCCCGTTTCAGGGTCAAAGGCTTCCACAATTTTATCCATACTATGTGTTGCTACGTTACACAGTACAGTACTTTATTTCCACCAGCCCATGCTAGACAAGTCAGTGAAGATGCGATAGACCGTACCTAAATTTGTGTTACGGTTATTAATGCGATTTGGAGCAGACACAAAACTAGTGATATCTAAGTGCTCTAACCCGATGGAACGAGCATCCAGGCGTACATCAAGTTTGTCAATCATTTTTAACAACATATTTTTGCAAACCTAGGCTATTAAAAACTACAGTTTGGTGATCAAATGAATCTTGTTCGTCATTAGTTTGAAGGAAAATATTTTCATCTCTCTTAAGATACTCAGCAGTGAATGTGGTTACTTGTGCTAGCCAGCCCCAGAAAGATTTTCAGGTAAAGAACAGTTGAAAACAGGTCCCTTTATTGGATTAAATTCTTGCAGCACTTCAACAAACTTATGTGCCATTTGTGGAACATGGTGTTTAAACACCACACCAAATACGTCTGTCCACAGTGCTCCTAAATTTGTAGGCTTTGTGCCTCGATGAGCAATCACAAACTGCTAATGTTCTGGGTGCCAAAAGGCCGCCACAAAATGGAAATTATTTTTGCTACTATTAGTCGCTCTCATCAATAACTTCCTACCGTCCGGCAAGGCTAACCGCCCTTCATATTGAGCGTCAGTCTCTCGTTTTTCGTAGTTTCTGTGTGCTTTGTAGGCAAACTGGGCATGTAAGTGGTAATGTGAACTGTTGGTTGGTGAAAGTGTGTGGACTGAGATTGTGTGATATTGTGTGGGGTGTTGGGATATGTGAGGAGCAGAGTGGTGGGTGTAATGCTTGAGATGGTTTCTTGGAGTTAACTGAGTGCGGGCAGGACGGTGGGTTTAATGGTTGTGATGGTTTCTTGGAGTTAACTGAGTGAGGGCAGGACGGTTGATGTAATTGTTGTGATGATGTGTTGGAGTTAACTGTGTGAGGGCAGGACGCTGGATATAGTGCTGAGATAGTTAGGTAGAGTTAACTGTGTGAGGGCAAGACGATGCATGAAATGGTTGTGATGGTTCGTTGGATTTAAATGTGTGAGAGCAGGACGGTGGATGTAATGGCTGTGATGGTTTGGTGGAGTTAACTGTGTGACAGCAGGAAGATGGATGCAATAAATATGATGGTTTGCTGGAGTTAAATGTGTGAATGCAGGATGATGAATGTAATGGTTGTGATAGTTTGCTGTAGTTAACTGCGTGAGGGCAGAACGGTGGATGTAATGGTTGTGATGGTTTGCTGTGGTTAACTGTGTGGGGGCAGGATGGAAGATGAAATTGTTGTGTTGGTTTGTTGGAGTTAACTGTGTGGGTTCAGGACGGCAGATGTAATGGTTGTAATGGTTTGTTTGAGTAAACTGTGTGTGGGCAGGATGGTGGATGTGATGGTTGTGATAGTTTGGTAGAGTTAATTGTGTGAGGGGAGGATGGTGGATGTAATGTTTGTGATGGTTTGTTTGGGTTAGCTGTGTGCGGGAGGACAGTGGATTTAATGGTTGTGATGGTTTAGTGCAGTTAAATGTGTGAGGACAGGACGGTGGATGTAATGGTTATGATGGTTTAGCGGAGTTAAATGTGTGAGGGCAGGTTGGTGGATGTAATGATTGTGATCGTTTGGTGGAGTTAACTGTGTGAGGGCAGGACGGTGGGTGTAATGGTTGTGATGGTTTTTGGAATTAAATATGTGAGGGCAACACGGTGAATGTAATGTTTGTGATGGTTTGTTGGGGTTAACTGTGTGCGGGGAGGACGGTGAATTTAATGGTTGTGATGATTTAGTGGAGTTAAATGTGTGAGGACAGGACGGTGGATTTAATTGTTGTGATGGATTGGTGGAGTTAACTATGTGAGGGCAGGTTGGTGGATGTAATTGTTGCGATGGTTTGTTGGGGTTAACTGTGTGAGGGCAGGACGGTGGATTTAATGGTTGTGATGGTTTGTTGGGGTTAACTGTGTGAGGGCAGGACGGTGGATGTAATTGTTGCGATGGTTTGTTTGGGTTAACTGTGTGAGGGCAGGACGGTGGGTGTAATGGTTGTGATGGTTTGTTGGGGTTAACTGTGTGAGGGCAGGACGGTGGATGTAATGGTTGTGATGGTTTGTTGGAGTTAAATGTGTGAGTGCAGGATGATGGGTGTAATGGTTGTGGTGGTTTGTTTGGGTTAACTGTGTGCGGGGAGACGGTGGATTTAATGGTTTTAATATTTTAGTGGAGTTAAATGTGTGAGGACAGGATGGTGGATGTAATGGTTGTGATGGTTTAGTGGAGTTAAATGTGTGAGGGCTGGTTGGTAGATGTAATGGTTGTGATGGTTTTTTGGTGTTAAATATGTGAGGGCAGGATGGTGGATGTAATATTTGTGATGATTTGTTGGAGTTAATTATGTAGGGCAGGATGGTGGGTGTAATGGTTGTGATGGTTTTGTGGAGTTAACTATGTGAGAGGAGGATGGTGGATGTAATTGTGATGGTTTGTTGGAATTAAATGTGTGAGAGCAAGACGGTGGATGTAATGGTTTTTATGGTTTTTTTGGGTTAACTGTGTGAGAGCAAAATGGTGGATGTAATATTTGTGATGGTTTGCTGGAGTTAACTCTTTCAGGTAGGGGCTGTGGATGTAATGGTTTGATGGATTGCTGGAGTTAATTGCAGATATTAGTGACTATATACAAAAATTAAGACATTTTAGAAACTGATCATTCAGTGGTGATTACTTGTGTAGTTTTTTGTGGGTGTGTTTTGGTGTATATATATATATATATACAAATATATATATATATATATATTTTTTTTTTCACACATACATTTATGTATACATTCTTACTTGTATACACAGTGTGTACAATTCAATACATTTCTGTTGTTTTCCAGATTAACAATCGCACACAGTAACGTACATTGAGGGAAATATGAACATGGGATAGTATTATAGAACAAAACACCGAATTCAGATGGTCCAGTACAGAGTAATAATAGGAACGTAAAAATAATATTTCCATATACAAATTTCAATAAACAATTATAAATAATACATACAATGCTATTTTTAATATAACAAATAATTTGAGCAAACATTAAATTATTTAAATAAAAATAGACAAGCTAAAATGTTTGTGTAACCAACATTACCCTGTACAATCCATAATATAATCCACTTGTCTGTGCCATATGCTTCACATATATCTTTTCACTACACAGCACACAGCTCACTGTTCATATGCACATGATCCATCTATCCTATGACTCTGGTGTTGTCTTCTTCATGCCGTATAATTAGTTTATCCCATACTTCACAATTCTTACGTACATGTATATATGTACCATACAACACATGGTCTTAATACCGTCTTTAAATAGGGGCATAATGATCTGATATGACACTATTTAGTGCTTGTGTAGAACTGCAGTTTCACAAACACTGTACTGAATTCTGTGCACTATACAGTGTTGTAGTGAAACACAAAAGTAGTTTTGTTTACAGACATAGCATTAAATGGAATTTGCCGAAGAATAAATAATGCTTCTTGTAAATGACATACAGTCCAATTAACAGTAACCATTTCTATTACTGTATATTCCATGCCACTAACAACTACTTAATGAACATTCTCTGACTGTCATTCCAACAAACAGCACTCTGCCCCTTATTAACAACTTAACACAGTGCAATGCTAGTGCAATGATTGCTCCATTATCTACAATACAGTTGCAGTCTGTGCACAGTGACCTTAATGAGGACATTTTATATACACTTTACTGACTAAATATTTAGAAATGTTTTATGCAACAGCAAGTGAATTCTCAACACCGCACATTGTTATATACAGAGAGAAATCAGTAAAACAAATCTAACCTACACTTAACATTCTTTATCATGACCTGCCGTTAGTGTGTAAAATATGTCTTTGTTCAAAAGAGAATTACAGCTACTTGTAAACTTCAAAATATTTACAGAGAAGGATGTAAATCAAAACAACAAACTTAAACTACATTTAACAATCTTTATCATGACCTGCAGTAAGTGTGTAAAATATGCCTTTTTACAAAAGAGAATTACAGCTACTTGTAAACTATAAAATATTTACAAAGAAGGATGTAAATCAAAACAACAAACCTAATCTACATGTAACATTCTTTATCATGACCTGCAATAAGTGTGTAAAATATGTATTTGTACAAAAGAGAATTACAGCTATTTTAGCACGTATTTAGCCCATTCCCACACTTTGTGTAATTACTTCATTTGGCCCTCCTGTGATGCTATAAGTCAGGCGGTCCTCTAATTTCCATCTTTGTCTAAGATCATGCTTTCTAACTCGTCTGGTCTTAGAAGCTCTTTAGACTATTCCCGCAATTTGTGTACTAACTCTATTTGGCCCTCCTGTGATGCTATAAGCCAGGCGGTCATCTCATATCTATCTTTGCCTAAGAACTCTTTAGTCCATTCCCACATTTTGTGTGATAACTCTATTTGGCCCTCCTGTGATTCTATAGTCCAGGTGGTCATCTCAAATCCATCTTTGCTATGAGCATGCTTTTTAACTCCCCTGGTGTTAGTACCTGTTTAGCCCACTCGCAAAGTTTGTATAATAACTCTATTTGGCCCTCCTGTGATGCTATAAACCAGGCGGTCATCTCATTTCCATCTTTGCATAAGAACATGCCTTTTAACTCCTCTGGTGTTAGTACCTCTTTAGCACACTCCCACAGTTTGTGTGATAAATTTATTTGGCCCTTCCCTGATGCTATAAGCCAGGCGGTCCTCTTATATTTATCTTTGCTTAAAAACATGCCTTTTAACTCCTCTGGTGTTAGTACCTCTTTAGCCCAATCCCACAGTTTGTGTAATAACTCTATTTGGCCCTCCTCTGATGCTATAATCCAGGCGGTCATCTCAAATCCATCTTTGCCTAAGAACATGCCTTTTAACTCCTCTGGTGTTAGTACCTCTTTAGCCCAATCCCACAGTTTGTGTATTATTTCTATTTTGCCCTTCCCTGATGCTATAATCCAGGCGGTCATCTCAAATCCATCTTTGCCTAAGAACATGCCTTTTAACTCCTCTGGTGTTAGTACCTGTTTAGCCCAATCCCACAGTTTGTGTAATACCTCTATTTGGCCCTTCTCTGATGCTATAATCCAGGCGGTCATCTCAAATCCATCTTTGCCTAAGATCATGCCTTTTAACTCCTCTGGTGTTAGTAACTGTTTAGCCCAATCCCACAGTTTGTGTATTATCACTATTTTGCCCTTCCCTGATGCTATAATCCAGGCGGTCACCTCAAATCCATCTTTGCCTAATAACATGTCTTTTAACTCCCCTGGTGTTAGTACCTCTTTAGCACATTCCCACAATTTGTGTAATACCTCTATTTGGCTCTTCTGAGATGCTATAAACCAGGCGGTTCTCTCATTTTCATCTTTGTCCAAGAACATGTCTTTTAACTCCCCTGGTGTTAGTACCTCTTTAGCACATTCCCACAATTTGTGTAATACCTCTATTTGGCTCTCCTGTGATGCTATAAACCAGGCGGTCCTCTCATTTCCATCTTTGCCTGAGAACATGCCTTTTAACTTCTCTGGTGTTAGTACCTCTTTAGCCCACTCCCACAGTTTGTTTAATACCTCTATTTGGCCCAGGTGTGATGCTATATGCCAGGCGGTCAGCTCGTATTTATCTTCGTTTAAGAACACGCCTTTTAACTCCTCTGGTGTTAGTGCCTCTTTAGCCCAATCCCACAGTTTGTATAATATCCTTATTTGGCCCTTCTCTGATGCTAAAAACCAGGCGGACCTCTCAAATCTATCTGTGCCTAAGAACATGTTTTTTAACTCCTCTTGTGTTAGTACCTCTTTAGCCCAATCCCACAGTTTGTATAATATCCTTATTTGGCCCTTCTCTGATGCTAAAAACCAGGCGGTCCTCTCAAATCTATCTGTGCCTAAGAACATGTTTTTTAACTCCTCTTGTGTTAGTACCTCTTTAGCCAAATCCCACAATTTGTGTAATATCCTTATTTGGCCCTTCTCTGATGCTATAAACCAGGCGGTCATCTCAAATCTATCTTTCCCTAAGAATATGTCTTTTAAGTCCTCTTGTGTTAGTACCTCTTTAGCCCAATCCCACATTTTGTGTAATACCTCTATTTGGCCATTCTCTGATGCTATATGCCAGGCGGTCCTCTCATTTATATCTTTGCCCAAGAACATGCTTTTTAACTCCTCTGGTGTTTGTACATTTTTAGCCCACTCCCTCAGTTTGTGTAACACATCTTTTAGACCATTCTCTGACGCCATATGCCAGGCGGTCCTCCCGAACCTATCTTTGCCTAAAAACATGCGATTTAACTCCTCTCGTGTTAGTACCTTTTTAGCCCAATCCCACAGTGTTTTTAACACCTCTATTTGGCCCCTATTTATTGCCACGTGCCAGGCGGATATATCTGAATAATCTTTTCCTAACAACATCTCAACCAATGTGTCTCTGTGTCCTATTTCCTCCAGGCAGTCCAACATAAACCCTATGATATTAATACGACCTTCACCCGCTGCCTTGTGTAATGTGTGTAGACCGTTTTTCCATAAATCATGTATCCGTATTCCGCACTGTATTTTCACATCATTAGACAGTTCAGACTTTGACAACAGTCCATCTATAAAAGCCCTAATCACACGATATTCTTCTCCAATCTCTATTACCATAAATAAAAGATCCTGCATTTCTTGAGAAATATTTGACCCTTTTTTCAATTCGTTTACAAAAAAATCCGCCACATAAAATTCAGAAAACGTGCGGTGGATAAAGTGCAGTTTACCCTCGTAACTCATCTGCACTATACCAGTTCTGGTCAAGTCTTCGTCTAAAGATGTGCACTGGCTATTGATTTGAAGAAGGGCCAATTGTTTCTCACCAAACAACATCTTCAAGGCAAGTATCTGATGATTTTCTACGTTAGTTTTAACCCATTGTTTTCGTGCCACTTCTGCACCCACATTTGTCTTCAGGATTTTAAACTTCTCCTCTGCACAGATATCATGTTTTCTGTTCAAAAACATTTCGTATAAACCCAGCAATTCTAGCTTGATGGGTAAGTCTGGTCTAAACTCCGTTGACTGACAGAATATTTTAACTTTTTCATCAAAAGCCTCTGCCAACATGCGGCACTGCAATGGGATGCCGGTGAACTGTTTGGCTTTGTCATTAATTGAATCGGATAGTTTCTTAATTAATTCTTCAGCATAAATTGCTAACTTGATTTTCTTTTCCTCTTCCTTTTTACTGTCCATATCAATTAACCAATCACCCAGACTCCAAAATTTTGTTAAGAATTCAACTTGATTTACTTCAGAAAAAGGTTCCAGTGTGTAGGACAGCTGTTGCAGCTTATCTTCCAATTCTTCCCTCAGATGTGGTCTGGTGGTGACCCACAGCTGTTCTACAGCCGTCTGTCTTAGAGCTTGCAGTAAATCAATGACAGTCTCTTTGAAGCTTGGACTAATTTCATCAAAGCCATCCAACATTATTACTATTTTTACATGCTGCTTATTTTCACAACACATTTTAAATAATTCCACCTCTAAACCAGATTTATGTTTCACAATTTTCTCCGATAAAAATTTAATTGCTTTCACCTTATCTTTCTGTTCTTGTTTCAGTGCCTTCAGTGCATCTGTGTGGTCATTTAAGTCAATTCTCACCACCCATTTGGCAGGAAACTTTTGTTTGATTTGCTTACACATATGTGTCAATACAGTGGATTTACCCATCCCTGCTGTATCAGAAAT
>Ga0123357_10007830_pt1 | contig 13273 bp, 6 predicted proteins | sample TergutEmb28metaG_FD_89873 | JGI IMG/M metagenome (GOLD analysis project Ga0123357, IMG submission 89873) | Embiratermes neotenicus P4 segment gut microbial communities from Petit-Saut dam, French Guiana - Emb289 P4 | ecosystem: Host-associated > Arthropoda: Insects > Digestive system > Gut ...
ACCCTGAAGATTGGGACGAAGTTCCTTCTAGATACGTCGGAAAATCTTCACATCCCAACGCGGCTGTCTGCCCGAGAAAATTTCATTTAATATAATGCATTGTTAGGTCATGTATTGTTCAAGTGCTTCGAATTTTTATCAGAAAATAAAGTAATTATTTTCTCTACCTTAAAATTTGAAACTATCGGTATTAATGCAGTTATGCCCTTAGGTAAAGTACGGCGTACACTAAAAATATGTTTGGGCAGTTCAGAATTGCTGAAGGGCATTACTTATAGATCAATGTTAAGCATCCTGTGGCTCTCTAAATTTTCGTACGTGGCCCGCGATGTCGTTAGGGAGACTTAATATTATTGGATTACATTTTAACATCAAGTTTCATTCAGACCACTTTGTGGCACTTCAACAAATCGCCCGTGTCTGAGTGGGCCGCGATTACAAGGACTGCATACCATCAGTGCCGACCATATGCAGAGGCTTTTATCCAAGGCGGACGATGTATTTTGCACAATGCAAAAAAAGATTTATTTGCACCCCAATGTAAAGTACGGATCTCAATGCGTGGATTAAACTCTTACATTTGTATCTGGTGATCTTCAGTACTCCAGTTAACAGCAGGCTGGTAACGTGATAACATCGCTACAGTAACGATTACAAGGAAGGTTTCGAGCATCGAATGAAAAGTTAAAGTTATACGACAAATAAAAAGTTAAAAAAAGCTGACGTGTGTCGGGAGTTTGGTGTCATAAACTTTACGATCCAAAACATTTGGCAAAACATAAGCAAAATTATTAGTGCGTTTAAACATAACAGATCGAAAATAAAGCGAATTCGAAATGCTGAACTAAGTGACGTCGATGAAGTGCTGTTGAAGTGTTTTAAGCAGCAGAGAAGTGACACTACCAGTGAGCGGCCCTCTGCTTATCATAACGTTTGTTATTTTAGGAAGAATTTTAAGAATTTTTAGCGTGTCTCTACAGAAATTTATAATTATAGTATAGTAATGTTTATTACTTCGAATCTTAATTTATTTTAATTTTAAATTTGTAATAGCTTTAGCATTAAGTAAATTCTTCAGGCCTGTACTATGTCTTGAAATATTTTTCCTTCACTTTACAATTCACCTCGCTTATAGCGATACCCGTTTATAAAGACACAATTTGTTCGGTGCCTTCGATGAGGTTATAACCGAGTTAGACCTATTGTTCAAATAAGACAAGAAGCGGGCTTAAGAAAATTATTGGCAGAAAGTCATCTACGCCCTTGAGTAAAGCATGGCTTTTACTGAACGGATTTTCATGAAATTTATTATTGTTCAGCAGCCTAAGTTGTAGAAGTCTAATACAGAATTTAGCCATCGGTGTAATTTTATTATATGTGTGTGAGAAGTCATCGGTTGCTTTCAGACGTAGTAAAGGATTCTGTACCGATGTTTATTAACGTTTCAAGCCTACTGTTTACCATACGAACCACCAGACTTCACTCCAAAATTTTCCTGCAAGTTATTTAAGTGTTTTATGTTAGTAAGACGACATAGCCCAATGAATGTAATGCATAGTGTGAGCGACCACTCTGCTTCCCTCATCGATGTCTGAAAGCATATTGCGGCCTTCCACCTGTTCCTGACAGCTTAAATTTAATTGCCGAGAACTCCTTTGTCTCCTTCCAGAAGACAAACCACACAGGCAAATATTAAATCGTGGTTACCAGATACAAGTCTATGGAGTAAAGCTCGTAATTTTTCATGAAGTTGTACCTCCTAAGTCTAATTCAGTCTTAGTTGTTAAATGGCGACACTGCCCAGTTATTTTGTCGTGGTTTGACGTGTTTACTACACATGGAAAAGGAAGCAACTAGAAGGTGATTTTAAATCTTATTTGCATAAACTCTAGTATGGATTTTACAATACTCGTATGTTACCTTAACGCTTTAAAGACGAAAATAAATCAAAGTCATGTTACAACTGTAATTCCGTCAGTCAGTCTGGGTGTCAAGACCATTCTGGGGCGAATGCACAGATCTTAGCCTTTGTATTGAATACAGCTATCAGTCTTATGTAGAGAGGGCGCCATAAACAGGCTCCGTCTCGGTGACGGTAATCATTAAGTTAATGTTGTATGGGGAGAAATAACTGCTGCTTGCTCTGAGATCCTAAAGAAACACATAAAAGCAATCTGCGGGCAGCATGTAGAATTTTTAGGGGGGTTCGCAAAATTTCGAAAAGAGACTATTAGTTTAGTCATGTCTGTCCGTCCGTCTGTCGGTCCGTATGAAACAACTTAGTTCCCACTGGAAGGATTTTCATGAGATTTGATGTTTGAGGATTTTTCGAAAATCTGGCGAGTAAATTCAAGGTTCGTTGAAATCGGAGAATAATAAAGGGTACTTTACATTAAGACCAATATACATATTCAATTATATCTCGCTCAGTTCTTCTTAAAATTAAAAATATTTGCGAAAAAATTTGTAGAGAAACTCAAAACACACTTTTATGTTCAATACTTTTTTTTTCCGAAAATCGTGCCGTTTATGAGATAATGTGGAAAAATATTGTAGAATGGGGCAGGCCACAGATGATAATATGGCGCACGCGCATTGCATGCTGGATACCCAAGGCTACAGCTGCACACACACACACACAAACTGTGTAATACTCAATGCTTTTCCACTGCAACAATGGTTGCACGAACGCGCCTCAATGTTACGATATACGTACATTGTCTGTCTTGTGTAATTTTAAAACTGGCTGTAATATATGCTGGCCCTTAGAGAGTTCAAAAACCTGATGTACGTGTATCTTATGCCTACACTTAATTTAAAAGTTTTAGCCTTACTGCTTAAAAATTAACGCAAAACTCTCAAATACGTTTAAGTTTGCTGCATCGATTTTTCCGAATGTGGAAGTTGGTAATGTGACACAATCGAGCGGAGGTCTCCAAAGGGTAATAATATCACCATGGCTTACTGCCAACGACTGATACACCCGATTTTTCTCTACCGAGGATCTGGCAATATAACCATTAGTCTGTATGAGAGGTGGAGAAAATGCCAGTACAAATTGGCAAAGAATGACTGAGAAGGAGAAGAGGAAAACCCAATTCAGGATTAAATAGAATTTGGTATTACAATTTCGCTTATTTTTATTTATTGTGATTACAAGCAAATAGCTGTTGATGCTGACTAGTACAGCAAAGGAATAAACTAAATGATATTTAAAAATTCAGTCCTACATTACAGAAAATAGTATTTTTTAATTGCAAGTTTAGCCGGTTGGCGTTTATTAGGAAAATGACTGCTAGTTATTGGCAGAATTATAAGACTCATGTTAGTAAATCTGTAAGCAAGATGCAGGTATTGTGAATACTGAAGTACGCAGTACTAGTACGAGTAGTTTTAATTTAAGGACTGAAGATCGTGTACCAACAAACGGACAGAGGCGGAACGCATTTTCCTTTAGGACTACGTGTTGAACGCAGACTACACCTGAATTGCGCGAGGACTTAGGGCATGCTAGCGGTAATTTGGTCAACGTTCGTAGAGAATACAAATTTATTTTAATGGTGATTCAGACGTAAAATTTCGTCATGTTTGTAACTGCTCAGCCGTAAGCAACATTTCATTCGCAGTTCTTATATTCGAATTTAATCTGTTGTCTTCGAGTCATATATTGCTAAATCCAACAAATCATTGGCTATGCTTTTGTTTGTAGTTTATTTAACAGTTTGAAGACTAAAAAGGTGAAAGCACTTTTCTATCCAATTTTCACTGTTTTCCGAAAGAACACTGTTTTGGAAGGTTCCCATGCTTTGCCCGTTTGTCTTTCTGGTAAGGGCAGTATGTACAGGGTTGTCGAAAAGATGGACGGGATTTGAAACCGCTATAACTGTACTAGACGGATTTACACGTTTGGCGTTTTAAATGAGAGATTCCCTGATGCCTGGATTGGAAGGGGTGGACCAATACCCTACCACCTCGAAGCCCAGATCTCTTTCCACTTGATTTTTTAAATGAGAGATTCCCTGATGCCTGGATTGGAAGGAGTGGAACAATACCCTGGCCACCTCGAAGCCCAGATCTCTCTCCACTTGATTTTTTCCTGTGGGAGTACATTAAAAACATTGTGTATGCTGAGAAGATAAGGAATATCCAGCACCTGCAAGAAAGGATCACATCAGCCATTGAAACTGTAACACGAGACATGGTTCAGAAAACGTGGCAGGAGATAGAATTTCGTTTGGACGTCTCCAGAGCTACAAACGGTGCACATATTGAATTGAAAACTTTAAACTTTTCTGAACATTTTAAGATGCTAAACGTGTAAATCCGTCTAGTACTTTTTAAGTTATAGCGGTTTCAAATCCCGTCCATCTTTTTCGATGACCCTGTATATAAAGGTAAAGGTAAAGTGCACCCTTGTACAGGCACTGAGTCTCTGTACAGGTCGTACGGCCCATAGGGGGAGTAAAAGTATAGCTCTAGTCTTTCTTAACCGCGGCACTAGAAGGGGTGAGGGGCCAGCGTCACGCCCCGGCCGCTCTTTACCCCGAGAAAGAGTCGGTACCCATTGTACAGGAGGCTGGGTAGGCCAGTCTGGACAGGTGCGAAAAATCTCGCCCCCACCGGGATTCGATCCCCGGACCGTCCAGCCCGTAGACAGTCGCTATACCTACTACGCTGCCCGGCACATATGCAGGTAAAGACTATTCTAATGTTTTCCAACTTCATCAGATCCGTAATGAACATACAAATAACCTACAGAATGCACTTCAATGTTTGTGGTGTATTTTATTCACAATATTCTCACCAGCATGTTTCGGCCGGTATTTCGGCCATCTTCAGAGTGACGTTCTTATTACAAGAATACAATTGTAATTAACCGTGTCACCATATTACTGCTTCAGCCATCATTCTGCAAACATTTAACAATATTAACGCCCACGACTTTAATAATCATTATTTTTAGCCTATACTTGTATTACTTAAATAATTTTAACCGATATTATGCAATTTAATTATTATGGAGTAATGGCGACACTGTTAGCAACAGTTGTATTTTTGTAATCAGAACATTACCCTGAAGATGGTCGGAATACCGGCCGAAACATGTTGGTGAGAATACTGTGGAAAAATTACATCGTAGAATATTGAAGCACATCTGTTGCTTATTTATATATTTGTATATGAAGACAATCTACTTTCTATATGAAGATTCAGTTCATACTTCTCAGAAGACACAAGGTGCTGCCATTAGCACGAGTATCCGGTGAATGATGTGTAAGGAAGTAATTGTTGTTTACTGTGCAGATCTTACGGAAACCGATCTGTAATTTTGAGAGAATTAAATTATAATTTTGCTTGTTGTTTGAAGTGGTTGTGGCGCTTGCAGTCTCACATGGACGGAGGATCGTAGGCTGAGGGTGTTTGAGAATAGGGTGCAGAAGAAGGAGTTTGGGCGTAACAGGAACGATATAATGGGAATGCAGGAGAATGCGTAATGAGTGGCTTTACGATAGGAACTGCTGAAAAAATATTCGGGTGATCAAATAAAAAAGAATGCGATGGACGGGGCATGTGTAAAGTATGGAGGAGAGGATAAGTGCATATTGGAATGTGGTGGGAAAATCTGACGTAAAGAGATCACTTGGAAAAGTAGGCTTAGATTGAAAGATAATATTAAAGTGGATCTTCGAGAAGTGGATTGGGGGAGGGGGAAATGGACTGGATTGATGCGGCTCAGAATAGGGTCAGATGGCACTCTGCTTTGAACTCGGTAATGAGCTTTCAGATTCCATTAAATCTGGAGAATTTGACTAGCTGGAGAACTATTAGCTTCTCACGAAGTCTCTGCTTCTTGGAATTAGTCTTCATGGAACACATGAGTACTGTCATGTGCCTTAGTGTCACGTGACTTATGCGACATTGTACAATGTGTGGGGAAAAACGCAGAATATATCATGTTCAACCTGGCTGTACCTACGCTAACCAATGGATTTAAAAGTGTTATACAACATATAGCGTAGAATGGTAGAGTCATTTGTCGATAATGAACTGAAAGGGACGTGAAAAGAAATGGTCGTGGCCAATTAAAGGCAATTCTGGAATCTACCCGAAGCTACTGCGAGACTTTGGGAAATTCTCACACATGTTAGTCGGTGTTCCGGCCGGTAGGTGACCTAGGGACTTCCCGAATACGAGTTACTTGTTTTAGCAGTGGAAACACGATCTCTCTTCCAGGTATAAAACGGCCGAAACGTTAAGTTGACCAATCACCTCCATCCGGCACAGAGGTTAAGAATTGGTAGAGCTTCACTTTACTCCAACCTACGCCTTGCGTCATGGAAAGGAATAACTTTACATTTTTCTTACCCGTTTAACGTAAGACAGCAGCACGGTTTTTGAAGATCTGTTCCACACATCAAACGATGCTTCTCTCTACTCAAGATATCGTACGATTGACAACAAATTGCAATACAGGCCATGACGTTCGTTTAACCACTGTTGCCCTGGAAACACTGTGTTACATATTCTGACTGTGTGTCTGTAGCCTTAGTTATCCAGCATGCAAAGGGGTTGGCGGGAGGGCGGGCAGGCAGGCACGACGAAGATAATAGTTGCTATTCGTAATTTGCGAACGCGCCAAAAAAAAAATGTAGCTTTATATATCTGCTTCCAGTAATACAACACTGCTAACCCCGATCGCAGCCCCAAACAGCGCCTCACCGTAAGTTTCATTGTGAATTTGCTTGTTTATTTGTGTGTAGTGTGAGAAAATTAATTCGAAAAATGTAAATGAATGAAGTGTGATTTTGTTACTATATATTGCTATAGGATTTTCGAATGGATTAATTCCTTTGAGCCGTCTGCGTAGGAGTGGCCTGGTTCGAGGCTTCATTTCCTTCCCTTTCTCTTCCCTTGCAAGGCTATCGCCTGTTGATTGGCCATCGTGGAAAAGTGAATGGCTTGAGCGTTGTTTTCCGAGGTTTCCTGTGTGGAAAAGTTTTATGTCCCGATCACTCTGGTTTCTACTCCTGTTTGGATCTTATCGTCTTGCTTTCAACTCTTCGAATCTACTTCTGCCCGGGACAGGAACGGGGAGCTCCTTTCATTAGCGTTTTGTTCCAAAAAAGACCTACGGAGACGTCGGGACATGTATAGAAGGTAAAAGGTTTCGTTTTGAGTCTTTGGTATTTTGGATTGATGGTATTTTTGTTTTTTTGAACATGTCTCCCTACGTCTGCGTAGCGTCGCCTCGGATAGGGACTAATACGGGTGTGTTTTCCCGTGAGTAACTTTCATTATTTTGTACAAGAGTCAAAATATCCATGTTCAGTTATTGTATTGCTCTTTGTTTGTACTCTGTTCACGTACGGCCGTAGATGTGTTTGACCGACTACTTGGCCTAGGCCAATACGTATCTTGTGTCGGGTGTGTTTTCGTGTCACGACATTGTAAGTTTCCGAGGGGCCGATGTTTGAATTATTATGCTGTAATTGCTGTGTGCCGGCCATTGTGTACTGGGAGAGGCACGAGGTAAACTTACGTAAGCCGACGGGCTTGATCATTGTATTACATGGATTACGACTGGCCGAATGCGTGTTTGTAAGAGCATGTTTCACTGTGTTTCGTATCCTCATTATTGATGCACTTGTTTTAATTTCATTTATGCCTTGTTATGTTAATCAATACAATTGGTATTACCGCGTTGAACTGTATTGTGTTCTTGTTGCACTATCATTCCCCACAAGACCCGATCATTCGAGGTTCGACGGCTCAAAGGACTGGTGACAGAATTGTGCGGGCCCTCTGACCGACACCTAGTGACGCTGCCCTTGTGGCAGGCTACCTGGGGGCTCACCTTCATGAGAAGGCAGTAGCTGCACAACTGAACAAAAAACTCTCACAAACCTATGAAACCCGAAGGTTAATTCCCGCCTTCACAAAGCGCTGGTGTTTTTCTTTATTCTTAGCCACATGGATCCATTCAACACACTTGCAACGCATTCATTTAAGGCCAACTTTAATATTATCTTCGCGTCTAAGCTAAGGTCGTGTAAGTGATTTCCGTCTTTAAGTGTTCGAGACAAAAATGTTTGTGTGGTTTCGCTTCCTTTTCGTGCGTGCTACATATTCCACTAATAAGATTTGAGGATTACAAATTATGAAGCTCGTAATTAAGCAATTTTCTCCACGCTTCCTTCAGTTCCTCCAAGTTTCAGCATTGCTAAAGTAACTTCCAGTAAATCATTTTGATAACAGACTTGCTCCGACTTCCGCCCGCACACATTTTTTAGGCGCTTTCGCAAAATTTCGAAAAGCGACAATTAGCTTCGTCATATCTGTCTGTCCTTCCGTCCACGTGGAACAACGCCCCTCCTACCGGATGAATTTTCATGAAATTTTATATTTGAGTATTTTTCGAAAACCTGTCGAAAAAATTCACGTTTCGTTAAAATCGAGCAAGAATTGGGTGTACTTTACATGAAGACTAATGTCTTTTTTTTTTGCCATATCTCGCTCAGTTCCTCTTAGAATGGAAAATGTTTCAGGAAAAGTTGCAAAGAAAATAAAAACATTTTGTATTGAGTGAATTTTTCGAAAATCTTGTCATTTATGACATAATGTGAAAAACTACTGTAGAGCCGGACAGGCCACAGATGACAATATAGCACATTCATATTTCATGCTGGATACCTAACGCTACAAACACACACTCAGAATATGTAATACGTATATTTCCTGTCTCTTTTATATTAAACTCTCATCTACGCCTAGGTAATCCGGAATAGCTCAGTCACTATAGTGACGAGCCTACGGACTGTAAGAACGGGATTCGTTCCCGGTCATCGAAAGCGATGTTTTTTCTCACCATGTCCAGACGTGTTGCGGCCCAGGCCATCCTGCAGTGGGAAATGTACAAACCGAACGGAGCGTGCAAATGAAATTACCTTGATGTAATGCCAGGGTTAATAAAGCATGAAGCCATATTTCCAGTCCCCACGTGTCTTCATAAAGTGATGCTTAGACGCACACCAATGAATTTAAATGCACATTTTACTGAGCAAAAACTGTGTTGTGCCTAGCAAAGTATTTCACGTATATAAAATTGTCGTACGTGCTGCGCGTTTTGGTCATCCAATGTTCTTTAATGAATATGCTGGCCCCAGCGTGATTTAATTACCCTAATAATATCAGTGGAACATTACAAATAATGAATCTCTTCATTTTGTAATTTTCTCCGCTTTTAAGTCGAAAAATTCTGACAATTACGTTTTAAATTGTAGTTTTGTTTGTTTTACACTTTATAATTGTAGCCTGCAGCACGTGGGAAGACGAACGCTACAGAACCGAAGTTTGCAACATTTCTAGAATTAAATCTAATCGTAATGTCGATTTCTTAATGCCGTTCACTAATGTGCCCTTTCGTCAAATTTCAACGGTTTTTAGGCGCTTTCGCAAAATTGCGAAAAGCTACTATTAGCTTCGTCATGCCTGCTCGTCTGTCCGTCCTCATGGAACAATTCGGCTGCCACTGGAAAAATTTTCAAAGAATCTGATATCTGAGGGTTTTTCGGAAATTTGTTGAGAAAATTCAAGTTTCATTACAACCAGCAAGAATAAAGGGTACTTTACATTAAGACCAATATACTTTTTTTTATCATACCTCTCTCGTTTCTTTTGGAATGAGACATGCCTCAGACAAAAGTCATAGAGAAAATCAAAACACACATTTTGTGTTCAGTAACTTTTTTTTTTAAATCGTCCCATTTATGAGAAAAAGTGGAAAAAACATTGAAGAGCAGGGTAGGCCACAGATGAAAATATGGTCCATGCACTTTGCATGCTGGATCCCTAAGGCTACACATCCACATACTCAGGTTGTGTAATACTCATTGCATTTCCAAGGCAACATGGTTTAATTACCCTAATAATATCAGTGAAGCATTACAAATAATTAATCTCTTCATTTTGTAATTTTCTCCAGTTTTAAGTCGAAAATTAATTGAAATTAATTGAAATTTCAAATTACGAACTTTCTTATTCCATACAGAGAAAGCTTTTGCAAAAGAAATCTGGCAAAGTGTATGTAGGTCCTTTCTACCTCCGTATAAAGTGTCTCTTTGTGAGAAGTCGCATACCTCGTGATGATACAAGTTGGTCCCACGTGCACAGAGCCGTTGGTCTAAACAAAAGGATTTATTGCTGGCAAGTACAAATATTTAAAAATGAGGTGTTTATTTTCTTCTGAAAGACAGCAGATACATGTCTGTTCTGAGAATCAGGTGACTCCAGAAAATGTTACTGTTTCTGTGTATGATTGGCGGTCCCGATGTAAAAAAACGGCTTCTAGGTCAACTTACTTTACAATTACGCTTTATTCCGTTCAACGTAAATTTAATCCTCAGAAATGCCGTACAGAGATTTCGCAGTTTTCCTTGTCCACATTGACCTATACACAGCCACAAATTGTGTTTGGCATTAATTACTCTTTACGGCATATCTTTTGATCGCACTTCGTAATGTAATCTGAGGGGGAAACTTCAAAGTACTATAATTTATCTACATGTTTATCGCTATTATATTTTATTTGGTTCAAAGTTCCTGATATTTATTTTCGATCTTCATCCGAAGTGTAATAAAATTTCCGCATGTCCAGCACAGTTTCAAACACACCAGCTACGTCACTATCACATACTGCAGCAATAGCTCTGTGTTTTTGTTTGCATTTTATGGAACCCCAATTTGAACGACAGGGTCCTATGCGTAATTACATTTAAATTGTTCAGTATTTTTACATAAAACACGGGAAACATCGCAATACGCGAGTGCGCTTGTGTCATTTTAACCTTTTGACGCCGGAATTATTTTTTTTTTATTTTAGCACATACTGTATATAAAATGTGAATAATACAGGGACTAAATACGTTAGAATTATGAAACAAACTGCATTTTGAAGAGGAAAAACACGGAGAGAATATACCATGTTTAAAATATTCAGTACCTATATTTGTTGAATAAATATATATAAAATGCAACGCTTAGGAGTTAGCGGTGCGGTACGACCACTATAGGGGTCGTTAGGTGTCAAACGGTTAATTATAGAATAAGCAGTTTTTCGTTGAATTTGTGGTTGCTATAGGTGTAAATATCAGAACACGTAAATAGTTGCTATAAATTTAGAGAAGGACTGACGAAAATGAAGATATTTTAGATTCACTTGTGTAATTACAAAGAACATGAACTCGGGAACGAGAATTTCGAACAGCATCCAAAAACTGAACCACAATACCTACACAATTGTTTAACCTCTGTGGATACCCTACATATTGGTATTATTACGAAATGTTTTATAATGCGATTGGGTGTTATTTATTCAATCCGTGGCAGGTAACAGAAAAGTTGTGCGTGACTGACTGACTTAATAACTAACTAACCAACCAACGAAAGGAAGAACGAAAGAACGAACCAGCCAACGAACGAACGAATCAACCAGTCAACCAGTCAACGAAAGAAAGAAAGAAGGAACCAACCAACCAACAAAAGACTCCATGGAGAAGAGACCTTCCTTATTTAGTCAAGTAATTTACAGCATTTTATGAAACCATAAGGTTCATTACCCTGTCCTAAACAGCCCGATAATTTCCTCTTGCCTGAGCCAGATGAATCTAGTCCCTGCTCATCCCTTCATTTTAACATTCTGTCATCTGTACCTAGATCTTCCAGGTGATCTCTTTCCTACAGATTCCCCCAATTTTTCTTCTCCTCCACACGTGCAAAGTTTTCACCTATTTCACTCTTCCACATTGGTTACCAAAATAATATTTGCTGGGGATTACCAATCATGAAGGTCCCCATTATGCAGTTTCGTCTTGTCTCCACTTACCTCTTCCCTCTTCCCTCTTCCCTCTTAGGGCCAAATATTTTTTTCAGTCCCCTCTTCTGAAACACTGTCAGCCTACATTTTTCCGTTAAGGTAACAGAACAAGATTCACACCCACATGAAACAGCTAAATTTATAGTAGTACATCTTTATATTTTCGGATGGCAAAAAAGTGTTCGGACCCCACGGGTACAAGCATTTCCTAAAATTAATCTATTTTTAATTGCTTCTTGCACGAAATTTTGATTTGTTTGTGCCGTTCCCAAAAATTTTAACTTTGTCACATATCCAAACGACGTATTAGCTGCCTGTATGTTACGACGCTGTACCTTCTGTTCGCCAGACGTGAACGTGTATTTACGTGGTAAGTCGTCTCAGTATTAACTTCTGGACCTACCCTCTTAAGTATGTCTAATAATGCTTTCGTATTTTTATGTAAAGTATTTATGTTTTCTCTATGTAAAAGAAAATCATCAGCATAGACAAGAAAGTGGGGCGTCCTATTAAATGTCAATCCATCGTGGTGCATTTTGACTTTCCTAAAGTCATATGTTAAAATCAGTTGCAATAAAACATCTCATTGTTTCAAACACTGACCAGGAAATGCAGCAGACAAATGTTTGCTTATTCCGAATTAAGTTTCATTTAAGAATAATTAATATGGACATAACAAAGAAATTGAGAATATCGCAGAAAAAACGCCTCTATAATTGCATCGTGGGTTGTCATGAAGACTGCAGACAGATCACATAATGCCTTATCGTATTCCCATTTTTTCTCAAGCATTTGACAAACGCAAATATGCTGTCGGGATTCAGACAGTCCGTATTTGATTTTATCCCCAGAAAAGGGCGCCCTGAGCTAGGAAACAAACCAGAGTTTCGGTATATTAATCTAATTACGTATCTGAGACGCGTGATTAAAGCCGTTGAACAGCAAGCGTCCTTCGGTTTCGGTCAATCTGACTATGTTTAAATGTCAGACGACATGGAATATTGCAGAAACTGGCGTGAGGACGTCGGAAGGAGCTGATAGCAAATTATCTGCCTTAGATCGTGACACCGAAAGACAGAACCCGATGAACAAAAGCCTGTACTGATGGGCAAATTATAACAGGCGCCAGTTACCGAAATTTAAAAGCAGTTAAGATTTTAGACTATGATAGCATTCGAAATAACGAGTAGAAATCAAACGAATTATTTCACCCAGAAGACGTCTGTTGTCGTCACTTCAAAACAGCCAATCTGATTCCTTATTTGTGGTTACGAAGGTTGTGTTTTTAGGGCAGCGGTGTGGGGGGGGGGGGGGGAAAGGGGGAAAGGGTGGGGGAGAGGTCCGGGAAAAAAGGGAATTGGGCCCTCGTTTTTTTGGGGGGAAAAAGAAAATTTTCTTGCC
>Ga0123357_10007832_pt1 | contig 13270 bp, 8 predicted proteins | sample TergutEmb28metaG_FD_89873 | JGI IMG/M metagenome (GOLD analysis project Ga0123357, IMG submission 89873) | Embiratermes neotenicus P4 segment gut microbial communities from Petit-Saut dam, French Guiana - Emb289 P4 | ecosystem: Host-associated > Arthropoda: Insects > Digestive system > Gut ...
AACACATCAGTACACTTCAACATGTGCTCCTTTTGTTGCACGGAGAACGTCTAATCGATAATCAGTTTCTCTCCACGTGTTCTCCAACATGTCTTCAGTTATTGTAGCAAAAGCGTCTGTTATACTTGCCTTCAGATTTGTAATATCTGGAACTGGTGTCGAATACACTTTGTCCTTAACATACCGCCATAAAAAGAAGTCAAGGGGGGTGATATCCGGCGATCGTGGTGGCCAGAGTGTCGGACCATCTCTCCTAATCCACCAGTATGGAAATGTTGCATCCAAAAACCAAATGTTACAATAAACACATGACATAAAATTTTAGAAACGAACTTAAGAAATTGTAAAAAAATATGTTCGTATTCCCGTAGTTTTCTTGTAATAAATGTTTGTAATCAGGGAAGTACTTAATGCTCACCCTGTACATTGTTTTTAGTATCTCGCTCAATTCTTCTAAAAGTGAGAAATGTTTCAAACAAAAGTTGCAGAGAAAATAAAAAAAAACATTTTATTTATTTATTTAGAAACTCCTCCCGCGTATGAGATAACGTGGAATAATATTGCAGAGCCGGGCAGGCTACAGGTGACAATATGGCGCCTGCACATTGTATGCTGGATACCAAAATCTACAAACACTCACATTATGCAGTATTTATTGCTTTTCCACAACAACAACGGTTGCACAAACGCGCGTCAGTGTCACGTTATACTTACGTTGCCTGTCCTGTTTATCTGTCGTTTTGTGTGTTCACGTGTCCACTGAAACAAACAATATGTGTATACACACACATATAAACATAATTAATATGAATACTTTACAAACAGTTGTTACAGACATTTACCGACATGTTATTTGAACTGCGTCGTGTATTAATCTTAGGGCTTGAATTCATTCTTCCTCCTCGTCGACGAATACTGTCTTCTGGGATGTACAGCCGTATAGCACCAATGTTAGGGCTAAAACTGCTGCCTCCGTCTTCACGGCGAGATCCCAGAAGAAAACAACTTTTGTAGTCACACCTGTGAGAGCCTCATGTTTTCTATTGCTGCTACGAACGGATGCACAGCTCTTGGGAGGACCTCAACCTGCGAAATGGGCGACCGTGGATTCGTGTTCCGCTTTTCGGCAGGGTGGCGTAACTGTGCGTGCAGACCGACTGTGGTATAAACCCCACCTTCTACTCAGTCAGTACCACGTTAAAGTGGCCGCAACATGAGGCTGACAACACACTGCTTGTAGTGTCGGGGGTAAGAATGAGTGAAGCCATACCTCATTTCCTCCATATGTCCATACATCGTAATGGCGTGCGCAGGGATCGCTCGAACTAATGTGTTCGTAGATTACTGGGGGCATAGAATTAGTTATTTTAGACTTTTTCTGAGACATCAAGTTGTGTACAGTGTTCATGCAAAGTAACGATACACCGCATCAGTCAAACACAACTCTGTTTCACGAAGAATATCAGTTTATTTGGCTACTTGTTTCCATTCATCGTCAATCATCATCAGACATTCGTACAAAACCTCTAAAACACAGCAGTTTGAAGAACTGTTGTGTTCTAAAAAAATTAAAGACTTCGTACGAATGTGATGATGATGATGATGATGATGACGCAGTATGAATCGAACCAAGTAGCTATATAATATGATGTTCTTTTTGATATACAGTTGTGTTTCACTGGTGCGTTTTATTGTTATTTTGTACAACAATTTTAAATTTTCACGGATATTCTTCGATAACGTGAATCCTAATTCACGCCACTAAACCAACAAAATGCACACAATTGTTCCTTACATACGTAGTATTTATATTACAGAATCTCACACAATTGGACATTCAGCGCGATATGCTAATATAAATATTTAAGGAACGTTACTGTGCATTTTGTTGATTTAGTGGCGTGAATTAGTTACAGATAATGAACGGAATTAACAGTATAAAGTATAAACATGAATCATACATGGGGGTTGTTGTACCGCGTGGAGATCAGTTGTCTGTCACACGTTTCGGAGAAATTTGACTCTGAGGGAGACATACACCTATGTAAATATAACACCACGCTCTCACGCGCACTTCGAATCTGAGTGGGGAAGCAGCGAATCTTCAAAACAGAATCCACACTGAAATGTCATTATTGGTCTGTAAGTTCTGTGTGCCTAGTTTTCAGAGGATCAAGACGCCGGACTGTTACAGGTACCAGCGGTGCTAATGCACTTCACACTGCGTAATAAAGCGATATATAGCCATTCCTATGCCATTCTGCGTGCAGTAATTACCAGTTTAATGTTGTGCTGTTGCTCGCGCTGACGTGGCCTGCACACCAACAGTGTCGAGCCCGCTGAATCCGGTCTGACTCACAGTGATTCTGCAGAGGCAGATCTTCAGCACCGCTCGACTCGACTGAAGCAGCGTGACTGAACAGAGGAAACAAACGGTGCAGCCTGTGTCACACCGACACAATTCGACGTGACTCGCTTCTGTTAGTAGGTCTAAAGCTGTTTGCAGACACCTAGTGATCCAGCTTAACCGTTATGCCGTCGTAGTCACGGATAACTTTATCTGCAACGTTTCTGTTTTCAGTTGGTACCATTTTTTATGGCGCAACAGCTCCCAGAGTTTCAGGACTTCCTCATTATCGAGGCTACAAGATCAGACTCAGACACACGACAATCGACACGACGTCTCTGGAAGAGTGATCAGCCCGACGCAGACATATGTATCGGACAAAACACAATATTCACAAGAGACACATCCATGCCGCCGGCGGGATTCGAAACTGCAATCGAAGCAAGCAAGTGGCCGTAGACCCACGCCTTAGATCGCGCGGCCACTGGGATCGGAAGTTGGCAGCAAGTACTGCAGATAAACTTGGCCGGCAGTCTACGTGATTAGCACCACTCGTGTAACTGAGAACCAGACCAATAGCTCGACAAATGCGAAGTGTTCTGATTAAAATAATGACTTAACTTTTCTTTAATTATGCAGTACGTGGCGACTGATGTGGCTCTCTGTTAGCTTGCAGGCTGTATAAATCACGCGTTTTGCTTGCTTCAAGACTACCGACAGGTCCCGAAACGTCGGCAGCTAGCTACCAAATTACGCCGCATACCATCCCTGAAGAGCGAAGATCTGAAACGCTGAAAACCTGAAATTCAGCATAGCCTTGGTGTTGGTAATAGGTCGGCCGCGTTTTTTAGAATTGTGCGTCCTTAAATTCCATGCAATGCTAGTACATTTTTGTTTATTCGATACATTTATTGTTTCTCAATGGTCACGTGGTCTTGGGAAGTTATCGATATTTTGGTACATTACTAACTCCTGTAAGGTTGTTTGTTCCTACACTTGTGTATTTTTCTCCCAATGAGATCCTACCTCTACTTAATACCGACATCGGACTAGTTAGTATTTAAAGCGTGATTACGTTGTAGCAATAAGTAGCTTCCGTCTTTAGGCTAATTATTTTATAAACATTGAACCTATTTTAATGCTCCGCAATTTATCACCATTCAAATCAAATTACACGTTCGGCCTTCGGCTGCCTGTAAAGACAGGGCCCGCCGTTCGTCTTTCACAAAAATCGGCCAATCTGTTCAGAACTTATGACGTGCAGAAACAAAAACACGCACACGTAAACTGCTCGTTGCTCTTCTCATTTAGAAAGCGTAATAAAGACTGCATTTATCTAATATCTGACGTAAGCAAATCCTTCACCAATCAATACTTTTCGTTTAAGTCCTTAGAGCCAGCCCAGTTTGTGTTCACATCTATCCCCGCTTCACTCGAAAACCTTCTTTGGAAGAGGCGATTGAAATTTGCAGGACGCGGCAAAATACATGATATTTAATATGCATAAGGGATCTGTCCCTCAATCGAAATGACGTTCCCACAGATAGGATCGCAAGAAAGTCAATTTCATATCAACTTCCAACTGAACCTCGAGGTTGTTGTAAAGTTGTTTGAACAGGTTTCTGTTTGCACAGTTGTGTGCTAACGAAGGTTCAGAGGGGCGAAGGCGTCGTACGGAGAGAGAGAGAGAGAGAGAGCGAGAGAGAGAAAAGTTGTTTCAATTAATTCGCTGTACGTGCTTTAGGAAAACATAATCTTGAGTCCTGCGTGTGTTTGGTTGCCAGCAGTAGCTGGTGGTGATGATCAGATAGGCAAATTGACATCAATATTCAATACAACCGACACTGTGGCATTAATTAAATGTTTATGGAGTAACTTTCATTTCCTGTTGCGTCATGAAATTAGTTTAATTGCTTCGTTTTAATTATTTAGGCGGCTTTCTGCACCGTGTTCATTAGACTGGTTTTCGAAAAGAAAAATTGCCTCGAGGACAATGCGTGCTGTTTTCGCTGTTCCTATGAAGTCCTTAATGAGCTAGATTCAGAGTTCTCGCAGCGGTAATGCTGAGGATCCCATTGTTCTTGGTTTTAATGCAGTGCATATTGGCATACAGATGTAAAGTTTTCGCATAATATCGAGGTCTCCATCTTCAGGAAAGTGCAAGTGTCTTCCCAAACCTTCATAATAACCTATGAACTAAATTGCGTTTACAGATAATATACAAACATTTTTGCAAGTCAAGTTGCGATTTTTATCCAGTTACATTGTAAAGCCCAAGGGGCTTGTGTCACAAGGTGCAAGAATTTGTGAGATCTGGTTTTGACTCTGCCTGTCACAAGACTGCCTCATAAACTCACGTAGTAAAAGAAAAAAGGATAATGACAATAATAATAATAATAATAATAATAATAATTTTATTTTATTATAAACAACTACAGCAACAACACAGAAGAAGTGAAGGAATGGAAGATGAGAGCAAGGAGGAAGAAGCAAAATACAGACATAAATATTTTTTATCGTCAATTGGTCCGTCGCGCCCTCTGCAGATGTTTTCGTCTGATCGCTTAAACATGAAAAGAGAATATCGATTCCGATGTGACCCCAAAAAAAGCATGTTATTGGAAATCTTCTCCTTTCTTCGAAGATAGGAGTAGTATGGGAGCCTGCGAACTGCTGTCAAAAGAAACAATAACAACAGTGAGTACATTTTTAAATAGCAGTCTTTGTGGATTTATGTGCTTTTATTTGCAGCAAACAGTAGTTACATAGCGTGATACAAAATGTATATTTGGACTTCCGTTGTATGGAAATAAATGGTCGGTCCAGTGTTTGTGAATTTCGTTGCAGTGCGAGGCTGTAAATTTACTGATAAAATTTGATGTAAATACAAACAGGAATACATTGACGTCATCGTTAATTTGAGGTTCCACGGCTGTTAAATTGTACTGTGAAACCTGCTTTTGGCGTTAATGCCATATGGCAGCAAACCGTTTTGCCGAATTTCGGAGGAAAACATTGCCCCAATCTTCAGGGTAGAATTGTCATTCCACAAGTGCCCCCGTATTCGTATCTATTTATCCAACATGACGTATTTTAAATATCTAGAGCGTCACTAAATAAATGTGTAAGTAAAAGCCTTAAAGTGGACATGGGGAACGTAGGGCCGATATTGGACATACAAGTGATCCTGGGACAGACGAGTCACATAAGCTGCCTCACAGCACATTTCAGAGTAAGATATATTGTTTGGGCATTTACCAGTCAATTATCAGTGTGGGGACACGCTCTTTCGGCTACAGATTTTAGGCACATTCACAAAGTTGCACGGTTCTATTGAAACTAAGAACAGTCGTCGAAGCCTACAAGGCTTAATAAAGTCCTTCTGACCGCATTGCCTTCAGCATGTGACAAATCGAAACGGCTGAGTGTGTATTTACGAAACTTAGTTCCACGAAAATCTCTTCAGGTAGTTCAGTGTTCGTTTGTTTCGACGGTTCTAACTATCACGTGTTTCGCCAGGCGCACCTCTAGCGAAGATCGTTTAATATTTATCGGAGCGGAAAATGTTAAGAACCAGAGTTATAAAAAGTAACAAAAACGCATTTGATGTTCAATATATTCAGTACCTGGAAAGTTTTATAGTACAATGCTGGTGAAGGACGGAGAAAAGGAATATCCTACATGCAATAAAAAGTAAGAAAGCGAACTGAATTGGTCACATATTGCACAGTATCTGCCTTCTAAATCACGTTACTGAAGGACAGATAGAGGGAAAGATAGAAGTGACGGGAAGACGTGGAAGAAGACGTAAGAAGCTACTGGATGAACTTAAGGGAACAAGAAAGTACTGGAAATTGAAGTAGGAAGCACTAGACCTCAATGGACGGAGAACTTGCTTTGGAAGAGTGTATCGAACTGTCGTAAGACAGACTGTGGAAGGAAGGTAGGAAGGAAGGAAGGAAGGAAGGAAGGAAGGAAGGAAGGAAGGAAGGAAGGAAGGAAGGAAGGAATAATCTTTAAATGCTGTTACACTTTATAGATAATTAAGCAAATACTCTATACATTTCTGAACTTGTAGACTACGTTCGACAATTCGAATCTACACGAAGATTGCCCAATTTTCATATTGTGGCAGTAATTAAATAACGTTGTTTCCCAAATGAACAATAATTAGCAGTAACCTGTGTAACAATACAGGACCGAGTCAAAGTTTAGCCGTAAGTGTAGAGGGTAATAGAATTAGGCTGCTGAAAGACAGGGCAACAGATCTGAGCTGTGAGGAAATTATAGACGGGATCAGAGACAGTAGAGATGGGCTAGGAAGAGGAACGAGATGGAAAGGGGAGGGACTGGAACGGGATGCATTGGGACGGAAGGGAAGACAGCAGGATTGAATGGAAAGGGAGAAATTAAAATGGAGTGGAAGGAAATGGAAGAGAAGGAGACAGAAGAAAATGGAATGGAAGGACAGGGCACAGGATGGAATAATTGAAGGGAACAGCTTTAAGTGGAGTGGAAGGGAAGAGAATGAAGCGAAAAAGAGAGGAACGGAATGGAGTACAAGAGAATTAAATGGAATGGTTTGGAAGGGAAGATAAGAAGGGAAAACGCAAGTGAACGGAATGGAAATGGAAGGAAGGGAAAGGAATGATGTGAAATGAAGCGAAATTGAGTTGCATTGAATTACAATTTGCACATGTTCAAACAAGTCAATTTTTCATTGGTTGATACCGCCACGTGTCTCCACTCTGCTTATATGTAACACAGGGCTGAGTAACCTTTGCTTATATGTAACACAGGGCTGAGTAACCTTTGCTTATATGTAACACAGGGCTGAGTAACCTTTGCTTATATGTAACACAGGGCTGAGTAACCTTACACCCACAGTTTACTTCGATATGCTCGCACTGCCTGTCGTTATATTAAAAGCTCTACTCTCTAGTTTTACACCTGTACTGTATTTATATCAATCTGTTTTAAAAGTTTCCTTCTGCTCAGATTTCTGAACACTTTCTTGTAATGGAATTTTCCAACTTTTCAAGACGTGAAGACCGGTCCTTACCTACAATTTTCTTTGAGCTTCGATTCAATTCACATCATCTCTCTCTCTCTCTCTCTCTCTCTCTCTCGCCCCTCCCTTCCTTGCCCGAGGCTTTCATGATATTTGGATTCCATTTTGCCAGTTTTCCGTTAAGCTGCTGTGAACAAAACTCGGCCCCATGACTTGTCATCTTCTTGCATCTGCTTCCCTAGGAGTTAAGTGATATTAGTTGTCAACACGCAGCAGTCTGCACAGAGCACAGGCTAGCAGCACCACAGATCATCAAGAGACTTTCCACTTTTATAGAATCCTAATTACCATTACCGTATACCCTCAAGCTTGTCGCTGGCACAATTCTGAATCATTTCAATAAATTTCGCACTCTTACAAAACCTGTATCCCTGAGGTGCATTTTAATGCCGTTGTAAATCTATCCCTAGGTCTGTCAATGGTTCTTTTCCTTCAGGTTCCCGACAAAAAAATTCGCTTGAATTTAACATGTTTGCCATGTTTTCTGCATGTCCCACCCATCTCTTAACTAGCTACCTATGCAACAGACTGGCCGAACGACATGTAATAACTTAATTTAATGCTATTAGATATTTTAGTCATCACTTTATCTACCTGTTCACTGTAGAGTAGAAAGGTGATGTGTCTGAGTACACTCCGTGACACACTACGCACGCGCGCGCACACACACACAGAAAGACTCCTCTGGACGAGGGATCGGCTCTGCGCATAGGCCTCTGCATATACAACATACACCATTCAGAACAGGCAGAGTTCCCTTCCTGCCGGCGGGATTCGAACTCGAATTCTAGCAGGCGAGCGGCCACAGGCCTGCTATCTTTCTTTTATATTGTGTTCCGGCTTTTATAGAATATCTTCTATGGCCTCTTGAAGTTAAGAAGTAATTCCTGAAAATGTGTCAAGGGAAATTCCTGACAGGGAGAGAGTTTGTTAATCTTGCGTTGCTCCTGCACGGACGTCTGGGGCTCGACGAACTTCGTAACAAAAGAATACCGAAGGTTGTTTCTCCAGGAGTAGAACAGCCATGTTGTGAAACTGACCACTCGGCTACATCTAGCAAGGAAGTTATAATGCATGTAGTAGTGGTTTCTGCTGTGGTTGTGGTTGGTATGCAATTCCCGACACATAATACACACACGTAAACACCACTTCTCCACGTGCACGCTGTATATTGCCGGCCGCTTGATTGCTGCACTCACTGCGCGTCACATACACTGACTGAAATTTTCCACTAGCCACTTCACTCGTGAATCTGTCTCAGTGCTTATAAGGAGGTGGCGTTTGGGCAATAAACTATCCTGGCTACGTGGGTGGGCTAGCCTGCCGTGTCCACCCCCCCCCCCGCTGGGACCGCTGCACCCCTTGGTAATCCGGAAAGCGTACCCGTCGTCCAGAGTGAGTCGTGAGGATGGAAGGAATGGCCGGTGGTGGAGTTGATTCTGTGTCAACATGGAGGACGTACGCCAGCTTTAGGCGGTCAGTGGAGACCGTCTTTGCAGCACCCTGGACCTCGATGGTGTAGGTCTTGTCGCTCCTGTGGAGGACCCTGTATGGACGGACATACGGGGCTTGGAGGGCTCCCCCGAGGGCACCTGGCGTAGAAAGACATGCGAGGTGGTGGCCAGGTCCTTGAAAATGAACTTGGATGGCGCAGCATGCTGGGAAGCTGGTATGGGGCGAAGGTTTCCAATGTGGACCTTCAGCCGGGACGCGAAGTCCGTGACGTCAGTGTATTCGGAGAGGGAAAGGGCGAAGAATTCCCCCGGTAACCGCAGGAGACAAACGTAAACCAGTTCGGCTGATGAGGCTTTCAAGTCCTCCTTCCACGGACTGCGAATCCCCAACAGGACCAACGGAAGAGCTTCGGCCCAGTGTTCATCGCCATGGCACATGAGGGCGGCCTTCATTTGACAGTGTAGCCTCTCGATCATGCCATTGGAGGCGGGATGACATGCAGTAGTCCGGGTTAGAGGATCCGGTGATGGTAGCCAGAGTCTTGAAAAGGCGGGCCACGAATTGCGTGCCCTATTCGGTTGTGATTTCCTAGAAGCAGCCGAAACGAGCAATCCAGACAGACGAAGGCCTTAGAGACTGCTTCGGCGGCAATGTCAGAGGGAGTGCCTCAGGCCAACGTGTGTATCTGTCGATGGCAGTGAGACAGTACCGGAAGCCGGATGAGACATGCATCGGCCCAACCAGGTTGATATGCACATGAGAGAAACGTGCCGACGGGAGGTTGAAACTCCTGAGGGGGACCTTCACATGCCGCGTTACCTTGGACAGTTGTCTAGGTGTACACTCGCGTGTCCATAATCGGCAGTCTGTACCCACTCCTGGCCACACAAACCGCTGGGACACCAACTTGACGGTGGCGTTGGCCCCGGGGTGGCTAAGGTTGTGGAGCGTGTCAAAGACCTGGCGTCTAAAAGGCGTAGTTATAAATGGCCGCGGTTGTGGAATGGACGTGTTGCAGTAGATCTTGGCGTCCGTCCCGGGAATGTGCACTCGTTCTAACCGAGGCGCGGAACCATTTTTCAGAACGTCTTGCAACTCCGCAACCTGATCCTGGGAACTCGAAAGAGCCAGATAATCAAGAGGCGTCGTGATGGAGTTAGCTCTCGATAAGGCGTCTGCCACAACATTGTCTTGCCCTGAGACATGCCGGGAGTCGGTAGAGAATTGTCCAATAAACTCCAGATGACGGAGATGTCGTGGCGAGCACTTATCACTCCGTTGCTGAAAAGCATGAGTGAGAGGCTTGTGATCCGTAAAAATATCAAAGTGACGACCTTCGACCATATGTCGGAAGTATTTAATGGCCTCATACACTAACAAGAGCTCGCGGTCTTACGGACTATAATTTGTTGAATGTGGCTGAGCCTATGGGAGTAGAGAGCCAGGCGTTGCCAAGCGTCGCAGACACGCTGCTGCAAGGCGGCACCAATAGCAGTATCAGAAGCGTCTGTAAATAAGGCCAACGTAGCAGATGGTTCCGGGCAAGCCAGAAGTGTGGCACGGGAGAGGCTAGCCCTGCAGTCCTCGAAAGCTTGGACCATGGTGGGTGTCCAATCCACCGGTTGGGATCATTTGACCTTGGGACCAGCTAACGCGGCGTGGAGTGGCGCTTGTATGCTGGCGGCTTGTGGAATGAACCGCCGGTAAATATTTAGCATGCCAAGGAAACGTTTGAGGACTTTGACAAATACGGGCTGTTGAAAATGATTGATCGTTGCAACTTTCTCATCCAGTGGCCGAGTACCTGCAGTTGACACTGTGTAGCCAAGGAATGTCACTTCATTCGCGCCGAAAACACATTTTGCTGGATTCAGCAAGACACCTTACGCGTTGAAGCGCTGGAACAATGTAAGCAGGTGCTGCTCGTGCTCTTCATCCGAGGTAGAGGCGAACAGCACCTCATCTATATATGAGTAACAAAAATACAGGTCTCTGAGAACCTCATCTATGAACCGCTGAAATGTTTGCGCGGCGTTTCGGAGCCCGAAGGACATACATGGGAATTCGAAAATCTCAAAGGGCGTGATGATGGCTCTTTTTGCGATGTCGTCTGGATGAATTGGAATCTGATGGCATGCTTTCACCAAATCTATCGTGGAGAAGATTTTCCGGCCAGCTAGTTGTGCAAAGTCGGTAATGGGCCGAACGGGATATTGGTTGGGGATTGACGTAGCATTCAGAGCAAGATAGTCGCCACAATGGTCTCCAGTCGTCTTCTTTCTTGGGGACGAGGTGGAGGGGCGAAGCCCTGGGGCTATCGGAACGCCAAGCGGTGCCATTTCGTAGCATTTCCTCGAACTCGGATTTTGCGATTCGGAGGCGGTCCGGTGCTAGTTGCCGTGGGCGCGAAGTTACAGGTGGTCCAAGCGTGGCACGGATGTGATGGACCGTAGAATTCCGGGGTTCCCGGAGAATACCAGCAGGACGGATTACGTCCTGAAAATCCTAGAGCAGTGCGTGATAGCGAGAGCTTTCGGCGAGGACTTTAATGTGGCCGCCGTACATTCCTACCGAGGCGCCGTTGAGAGTAAGGTTAGTGATGTCGTGAGGCGTCGGTGTCTCATGTCGTCGAGTAAGTAGTAGAAGCAGAGAAAGTCCTAGCCGACGATGGGTCCCGTTACGTCCCCGACGACAAAACGCAATGAAAACTCCCGTTGCAAGCCGAAATCCAAACGCAGGGTTATACAACGGTAGGTGTGTACAGTAGTGCCAATTGTTCCGAACAACTCATAACTAGACTGTGCCCGGCGTTCTCGAAGACGGGAACGGCGGTAGACGCAGAGATCGCCGCCGGTGTCGACCAAGAAACTATCTTCGTGAGACGATCCGTCACATAGAGGCGGCTGGTTGAGTTGTTGCAGTTGCTCGCCACCACTAGCGACTGCTTTCCGTGTTTCCCTTGTGCCACGTACAGGACGCGGTGCATCTCTTTGCACGCTCTTTAAAACGGCTTTGGAAGCAGCAGATGTCAGGAGCTGGTGAACGTCCCGCAGGTCGTGACGAACGTCTTGCGTGTCGTCGTGTCTGCGATGGTGAACGCGGACGAGAAGAGCTCGTGTAAATTGCCGCGACTTGCCGAGCCAACTCATCAATACGGGCGGTTAAAGTACAGATGTCATCACCAGATGAAGACACACCGCCGACACAGGGAGGAGGCGTGACTTCCGCTATTTTATCCGCCAGCTGGGCCATTTCTTCTAAGGCAACCTGCGCCTGCGTGGCGATTATGGCTTTAATATTTGGTGGCAGTCGATTCGTCCACAAAGTGCGGAGAAAGTCGGATGTTACTGACGGGCCGGCGAGAGTCCAGAGGTGCCGGAGGAACTGTTTTGGCCGCCGGTCACCCATCTCTTAGTGCATCAGGAGCTGGCGGACGCACTTCTCCTCGGAGAGTGACAGACGTCTAATCAACTCAGCGTTGATTCTCTCATAAAGGCCTGTGGATGGGGGGCGGGGGGAGCGGTTGGTTATGAAACCCTCTACCTCCGCCGCATATTTGTTGTCGAGGTGTGAGTTTACGTATTAAAATTTCGTCGCGTCCTGTGTGACGTTCGCCAAAGCAAACTGTCCCTCTAGCTGCGCGAACCACAAGGAGGTATTTTCAGGCCAGAAAGGCGGAACGCGAATACCGACGCGGTTGAGCGTAAAAGTCGAATCGGGCGGTTGCTCCGGCCGTGTTGAAGGGTCCGCGTCTTGTTTCATGATGTATTATGTCTGTAGACTGTGCGTTTTTAGTTCACGCCGGGTCACCAATGTGGTTTCTGCCGTGGTTGTGGTTGGTATGTAATTCCCGACACACAATACACACACGTAAGCACCACTTCTCCACTTGCACACTGTATATTGCCGGCCGCTTGCTTGCTGCACTCACTGCGCGTCACACACACTGACTGAATTTTTCCACTAGCCACTTCATTCGTGAATCTTTCTCAGTGCTTATAAGGAGGTGGCGTGTGGGCAATAAACTATCCTGGCTCCGTGGGTGGACTAGCCGGCGGTGTCCACCACAGAGTTGCACCTCTCCTCCTCCCTGTCATTTTATGGCCTGATGCTTAACTAAACAAAATGACAACGTTGCTGCAAATTGCAAGATAAGACCCGACATTGACACATTTCATTACGCGTTCAGTATGTAAACATACTTATGTGGAAGCGTAAAGCAAACAAAATACTCCATGTGCTTAAACAACAGTCCTTCAACAAGCTTAGAGAAAAGAAAAGAAGGGGGGGGGGGGGTGACAAAGCTTTACTGACTGTAATCATCGAAATAAAAGGTAGTTGATTGGGTTTTTGTACCCTTACGCTTTTTTATTGGGGGAACTAATTTTTTTTTTTCC